>Ga0194059_1000018_pt1 | contig 102090 bp, 103 predicted proteins | sample SepL6211m_MetaG_FD_163426 | JGI IMG/M metagenome (GOLD analysis project Ga0194059, IMG submission 163426) | Anoxic zone freshwater microbial communities from boreal shield lake in IISD Experimental Lakes Area, Ontario, Canada - Sep2016-L626-11m | ecosystem: Environmental > Aquatic > Freshwater...
GGCTGCCTATTCTTGAATCCCGTCCAGCCGCGCAACTCCTTGCGGCCCCTGAAGTGAAAAGCGCAACCACGATTGCGGCGTACTGGTCACTCCCACATGAACCAGATACGCATGAGCTCCTTAATTCTCTTCAGGGTGAAGTTCGCATTCTCTTACCCATAGTTCTCGCCGACTGGAATCTTGATTGGGCGGAGTGGAATGGTGAGGAGCTTATTTCGAAGAAGGGTCTTTGGGAGCCCAGTGGTGCGCGTCTTGGCATTGCTGCCATACACGAAGCAAATGTAATCATCACTCCAGGACTCGGTGGGGATGCACGAGGAGCTCGACTCGGACAGGGAGGCGGTTGCTACGACCGCGCCTTTAAGTTGGCTGGCGATCTACCATGGAGAGTCATGCTTCTCCACGACGAGGAATTCTCAACAACAGAACTCTTTGAAGATAAGCATGACGAGCGCGTGCACGCCATCGCTACACCTACTCGGCTTATTCGTATCCCTTGATTTGTGCGTCCCGCTTAGCTAGTTCTGCAAGATAAGCGTTATAGCGCGTGTGCTCATCTTCACTGCCAGATGCTTCGGCACGATCGGCCGCACGATCAATTCGCTTTGATTCTCGAGAATCGTCTTTCACCCACTGAATAAATGTGGCGATGAGTGCAACCACGATGGGTATCTCCCCCATGGCCCACCCAATAGATCCACCCAGGTGTTGATCAGCCAACAAGTCCATCGACCATGGCCTATTCAAGCTTCCGAAGTATCCGTTATCGAGCAGAGAGTTCGTTGACATAAGGGCGACCGAGAAGAATGCGTGAAGACTCATCGCTACCAATATGAGGGTTACTCGTACGATGTGCGGAACTTTGCGAGGTGCCGGATCGACACCCACCACGATGTAGAAGAAGAGAATTCCGGCGGCCAAGAAGTGGAATTCCATAATCCAATGGCCGATGTGGGAGGTCATCAGGTCGCCAAAGATCTTGGTGAAGTAGAGCACGAAAAGCGAGCCATCAAAGAGAGCTAGGGCAACGACTGGATTGGCATAGAACACTGTTACTCGTGAGTGCAGCACCGCCAGGATGATTCCGCGCGCCCCTCGCTCGTGTTCATGAGAGCGCAATGCACGTAATGCCAAAGTAATTGGAGCGCTTAACACAATGCCAATCGGCGCCAAGGTCGCCAACACCATGTGCGCGATCATGTGATACGAGAATGCGAACCTGCCGTAGAGCCCAAGCCCACCGCTGGTAGCAAAATCCAAGAGGGCAATCGACACTGCAAATGAGATTGTGCGACCCACTGGCCACTTGTCGCCTCGCTTAACAAGTGTGCGTACACCCATGACATACAGAGCAACCGCCACTACAAGAAAGGCAAGCACTAAGGCATCGGGCTGATAACTGAGTAGCACTCGGGCGAAAGTCGGAGCTGCAGGCAATGGCACGCCGGTAACCGACTCTGCCTGCGTAATCAGTCCAGAGCTTGTCTTGGCAGGTGTGGGAGTGTGCGCGAGTGCAACCGCAATTCCCACTGTTGCACTCATGACGAGGAATTCGATGAGAGATAGTCGCAAGAACATCTTTCTCGGGGACTCGTTCCACTTATTTACAACTCTTTCTCGTTGTAAATAACCAATGCGAATCAACACGAAGAAAGCGAGCGCTTTTGCGATGAGTAGCGCACCGTATCCAGTCCAGAGGCCAGCAAGAGTGCCTACCCGAATCCAACCATTGAGCGCGCCACTTATCCCCACTCCGATGACGCACCAAAGGGCTACCCCACTGAAGCGCCGGATCGCATCATTGCTGATTTCCGAAGTTCGAGCCACCAACCAGAGAGCCAGCAATCCAGCGATCCAGAGAACAAGTGAAACCACGTGGATGAGAATCGTTCCGATTGCCAACATGTGGTTACCGGCCCCGGCAGCGTGGGCGTTGAGTAGTGGAGGCACAAAGAGAAGTAGTGAGAGCAAGAGCAATCCGAAGGCGCCTCGTTGCCTTCGGGTGACAAGTGAAAAGACCACGAGAGCCGCAGCGATGCCCAATTGCCATCTAATGCCGGTGCCTTGAGAAGTTTGTGTGAGGTAGGACTTAAGTGAATTCCAATCAAGAGCGGAGGAGAGTGAAATTCCTACTTCGTACGAGAAGCGCACCACTATTGAGAATATGGAGACCACAAACCAAGCAATAAAGAGCGCGGGGAGTAATCGAAAAACACTTAACGCCTTCTGCGATAACGCACCTTTCTCATCTTGAAAATAGAGGGCGCCAGATATTGCAATTGCTACAAAGAGAATCTGGATGACAAGTAAAACGAAACTCAACATTGGCACCAGCCAACCAACTAGTGTGCCGGCATCCGGTAATCCTGGCGTACTCGCCGCCGGCGCTCCACCGCCGAGAATAAGTGCGACTGCGAGCGCCACAAATCCCAAGGCACCGGCCGGAAGTAATTTATTGAGAGAGAACATTTCACCGACGCTTGCGTCGCGCGAGGCGCGAAAGCAGAACAGTGAGCAAGAGAACTCCGAGCAGAATTCCGCTGCCACCACTCTTTAAGTTACTCCAAAAGGAATCAGTTGCTGTGCTTGTTTCTAAAGGCGGCAAAGTATCAACAGGTGTAGGTACTGCACTTGCTGTTGCTGAAGGCGTCGCTAACGCGGCAGCCGAGACTTGAAAATTACTCGTGCCCGAAAGTGAGACTCCATCTGCACCCACTACTTGATACTCGACCGTCATCACACCCGTACTAGTAAGTGTGGTGATTCCTACCAACGCCTTAGAGCCATTGACCTCTAGAGAACCGTCGTCGATCCGCTTCCCGTTCGGGTCCGTGACCGTCACCGAATTGCCTTGCTCTCCCAAAGCGCTATCGAAGGTGAGCACCACCTGGGTGGGCGAGTGAGTGAGCACGGCTCCCGCGCTTGGAGTTACTGCCACCAAGGTGAGGGCCTGCGCACTGCCGATACCCAGCATGAAAAGGAGCGCGCTTACGCTCACGATGACCCCGGCTCGCCTCAACATGAACTCATCTTCTCACCACCGTAAGATTATTCCCATGCCGACCTACCCATATGCCTGCACCAGTTGCGAGCACTCCTTTGAGATCGTCCAATCTTTCTCAGAAGATGCCCTCACCGTGTGCCCAGAATGTGGTGGAGCGCTCCGCAAGCTCTACTCCTCGGTGGGCATCGTCTTCAAGGGGAGCGGCTTCTATCGAACCGATTCTCGCGGGGATAGCAAAGGGACTTCTTCAACCACCGCCGCTTCGACTTCATCAACTTCGTCGGCCCCGGCAAAGAGTGAGAGCACTTCAAGTGCAACCGAGAGTTCTTCAACGTCCTCGCCGTCAACTACCACGTCAACAGCGAGCACCAACTAACTTCTTAGCCACCGTGATGCGGTGGCACATCGCGACGTAACTCTTCATCGCGATCATCGTCTCTTTCATTCCAACCTAGATCTTCATCATCTTTTGATTTCTCTGGAATATTCTCACTCATGGACGCACCCCCAACATTTGTGCCAACGAATCAAATAAACCATCAGCGGCCTCTGCCGGTAATTGACCCTCAAGAATAAGGGTGGCTACCCCGTGCACTGCAGACCAGACGAGTATTTCGCTGTTCTCACGAAACTCAGCTTTGAGAAGCCCCGCCTCTACTAATCCGTCAAGTGCTGAAGTGAGGATGTCCCAAGCGCGCGGTGGCTCATCACTTTCGAGCGCATCTGGAATCACGCAATGTCCGCCGAAAGCGAGCCGGAAAAGGTGTGGTTCATTGAGAGCAAAATCCACATACGATCGCCCGAGCGCCCGAAATCGCGCTAACGCACCATCGGCTCCGGTCGCCGAAATTATTGCGAGCGCTAGCTCTTGCTGGTCGGCCAACTTGTCGATAGCCGCAAAGCCGGCAGCCGAGAGCAACGCGTCTTTATCGGGGAAGTGGTGATAGGCCGCACTGGGGCTCACACCGAGATCGGCCGCTAACGCGCGGAGTGAAACCTTCTCTGCGCCTACTTGGCGTACCCTCTCAAGAGCCCCCGCGAGCAGCGCGCTCTCGAGGTCACCGTGGTGGTAGGCGGGCTTGGACATAGCGCCAGTATCGCGGAAAACTTGACACTGTTCAATTCATCCGGCAGGATATCTGTACAGTGTAAAGATCATCATCTTGAAGGAGCACCATGTTCGAGCGTCTCGCCCACTTTCTCGTCGCTCGACGCAAAGCCGCGCTCGCCCTCTCGCTCATCACGCTGATCGTGCTCGGCAGCATCGGCACCCTGCTCTTTAGTCGGATGCAGACCGGCGGTTACTCAGATCCGGGAAGTGATTCAGCGCGCGTGTGGACAGTGCTGCAGGAGGACTTCAAGATTGAAGCGGCTTCGGTTGTCTTGATCGTTGATTCAAAGTCAGGCGACGCCGTCAGTAATGCCGACGCTGCGACAGAGGTAGAGCGTGCCGTGAAGAGCTCGCCTGGCGTCGACCACACCGTCTCATTTTGGTCATCCGGAAATCGCCCGGAGTTTTTAAGCAAAGATAGAAAAGCCGGCTACCTCTTCGTCTATATCAAAGATTCACAATCGATCGATGAAACATCAGCCGCTTTACAAACTAAATTTGACGGAGACCGTGGCAATTTACATATTTATGCAACCGGCTTTGGAGTTTTCTCAAGTTCAGTAAACAATCAAGTTAAATCTGACCTAGCTAAATCTGAATCGATCGCAATCCCAATTTCAATGTTGCTCTTGATAATTGTCTTTGGCTCGTTGGTTGCATCAGGTATGCCAATGTTGGTGGGGCTCTTTGCAATCATGGGCGCGTTCTTCGGCGTCTGGATCATCAGCCTTTTCTCAGATGTCAGCATCTTCGCCCTCAACCTCATCACTGGTTTAGGGCTCGGTCTCGGCATCGATTACGCACTCTTGATGGTCAACAGATTCCGTGAAGAACTTCATGCTGGCAAGAGCGTTGAAGAATCTGTAGTACGTACAGTCGCTACTGCAGGCCGCACGATCTTCTTCTCCGGACTCACAGTCGCCGTTACCCTCGGCTCTCTCCTCGTCTTTCCGCAATACTTCCTTAAATCGTTCGCCTACGCAGCGCTCACGGTTGTCGTGATGGCCGTTGTTGCCACTCTCGTTCCACTGCCAGCCATGATGGCAATTCTGGGACACCGGATAGACAAAGGTGTTGTACGAAAGAGTTCGATCACTCCGAAGGAAGATGGTGCTTGGTCTCGGATTGCCCGCGGAGTAATGCACCGTCCAGTGCGTGTCGCGGTCGTAACGCTGCTCTTCTTGGGTGTTCTAATACTTCCGTTGAAGGGCGTGCTCTTTTCGCAGGTAGATGAACGCGTACTCCCAGCGAGCAATAAGGCGGCTATTGCTGCACAAGTTCAACAGGAGCGCTTTGCTGGAGCGGTGGCAAATCCCATTCAATTCTTGATACCTAAAGGTGCAATGAGTGATCAATACCTTGCTGCCATTGCAAAGACTCCGCACATTGTTTCGGTCACCCCCAGCGCACAAACTGATAAGTACACCCAGGTTCAAGCCGTGAGTGATATTCCTCCACGCACCCCAGAAGGTGAGAATCAGATTCAACAATTACGCGCGATTTCCGCGCCGGCTGGCACTCTTATTGGCGGAGTGGCTGCAGATTACGCTGACTCACAAGGCGGAATAAAGCAGAAGCTCCCATTCGTGGTGCTCTGGATCATCATCACGGTGCTATTACTACTCTTCGCGTTCACCGGATCAGTCATCCTGCCATTCAAGGCGATTCTGCTGAACTTCCTCTCACTTGGAGCCACTATCGGTGCCATGAAGTGGATCTTTGTCGATGGACACTTGGGTTGGCTCGTAGGCTCATTTACAAATACTGGAACACTCGATACTTCCATGTTGGTGTTAGTGGCCGTGACTGCCTTTGGTTTGTCGATGGACTACGAAGTCTTCTTGCTCTCCCGTATCAAAGAAGAACATGATGCGGGTCAAGGCACAATCGATTCGGTTGCGATTGGCTTGCAGCGCTCAGCGCGAATCATTACTGCAGCAGCGGCATTACTGGCGATCGTCTTCGCTTCATTTGTCTTGAGTGGAGTGACGTCAATCAAGATGCTTGGCTTCGGTATCGCTCTAGCTATTCTGCTAGATGCCACCTTGATTCGAGCGCTGCTAGTACCAGCGCTCATGCGTCTCTTTGGTGAACGTAACTGGTGGGCACCTCAGTGGATGAAGCGCTTCACTATTCATCACTAAAGAGTGAGCGTTGCTAAAGCGGTAGTAATTAAAGGTTCTGTATCTGCTTCACTACCGCATGGAGTGAAGATGCGAGCGCGGTGACCTCTTTAGAAGAGAGTGAGCTAAGCATCAAAGTTTCTTCAGCATTGAATTTAGGGAAGATCTTCTTCATCATGCGCTTGCCAGCGGGAGATAACGAGACCACAACTTTGCGCTTGTCTTCAGGGCGAGAACTTCGCACAATTAAGCCGCGAGCATCGAGCGTGGTCAACACACCACTGAGGGTGCCTTTAGATATTCGTACCTCGGCAGCGAGCGCAGTTGCTTCCATCTCTTCCCAAATCCAGGTCACCCACAACACCACAAACGCGGTCCAAGTGAGATCGACGTCTTTCAAAATCGCCGACTCAACTCGATTACGTACCGCGTTTGCTGCGAGGTAAATATTGCTGATCGCCCGCATCGCCTCGTAATCCAGACCGAGGCCACCCAGGGTTGCATTGAGGGCGCGCTCGGATTCATCGATCGTGCGCTTAGTCATAAGCCAAGAATCGTGCGCTTAGTCATAAGCCAAGAATAGGGGCTTGGCTCGATGGCTCTAGACTTTTCCCAGGTCCCCGTAGCTCAGTCGGATAGAGCGACCGCCTCCTAAGCGGTAGGCCGCCGGTTCAATTCCGGCCGGGGACACTTAGCACGAGAAGTTTTCACAGAGAATTGGCACGCTTCTCCGGCAAGCCAGCACTTCTTCTCACTCTCGCGACGATTAGGCTCCAGCCATATTCAAATATTCGAAAGGGTTCTGATGCGTACAGGTATCGCGAAAGTCTTGGCCACCGGCCTTCTCGTCATGATCGCCTCGGCGAGCCTGCCAAGTAGCGCCCAAGCAGCCGTTGCGCTCCCTGGCGGCACCTGCGCCAAAGTCAACACCAAGACCAAGATCGCAACCGTGGCTTACACCTGTACAAAGAACGCCAAGACGAAGAAACTCACTTGGACGCGCTCAAGCCCACTCCTTGCGGCGAGTCGATGCGCCAGTATCAAATCTTCTTACACCGAATCACTCGCGGGATATGACTCAGCCGTCAAGCAGCTCAACGAACTTGAAGCCAAACTTAACGAGCCATCCCTCAACGAATCCCCCTCCCCGCAACTTGATAATCTGCGAGCAGCAGTCAAGGGCATGAAGTCGGTAACGCTTCCGCTACTCAAGGGACTTGTCGATGATGCCGGAGCTGAGTACCAGGCAGGATGCGTCAAGTAATCGGTATCGCAATTAGGTAGGTAAGTCGCTTCGCCCGTTTGATTTGCCTACCCACGCATCGACGTCATATCCCCGTACTTCCCAATAACCTGGTCTTACTTCTGCTGTCCCCGCTATTTCCTTGAGCCATTTCAGGGACTTATACCCATACATCGCTCCCACAAAAAGGCGAACAGGGCCCCCATGTTTAGGTGTGATTGCTTTACCAAAGAGTGAGTCGGCAACTAATACGTCGTCGCGCATAGCTTGCTCGATAGTAAGCGACTCGGTATACGCACCATCGCTCGAGGTAAATTGCAACGCGCCCGCGGAAGCCTGCATCCCGGCGGCGTTAAGAAGTTCCCGCAGGAGCACACCTTCCCACGCGACCTTCTTGACACGCCAACCAGTGACACATTGAAAATCTCTGACGAGTCGAGTGCGCGGCAACTGCTGCAAATCAGCGAATGTGAAGGTGAGACTCTTCTCGACGAGACCACCGATGCGAAGTGAGAACTCTGCGGGAGTAATGAGCGGATCTTTATCAACCACGGTGTAGTACTGAAAGCCATCGCTTTCATAGAGCGAAGGTTTCGGTGCACCCTCACTTCCGGCGCCCCCACTTCCAGCGCCCCCACTTCCGGCGCCCCCAGTAAGTGGTGCAACCCGATCCTTGACCTTTATTCCCGCAAATGCAGTAAGGCCTACAAGGCCAAGAGCCACGGCTCCGCGTCGGGTGAACTCTCGCACCAGGTCATGGTGGCATTCTCACTTGCTCTGCGCCACCCGAAGGGAGAAAACCAAAGGCCCCGGAGGGTGATTCCGGGGCCTGTGATCTCTTACAGTGAAGAGTCTAGCTATGCGCGCTTCAAACTCGAATTTCCCGCTGGTGTCGTGGGCGCAACTGTGGGAGTTACTGGAGTTACTGGAGTTGCTGGAGTTGCAGCGGCTTTAGCAGCGGCGATCTCAGCGGTATAGACCTTCTGGGCTGCATCTAGAGCAGCGGTGAGTTGTGCCTGTGCCGGTGCAATCGCTGCGTTGTAAGTAGCGCGAGCAGGCGCCGTCGCTGCGGTGTAGGCATCAAGAGCTGCCTTAAGCGCTGCTTGGTAAGTAGTGCGAGCTGCCTGGCGCCCGCCGATATCAACGGCCCCGATGCGAGCCGTATTGTATGAAGAGTTTGCCGCTTTTTGAGCGCTCTTCAATGCGGTCTCAGCTGGCAGCAGCGCTGCCTTAAACGCGGTGACGGCAGCGGCGGTCTGTGTGGAGTAAGCCGCGATCGCAGCTGCGCGTGCCGCTGCAAACTTGGTTTCCGCGGCAATGACAGCGGGGTTCTTGGCATTAAAGCCGCGACCCTTTCCACCCATTTGGCCGCCCATTTGTGCGCCACCCTTTTGACCCTCTTTTTGGCCGCCCTTCTGTGGGCCGCCCTGTTGGCCGCCAATCTGAGGTTGACCCGAACCTAGTGACGGCGCGGTAGACGGGGAGGGGGTGGCGTTCTCGGCATAAGCCGGAAGGCTGCCCAGTACGAGCATGGAGAGGACGGTTCCCGATACGGCGAGAACGGATTTGCGGTTCATATTGACTCCTTTGTCGGACACAATCTCAAGATAGTCCGGACGCAAGGGTCGGGCCGTCAATCTTTGGATCCTCACAGAGAACTCCACGATAACCCGCGGTTAGCAGAGCGGAACAGCGTCCTCAACGCGACGTTCGCTCTCGCCAAAAGTCTTCTTCAGGAGCGTGATGAGCAGCGGAGGACGTTCACGATCTGCCTCACCGAGACGACAAACGCTCCGTTGCACGATCGAATTATTAGGAAGCCGGACAACGATCCGAGGTTGCTCGAGAAGCACACTCGTCCAGTTGTTATCGGCAGTGAGTACATAGCCGACAAGTGTTGAAGGCTGATCCTTGATCGTGGCATCTGCAGTTGCATCCGTGGTTGCAAGCGATGTAGAAACCGCAAGACGCTCTGGTGCTAACCACAACTGATTATCAAAGAGCAACTGCACACCAGCCACAAATGCAAGCGAAACCACAAGTGCTTTTACTGGACTCGTCCAATTCTTTGGCCAACCCATCCAGGCAAGAAGAGCCGAATATGCAATCGTAAGAAAAGAAGTTACGTACGCAACAACTGCAACCACCGTATTAGAAGCAATGGGGCTAGGAACTGCTGCAACTACTAGGAACCAAGCCGCCACCGAGAACCAGACACGAGGACTACGGGCAATGCGACCTGTGAGCGGCGAACCGAGTAAGTAGACCGTCGCCGCAGTTGCTGCTGTGAGCAAGAGGAAAGGCAGCGCTTGCACAACCGCGCCAGTGACGGTTCGACTGATACCTTGCGCATCCAGAAAACTCAGCGCAGTAGGGGCGCTTCGTCCGCTGACGGCAATCAAACGGGTCAAGATGTAGAGCACACCCGCACCGCTAGCAACCTGCGCACCGGAGCCCTTTGCTATTTCGGCAAGCGCACCCCAGTGATTCCCACGGGCTTCATCGCGCGCTATGTCGGCTTCGGTAAAACCTTCATCATCGATTGAAAGATCCACCTTGGGATCTTGCGCGTTATTTTCGGTCATGAGACAGCGCTCCAAATCACTGGTGTGCTCACCGGAATAGAGATGGCATTCAAAGTCATTTCAGATGCATCTAAGGCTTCATCGAAAGGCATTCCAGCCACAACTGGCTTACGAGTAAAGAGCGTGCCTGCCGGCACTTGCATCTGCCACGTCACACGCAATTGCGGAAGCGACTTACCAGTGGTCCATGGAACTGCGATGCAAATGTCTCCGTTATCAGTGGTCTTTCCACGAACTTCGCCACCAGGATAAGAAACGATAATTGATTGGTTTTTAGCCGCTTGGCTAGTTGCCCGCTCTGGATGTCCAGTCACTACTTCGTCCTTGTCGTAGCCGACTCGCGTTGCAATGACATAGACGTGAAGTGATTGACCATCGACGGTTGCTGTGGCTGCAAGCGCACCTTGACCGACATCATCGAAGGGATACTTGCCAGTCGATGAGCGATCAACCATCGCGCCAGCAAGATCAGCAACTTCTTGATCGAAAGTAAGCCCTTGGTCTTCTAGCCCCATCATTGTGCGCGATGCCAGCCAGGTAGCAATCGTGCCATCGCGAGAAGTGAGGGCCAAAATTTGTTCAGTTAATGCTTGGTCGTATCGCACGGCGTACGCGAGATTACGAACTTGACGTAATTGTGATACCCAAGCGTCATCACCTGTTGCGCGGCCGAGATCAGTTAAAGGTACCGCGCGCATCGTCTCGGTGAGTTTCTTGGATGTAAGCAATCCGAGGGGAACAGTGTCGAGAGATTGACCCGGCAATGTGTAAGTGCGCATAGTGACGATTCCGGATGGACCTACCGTGTCACGCACATTGAGCGGTGGCACCTCAACTGGTTGTTCAGTCAAGCTGAATTGGCTCGTGTACCCCTGGCATGGAACGGCGCTGGCCTTCATCGGCGAATCTAAGCGAACCGCAATGGCCGCAAAGAAGAGGACCGGGAGTACGAGTACCGCGATGATGCCTCGACGATGTTCGGCTACTCGAGAGGGGCGACGCACGACCCCACTTTTATCGCGCCAGAAGACCCACCACGGACTCGTGGTGCCATCGACTTCGTTGGAATCCTGCGACATGTACTGCCCCCTAGGGGATCCAGCGTAGAGGCTCGGCGTACTTGGGAGAACGACCATCGCCCGAAGAGCGCCCTCTAATCCGGCGCCAGAGCCAGGGAAGGAGGAAGGCCTGGATCCATCGCAGGTCTTCCCAGAGATCGGCCACCTTGGTACGGGGACGAGCCGGCGGCAGCGGCTCACGCCAGGTGAGATCGGCCGAGATCCCGAGGTGGACTTTGATCGCTTCGGCCACTCGTCGATGTCCCTCTGGATTGAGGTGGAGACGATCGGCATCCCAGAAGCGACGATCCTGCAGAATATGAGCTTCGGCCGCATCAATGACTATCGCGTTGTTGGCTTGTGCAGCTTCGCGGACGTGCACATTGAATGAGGCAAAACGAGAAGCCAAACGATCAGCCGTCCGCCCTGAGCCACCAGCACGTTCAATGACCGTAAAGAGCATTACCTGCGCACCTGCATTCGTTAGCTGGGCAACTGCGCTTTTGTACAGGTTTGCAATAAGCGCGCCATCATATTTTGGACGAAGCAAGTCATTAGCCCCTGCGTGAAAAGAGACCAACGTCTTTCCTGGAATAATCTGTGTGAGCGCATCTCTTACTTGTAATTCAAGAACTTGGTTTAAGAGTTTTCCACGGATTGCGTGATTCACATAGGTGAAATTTTCTCCCTGAGATGCAAGGGCATCCGCTAACCGATCGGCCCACCCTCTAAATCTATGAGTTCCCGGATAGAAGTCATCACAGAGCCCTTCACTGAAAGAATCGCCTAAAACGATAAACCGTTCGTACATCTATCCGACTGTCACTGACGTTGCGCTCGCCGAAACTTTAATTGATGGAAGCGCCGTTTTTGCAGGGGAAATTTTCACCTTGCCATCGAGGCCAAATACAGAACCATGCCAACCGCAGACCAATTGCTTGTCCATAAGTTCAAGTGGGCCACCTGCATGGGTGCAAATGAGCGCCATTGCTTTAAATGAATTACCACTTCCTGAGACCAACGCAACGGGGACACCTTTACTTTCACCCACGATCAATATGGTGCCGACTTTCTTAAGAGTGGGGTTACTAGCAAGAGGCACTTGGAACTTGCCACCAGCTAGTTTCTTTACGCCTTTGGCGGTTGGGATACTAGCCGCGGCAGCTGAGGACATACTGATCGCGCTGCCAGTGACTGCCGCCAAGAGCGCGCCGCAGAACAAGGTGCGTCGGGAAATTCCGTCAGTAGGTGAATGAGTAATCTCGGAAGAAGCCATAGTGCATATCTTCCTCTACTCTTGAGGGGTTGTCAGCCGAAGGAGGAGAGCGTGTCAGGAAACTCGGTTATTCCACCGCAGGAGCTCCGCTTACATGCCCCACTCCTCGACGCCTACCTGCGTTACTTCGAAGATGGCATTACTTCATTTTCTACCCCTGGTCATAAGCAACAAGCCGCACTCCTCGATCTGGGTTTAGGCAAGGTTGTTGATGCAGATATTCCCCTGTATGGAGGCCTCGATGAAATGAAACTGACGAATGGCACATTGGCAGCGGCTGAGAAGTTGGCTGCAGAGTGCTGGAATGCTGATTGGGCGCGCTTCTCCACTGGTGGATCGACTCACGGTAATCAAGCACTCATCCTCGCAATAGCCACACCCGGTGCAAAAATTGCCATCACCCGGACTGCACATCGCTCGCTGATCAGCGCACTCGTGCTCGGCGGAGTAGAGCCCATTTGGCTCACGCCAGAAATCGATGAGGCCACCGGGATTCCGCTCGGAATATCCACCGCCGAACTTTCACGCGCGTTGGAACACTCCCCTACCGCGGTCTTTCTTACCGAACCAGGTTATTTAGGGACGCTCTCACCCTTGAGGGAGCTCATAGATCTCACACATGAACGAAATATTCCCATCATCATCGATCAAGCATGGGGGGCGCATTTCGGATTCCATCCTGGCATCCCACCGCACGCGATGGAGCTCGGTGCTGATGCCATGGTGACCAGCATCCATAAGAACCTTCCCGGGTATTGCGCAGCATCATTGGTGGTGGCCAACACCACACGTATTTCAGCAGCGCGCCTGGAGCAGAGTTTTGAAGCAACCCACACCACTTCGCCGGCAGGAGCCCCACTGGCTTCTATTGATGGCGTGCGTGCACTCATGCAACTACGCGGACATGAGTTGATACAAAACTTGCTACAGAACATTGCGCATTTCAAGAATGACCTTAAAGAGCATTTCGGCTTCGATCTCTTTATCGATCCCGATCGTTTTGCGCCCGGTAGTTTCGATGCCACCAAACTCGTCATACAGACGCATCACTTCGGTGGAGATGGAGTGGCTATCGAGCGAGCACTCACTTCACATGGAGTTCGCGTCGAGATGGCCGACCGAGACACCATCATTCCGATTGTGACGGTGGCCGACGATGAAAGATCTTTCACAATTCTCGCCAATGCCCTGAAGGCGAGCATCATTGCGCAAGCCCCGAGAGCGGTAGCAACCGCACTCAGCTGGCGCATCTCCCCCACCTTTGGCGTCAGCATCAGGGAAGCCTTCTTCTCTTCTTCTGAAATGGTGAGCGCGGTGGAAGCGGCCGGTCGAATCAGCGCCGACTTAATCGCTCCGTACCCACCTGGTGTACCAGTGGTCACTCCGGGAGAAGTACTTACACAAGAGATTCTCTCTGGGCTAGCGGAGGTGGCTGCCGAGGGGGTTCGCATCGCATACTCCACAGATCCCACGCTTGCTACATATCGAGTACTAGAAAAGTAACGGAGTGATCTCTAGCCTTATTCAATGAAGGCAACGTTGCGCTTCGGTTCCCTTGCACTGCTCATCATTTCGGTTGCCATCAAAGCCTTCTCTGACGATCCACTGCCATTCAACGACGCCTGGATATATAACATAATTATTTTGGCGACTGCGCTCTCCGCAATCTCCGTCAGTACTCAAGCCGCCCGTGCGCTCGGAAGTGCGATTCTCTTTTGGGGAATCGGCTCGGTTATTGCAACTTATGCCAACTATTTAGATTCTCATTCCACATCTGCAGAACATGTGGCCCGGTGGAGTGATCTCTTCTACCTACTCTTTTATCCGGCGCTCTTTTCCGCAATCACCTTACGCGGACAATCGCGTTTACATGTCACCGACATAATTGACTCACTGATCATCGGGCTAGGACTCTCGGCGATTGGCAGCGCACTCATTGTGCAACCACTCATGAATCAATTCGTTCCAGCAACCGCATTAGCCACGACAATCTATCCAGTTGCGGACCTCACCATGCTGGCACTCTTTTTCGCTAAGACGTATCAAGATGGTCAGCGAAGAAATTGGAACGACGCTCTCATGGCACTCGGAGTTCTCAGTTTTGCGCTCTCCGACGGCTCGTTCCTTTACCAAGAATCGAATTACTCATATAACAATTGGTTGGATTACGGTTGGCTTATCGGTTTGGTCCTGATGAGCGAATCAATGCATCACTCACATCAGCAATTCCGCACGCGCGAACGTTCAACGATTCCGCTTGTACTCGCGATTCTTGCTTCACTCTCACTTCTCGTCGCTGCCGCACTCTTTCCACAAACATTTCCGCGCCTCGCCATCTGGCCGGCAGCAGCGACTCTATTGGCGGCGTTAGGCCGACTCGCCCTTGCAGTTCGCGATGCACGAAAGCTCATCACTGAAGAAGTTCTCGCCAGAACTGATGAACTCACTGGCCTCGCAAATCGAAGAAGGTTTGTGGCTGCCTTAGACGAGATGCGAAAAGGTATTGGTGGCCATGGTGATGCGGTGGGAGTTTTCATTATCGACTTAGATGGTTTTAAAGATGTTAACGATTCGTTGGGACACGAGGCGGGAGATCAACTTCTCAAATTACTCGCATCGCGCTTACTCGACGCACTCCCACGAGATGCGCTTCTGGCACGCCTGGGAGGCGATGAGTTTGGCGTGTTGATGAGTGGTGATCAAAAGGTGATCAGGCTTATTGGTCCGGCAATTCATAGAGCTAGCGCTACTCCCATCACTATTCATCAATCATCTAAAGTGGTTGGTGCAAGTGTCGGGTTAGCGCTCTCGGCAAGATCTCACTTCACTCCAAGTGATTCGCTGCGCCGCGCAGATATTGCGATGTATCACGCCAAGGCTGCACGCTCAGGATTTATTGAATGGACTCCCGACCTAGACCGTCGCTCAATTCTTACGACAACAGATGAGTTCGAGAGTTTGCAATCGAAACTTATTCTCTTCTTCCAACCTATTTATCAACTTTCGCCAAGAACTCTCACCGCCGGCGAAGTGCTTATTCGAATGAAGGATGAGAGTGGGCAGATTCTCCTCCCTGCTCATTTTCTCAGCAGATTTGTGGGTCATGAATATGAGTTAGCCCTTTATGTTTTGAAGGAAGGTTGTCGAAATCTGCGCCTATGGGCAGACGATTCACTGAATATCCATATCAACATCGAGAGTCAGATTTTGGCGAACCCTCAGTTCATCGAGGATCTAAGCGAGATAGTTCGCAGCGCAGGAATCTCACTTCAACACATCACGCTTGAGATAACCGAGAAAGAGTTACTCGAGGACGAGAGCGCAGCTTGCATCAATGGGCTGCGCGCCCTCGGAGTGCGGGTGGCGATCGATGACTTCGGCTCGGGCTATTCAGCGCTGGCTTACTTGCAGAAGTTTCACGTAGACGTCATCAAGCTTGATCAAAGCCTCATCTCGCCTCTGGACGAGGAAAGAGTGGAAGCCAGAGCATTAGCAGTCGTGCGGGCCACAGTTGAACTCGCCGCGCGCTTAGAAATTGAGGTGGTCGCCGAAGGCGTGGAGAGTGAACGAGTGGTGAACGCATTGAGCGCGGTGGGCGTTACGCACGCTCAAGGCTTCCACCTTGGTCGACCAGTAGACGCGGAGCAATTTGGGCGCACCGTTTCTCTCCCTTACGCTTAACGGGTTCGCCGATCCGCGCGAACAACCACGGACCGCTCACGCGGCCCGACTAAGGAGGCGCTAGTTGTCCGGTATTTTCCAAGGCCGTGTCCTTGTTCTAGGAGCGGGTTCAGTCTCGCAATGCACACTCCCACTCCTCCTCGACAATTTGGTCGAAGGTAAACAGATCACGATCGTGGATCAACTCGACAACCGAGCCAGAGTCCAGAGCGCTATTGATCGCGGCGCTACTTATTTGCAAGCGACAGTCACCAAAGAGAATTTAGATTCTTTTCTTTCAGAACATGTTTCCGCCGGAGATATTCTCCTTGATCTTGCTTGGAACATCGACGCCAATGTCATCATTGGTTGGGCGCACGCGCATGGCGTTATGTATCTCAATACATCCGTTGAAGAGTGGGAGCCGTACACCCAAGGCGCAAGCCGCCACCCACTCGAGCGCACGCTCTACCACCGTCATATGCGCCTTCGAGAAATGAAAGATTCCTGGAGCGAGAAAGGTGCCACCGCAATTGTGGAGCACGGTGCAAATCCAGGAATGGTTTCGCACCTCACCAAGAAGGCTCTCGTAGAGATTGGCGAGCGCGCCATCAAAGATGGCCTCGCTGGTCCGGGAGTTGCACAGGCATTGGCTAACCGCGACTATCCCAAGTTGGCACAGAGCCTCGATGTTCGCGTGATCCATATCGCCGAACGCGATACACAAATTTCAGATCGCCCTAAAGAGGTTGACGAGTTCGTCAATACATGGAGCGTTGAAGGTTTCTACGAAGAGGGCATCGCGCCCGCCGAAATGGGTTGGGGAACACACGAAAAATCTTTACCTCGAGATGCCTACGTTCATGAGGGTAACGGCCCACGAAATCAAATCGCGATGGCACAACCTGGTGCCACGACATGGGTTCACTCCTGGGTTCCTAACTGCGAAATCACCGGGTTAGTTATCAGACATGGCGAAGCGTTCACCATGTCTGATTACTTGACGGTATGGGATGGCGACACCGCCGTTTATCGTCCAACGGTGCACTACGCCTACTGTCCTTCTGATGCTGCCATCATCTCAATGCGCGAATTAGAGATGCGCCAATGGGATCTTCAATCAAATCAACGCATTATGAACGAAGAGATTATTTCCGGCGAAGATCGCCTGGGAGTTCTTCTCATGGGACATCCATACAAAGCATGGTGGACTGGCTCACTGCTCGATATTCATCGTGCGCGCGAACTCGCTCCTGGACAATCTGCCACCACGCTTCAAGTAGGTGCAGCGGTCTACGCCGCCATCGATTGGATGATCAAGAATCCAGAAGCTGGGTTACTCGTTCCCGATGAATTGCCGTGGGAAGAGATCTACAACGTTGCCGAGAAGTACTGGGCGCCTATTTGGTCGGGACCAGTCGACTGGGATCCACTCAAGACGCGCAATGATCTCTTCTTGCCGTGGATCGAACGCGAATACGACACCACAGATCCGTGGCAATTCACTAACTTCTTGGCTTAAGTTCAGCCAAACGGGCAAGAGCTTCATGGCGCTCGGTCGCGTGATCAACGATCCGCTCCGGGTAGCCATGGCTCAGCCCGTCAAGGTAGAGCCACGGTTCGTGAACTTCCTCGGCCGAAAGATGCGCTAATTCAGGCACATACTTCTTGATGTAAAGCCCTTCTGGATCAAATCGCTTTCCCTGTTCTATCGGATTGAAGACTCGATAGTAAGGCGAGGCATCAGTGCCAGTTCCAGCAGTCCACTGCCAGCCATGTGAATTAGATGCGACATCTCCATCAAAAAGTTTCTCCATAAAATATCGAGCGCCGTGCTGCCACTCCAAGTGCAGATCTTTGATGAGGAATGAGGCCACCACCATACGAAGCCGATTATGCATCCAGCCCTCTTGGTTAAGTTGCCGCATTCCGGCATCAACAAAGGGATATCCAGTCTTCCCTTGACACCATGCCTCGAAAGCTTCCCCTGGTTCGTTGTAACGCATTCTGGAAAATTCAGGCTTGTAGTAGTCCAGATTTGTATGAGGCTCATGAAGTAGCACATCAGCGTAAAACTCTCGCCAAGCAATTTCCTTGCGGAAGACATCGTGTGCAGCGGTTTGATTCAACTCTGCCAAAATAGTGCGGGGATGAATTTCGCCCCAACGTAAATGCCTAGCCAGACCGCTGGTGGTGTTGAGATCTGCCCGATTTCTTTCTTCGTCGTAGCGTGCTAAATCATTTTCATAGAAATCTCGCCATCGATCAAGTGCAGCCAACTCTCCCGCGGCCGGTATTTCACAAGTAATTTTTGGAAATTTGCGCGCGGCAGATGGCGGTGCAATCCATTTTTGTAACGTGGGCAACTCTGCAGGTGCACGCCAACCGACTGCACACCAGGCTTTATAGAAAGGTGTGTAAACCCGATATGGAGTTCCATCAGATTTGCGAACGCGGCCAGGAGAGACCGCATAAGGAGAGCCCACTTGATTGAGAGTTACTTTCGCTTGCGCTAATTTCTCATGCCGAAGAAATGCCCTCGGAGTAAATTCTTCCGTTGCAAAAATCTCACCATATTGCGCCGAAAGTTTCTTCAGTATCTCGGCTGGATCTCCCTCGTATACGTGGAGATTTCCTCCGAGAGATTCATCTAGCGCTTGCAAAGAAGCAGCCAGATACGAGGATCGACGTTCGCTGGTAGCTAGCGAGTGATCCCTGATGTACACAGGTGCCACCTCGCCGCCGCGCACGGCCTGCGCCAGCGCTGGATGGTCTCCGAGGCGCAGATCTCGCCGGAACCAGAAGATTGCCACGGCGTAAGGGTAGGCCTGCGAGCGCCGAGCAGCGACTTTTGTTCTAACCTTCACCTTATGACCGACCTCATCGATACGACGGAGATGTATCTGCGCACCGTCTTCGAGCTCGAGGAAGAAGGCATTCCCGCGCTGCGGGCGCGTATTGCCGAGCGACTTGATCACTCCGGCCCCACCGTTTCACAGACCGTGGCCCGCATGGAGCGTGATGGGCTCATCCAGGTGGGCGATGAGCGCCTCCTTGTTCTTACCACTCTTGGACGACTCGAGGCCGAACGAGTGATGCGCAAGCATCGCCTCGCGGAATGTTTGCTCATCGATGTCATCAAATTGCCACTCGAACTCGTACACGAAGAGGCTTGTCGGTGGGAGCACGTTATTTCGAACGAAGTAGAACGTCGCATCTACCAAATGCTTAACGAACCGCAGCTCTCTCCTTTTGGGAATCCCATCCCCGGGCTCGATGACCTAGGCGTTAACTCAGAACATCTGGAGCGTTCCATTCCGGAGAGCATCTCGAGCTTGGCAAAACGCGGCATCCGCCGAGTGAAGTTAGAGCGGTTTGGTGAACCTTTACAGAGCGCTCAAGAAACTATGAATGATTTGATCAAGAACGGAATCATTCCGGAAAGCATCGTGCGTATTCGTGAAGAAGGAAAAATCATCACGATTACTTCAACCGAAGGCGAAGCGCTTCTCACACACGAAGAGGCAACACACCTCTTCGGAGTAGCGATTAGCTAATTAGCCCAACCTTCGATGGTCTCTGCCTTACGAGGACCCTTACCTACGTAACGTGCAGATGGACGCACCAAACGTCCGGTCGCCTTTTGCTCCATGATGTGAGCAGACCAGCCAGCCGTACGCGCACAGGTAAACATTGAAGTGAAGAGATGACCTGGAACTTGTGCGAAATCGAGCACGATAGCGGCCCAGAATTCAACGTTAGTTTCCAAAACGCGGTCTGAGTAACGCTCACGAAGTTCAGCAAGAGCGGCTTCTTCGAGACGACAGGCCACTTCGTAGCGTGGTGCGTTCAATTCTTTAGCAGTGCGGCGAAGTGTGCGTGCACGTGGATCTTCGGCGCGATAGACGCGGTGACCAAAGCCCATCAAACGCTCATGCTTATCGAGCAAATCTTTAACGTACTGACGGGCATCGCCAAGACGCTCCACATCTTCAATCATGTGCAGCACACGTGAGGGTGCACCACCATGAAGCGGGCCCGACATGGCACCAATGGCACCCGAGATTGATGCGGCTACATCGGCACCAGTAGATGCGATGACGCGAGCGGTGAAAGTAGATGCATTCATGCCGTGCTCTGCAGCAGAAACGAAGTAAGCATCGATTGCTTTGACGTGAGCTGGATCTGGCTCTCCGCGCCAACGAATCATCATCTGTTCAACAACGTTCTTACCCTTGGCAACTTCTGCCTCTGACACGGGCGCAAGATCTTTGCCACGTGCAGCTTGTGCAACGTAGGAGAGCAACATCGAGCTGGTGCGTGCCGCGTTGTCGCGTGCTTCCTCGTCAGAAATATCTAGCAGGGGCTTGAAGCCCAAAGCTGGGGCGAGCATTGCGATGGATGCTTGCGCATCTACGCGAACGTCACCGGTATGAACGGGAAGAACCAATGGTTCAGCGGGGGCAAGACCTGGATTTAATTTATCTTCGACGAGCAGGCCCCACACATTTCCAAAGCTCACACGTCCCACAAGATCATCGATGTCCACGCCGCGATAGCGAAGTGCGCTGCCTTCTTTATCGGGTTCGGCAATGATTGATTCGAAGGCGACCACGCCTTCAAGACCCGGCACAAAATCAGACATGATGTTCCTTGTCGTTCACTACAGGCTCGTGACCCGCTGGGCAGGTTTACCCACCCTTAGTTTTCACTCTCACCACGCCGTAGCGCTAGCCGTAAGGGGCCTCCATCTCGTTAGATAGATCACATGAGCAAAAAAGAGGATTCTTCTCGCCCCTCCAGCGAGATATCTGCCGACATTTCCAAGATGCGTCGCTCCTATGGTGAAGCGGGTCTGGGAGAGCTCCACGCTGATCCTTTTGCCTTTTTCCGGAGCTGGCTGACGGCCGCCCATGAGAACCCCTTGGTCGTAGAAGCAAACGCGATGGTGCTCTCCACGGTCGATTCCTCGGGACAACCGTGGTCGCGCTCGGTTCTGCTCAAGGGCCTCAGCGACGGTCAATCCCCCGCTTTCCAGTTCTATTCGAACTACGGCTCCGCCAAGGCCGAACAGTTGGCACACGAGCCGAGAGCCTCACTCCTCTTTCCTTGGTACCCGCTCGAACGCCAAGTGATCATTTCCGGCACCGTCACCCAAGTCAGCCGGGAAGAGAGCGCCGCCTACTTCCACTCCCGCCCCTGGACGAGCCAAATCGGGGCTTGGGCCAGTGCGCAGTCGACGGTCCTCGATTCACCCGACACTCTCCAAGAGAAATGGCGTGAGATGAGTGAGCGCTATCCCACGGAAGTTCCGCTACCGGATCACTGGGGTGGCTTTGCCCTCACCGCTTCCACCATTGAGTTTTGGCAAGGTCGACATTCGCGTTTGCATGACCGCGCACGTTATGCGCGCGTCAACAATTCGTCGAATGAGTGGGAAATCACTCGCTTATATCCCTAACTGACACTCGCCGCTTACCTGTCTGTAACACTCGCCCATTAACCTGGCGGTATGAGCGAAATAGTGATTCCCAATGAGTTGAAACCAGTCGATGGTCGCTTCGGATGCGGACCATCAAAGATTCGTCCAGAAGCACTCGCTGCACTTGCTGCGAGCGGTGTTTCAATTCTGGGCACATCACATCGCCAAAAGCCGGTAAAAGAATTGGTGGGTCGCGTGCGCTCCGGTCTTACGTCACTCTTCGCTCTTCCTGATGGATACGAAGTTGTTCTCGGAAACGGCGGCTCTACTGCTTTCTGGGATATCGCCACGCTTGGCTTGATCGAGAAGAAATCACAACACGTGACTTTCGGCGAATTCTCATCCAAGTTTGCCACTGCTGCGAAAGAAGCTCCGTTTCTTGAAGATCCTTCGGTGATCAAGGCTGAACCTGGTGCGCTTGCATACGCAAAGAATGAAGACGGAATTGATGCATACGCTCTCACACACAACGAGACCAGCACCGGCGTCGCGATGCCCATCAAGCGCCCTGCAGGTGCCGATAAGGATGCGCTCGTACTTGTAGATGCCACCAGTGGAGCAGGTGGACTTTCGGTCGACGCTACAGAATTCGATACCTATTACTTTGCACCGCAAAAATCTTTCGCATCCGACGGCGGTCTTTGGATCGCGTTGATGAGCCCCGCCGCTATTGAAAGAGTTGCCCGGATTAAGGCGAGCGGGCGCTGGATTCCTGCTTCATATGATTTGCAAATCGCTATCGATAACTCTCGTCTCGACCAGACCTATAACACCCCAGCAATTGCCACCCTCTTCCTCCTTGGAGAGCAGATCGAATGGATGAATTCACAAGGCGGGCTCAAGTGGGCCAATGCCCGCACTGCCGAATCTTCTTCGATTCTCTACAAGTGGGCCGAAGCAACTTCGTACACCACCCCTTACGTCATTGACCCAACTCATCGCTCGCAAGTGGTCGGGACCATCGACTTCGATGAAGCCATAGACGCCACAGCAGTGGCTAAAGCGCTGCGCGCCAACGGGATCGTCGATACAGAGCCATACCGAAAACTAGGACGCAACCAACTTCGGATTGCGATGTTCCCAAGTATTACGCCGTCAGATGTTGCGGCGCTCACGCAATGCATAGATTTTGTAGTAACTTCGCTTAAGTGAAGTTGCACCGAGATCGATTAACTTGGGTTGTCTACGGACAACTCTCTGTCTATGGATTCTTCCTCGGAGCTTTCGGCCCATCACAATCGCTACTGCGGGATATCCAGCAGACTTCGCGGACTGTCGCCGGGCTACATGGAACTGCAATGGCTGCAGGCACCATCATCGCTGGATTTGTTATCGCTCGCGTGCTGCATCGCTTTGGCCGTGAAAAAACTCTCTGGGCAGGAATACTCGCACTCTGCATTGCTGCTGCGGAACTAATGTTCATCACGAGTATTTTCGCTACGCTCTCAGCGGCATTTCTCTCCGGATTTGGTGGCGGTTTTCTCGCCATGACTTCAACCCGTCTCTTGCTTGAACATCACGGCAAGAACGGCAATCGAGTCTTCATAGAATCGGCTGCTATTGCCGCACTTACTTCGGCTATTGGCACGATCATCATTGGCACGTTAGCCGGAACAAGTATCGATTGGCGCCTTGGTTTTGTAGTCATCATTCTCATGTCCATCATTCTTCGCTTTATTGATCGCACTAATGAAGGCGAAGTTCACGTGCCGGATCCCTCCGGGCCCGCGAAGGGAAAGTTGCCACTTAAGTTTTGGCTGGCACTCTTTGCCACCGTATCGAGTATCGGATGCGAGATGGGAACTAGTTTCTGGTCCTCCTCACTTATCCAAGCGAATACAGGAGCAAGCGCAGCGAATTCCACTTTTATTGTCACCATTTTCTTTGCAGGAATGTTTATCGGTCGCTCGATCGGAAGCGTCTCCCTCCAGAAACTTTCGCTCGACAACACCGCCTTTCTTACACTGGGCATTTCGGTGGCCGGCTATCTCATTCTCTGGAGTGCGCACACCACCCCGCTCGCCTATTTAGGACTGGGAGTGATCGGGCTTGGCCTTTCGGTGCAATATCCAGTTGGAGTGGCCCGCGCCGTACTCTTTGCCCCGAATCTCGGAGATGTTGCCGTTGGTCGAATCTCGATCGGTACTGGTGTGGCTGTAGCCACCGGCCCACTCTTGCTCGGCTTTCTCGGCGATCACTTCGGAGTCTCTCGTGGATTCCTTATGCTGCCGGCGATTATCGCTTTAGCCTTCGTTCTCGTGCTGCTCTCGCCCACTAGGAAATTGGTATGAGTTCGCGCACTCGGCGCCTGGCCACACTCGCTGTGCTCATTGGTTTAGTAATTCTGATCGCAATTAAGTCTTGCAACTAATCGTTATTACGCCGACTACTTCAAGTCTGAGGCTTCACTTCGCTTGCCAATAATGAGAACAATTAAAGCTGCCAGACAAGTAACCGCACCGCCGAATGCAATGGTGAAGCGTGTGCCCACTGCTTCGGCTAGCCAACCCACCATCGGTGAGCCAAATGGTGCTCCGCCAATGAGCGTCATCATGTAGATGCCCATCACTCGGCCACGAATTTCTGGATCAGCTCCCATTTGCACCGTGGTGTTTGCCGCAATCATCGTGGTGATCGCAAGCCCTCCACAAATGGGTAATGCGAGTGCAAAGGTTTCGTAAGTCGGCATAAAAGCAGCACCAATGCTTGCTAATCCGAAGAGCGCTGCGCCATGCATTACTCGCTGCCCGCCTGGTTTTCTTTCACGCCTGGTGGCAAGAATGGAACCGCTCAGTGAACCCACTGCGATACATGTACCAAGCAGACCAAAAGATCCAGCTCCACGATGAAACACATCTTTCGCCATCAGGGCCGTTGTAATCTGAAAATTCAACCCAAAAGTTGCCATCGCGCCGACAACAACGATGACTTCAAGTAGATCCCGACGTTTTCTCAGATAGCTGAAACCATCGCGAATTCGCACGCTCAAGTCTTGGTCGCGCTTCTTTCTGTGTAGTTGCGTGGGATCCATCATGAAGAGCGACGTGATCACTGCAATAAATGAAATACCGTTCAAAATGAAAGATGGTCCCGTACCGAACGCATTAATCATGAGGCCAGAAAGGGCCGGACCAATTAATCTTCCGCCGTTGAAATTCGCCGAGTTAAGGCTCACCGCATTTTGTAAATCATCTGGTCCCACTAATTCAATTGAAAACGCTTGTCGCACGGGCGCATCTATGGCGGAGGCAAAGCCCAACCCGAATGCCAGCAGATAGACCTGCCAGATCTGCACGTTCCCCATAAGCACCAAAGTGCCCAAGGTGAGGGCCGCCACCCCGCCACCGGCATTTGTTAGCGCGAGAATCTTTCTCTTATCGAATCTGTCGGCAATCGATCCACCGAGAAGACTGAATAAGAGTGTGGGAAGAAATTGCAATCCGGTGACTATGCCTAGCGCCGTTCCACTATGGGTGAGCTGAAGCACCAACCAATCTTGCGCGACTCGCTGTACCCAGGTACCAATGTTGGAGACCACGCTCGAGGCGAAGAAGAGTCGGTAATTGCGATGTTGGAAGGATCGCATCGCCCCGCTCATTCGAACCACTCTAGACCGTCGGATAGGTCTGAGCGCTAAGATCAGCGCATGATGCGAGAGATGCCGCCGTTGATCATCAAGGAGGGCCGGATTATTCTCACCGGCACGTTGCTTTGGGTGGCCGGCGCCATCGTCACCGCTTTTATGGGTGAGGGAACAGCATTTAAGGCATGCGTTGTCGGCGCGCTCTTAGGCTGTTATGGAACTTATCGAACCCGGAAAAATGACCGTCGACGAGAAGCTAGTAAGAGTTAGAGTTTTTCAATCTGATCAGCAATGCCACGAAGAACTTTTGCAGTGCGACCGGACTCCACTGACGTGGGGAATCTTCCATGGCGCAAACCATTGCCAAGACGATCAAGAATTTTGATGACATCTTCAATGATGGCAGCTAAGTCATCGCCATCGATGCGTGAATTTTCGGCAAGTGATGGTGGTGCCTCAAGGATGGTGACCGAGAGCGCTTGCGGGCCTCGTCGACCGTCAGCCACACTGAATTCCAATTTGGTTCCTGGCTTCACCGTGCTCACACCGGCCGGCAACGCAGAAGCTGCGAGATAAACATCTTCGCCCTCTTCTGATGCGATGAAGCCGAAGCCCTTTTCGAGGCTAAACCACTTCACTTTGCCTGATGGCATGAGAAGACTCCTTGCTCACTAAGACTGGTTTCCTACCAGAGTGGAAAAGGATACCCGTTAATCGAGAACTAGGGCTTGGCTATGCGCGCCACAGCCGTGATCTACGCTCACCACGCGGGCATCATCGGGGGCGTACTCGTTGCCACAGACCCCAAAAGCCGACCTGAGTGAACCGGCGATGGGCAGGAAGAAGGCACAGGATGCGCAGCGAGCCGGGGCCGCTTCTGAGATGGGAGCACGAGGGCCACGATCGCTCTCATACCAACGACGGGCGACGGCATCGCGACCTTCTGCAGAGAGCACCCTAGCCCGACCTAAACCAAACTCCCAGAGTGCGACTAGATCTAATTCTTCGTCAGCAGGCAAGCCCGCATACCCGGGAACCAATCGTGGATCATCGGCGCGAGTAGGCAGAACATCGCCGATACCAAGATCTCCCGGAAGTACGCGCTTCTCCCACGGAATCCACTCCGGTGCCAACAAAGCATCAGGGCCAGGGATAAGTACGACATCGCAAATAGTGGCTTCGCCATCTTCGAGTTGGGCAACCGTGACTGCCCAACGCCATTGCGTGTATCCAGGCAATGAGGATTCAAAGAGGTGCGTGTGGAGTCGATCGTCGTCATCTTCTACCGAGAGGTGCGTGCCGACAAATTCGGCGCCATCGGCTTCAAGGTTTGCGGCAGCGCGAGCTAACTCGATAACTGCAGGTGAGTTGCTCATAAGGGGAGTTTATCGTGACTTAGCGGGCGTCTGTAGCCACTCGTCATGCCAGGACTTGAGCCAGGCGGGAAACTCAAGTAACGAGGAAAGGATGACGTCTGGCCCCTCGAGCGCCAAAACCTCACGCGAGATGGGGCCTGTGGTGACAGCAACGCTGACTGCACCCGCACTTTTGGCGCCGCGTACATCTCCAGGGTGATCACCGACATAAATATCTGCACTCTCGGCTTTTAGTGCGCTCGCCTTTTTCTCTGCGTAAAGGTCTCCGACAGCAACATCTAATTCAAGGTCTAAGTAATTCACGATCTTCACAACCGCAGCTTCAAGTTTTGCACTCACCACCATGGTGCGACCGCCGAGCGCCCGAATGGCCGCGAGCGCTTCTTGTGCACCCGGAAGGATGGTGGTTTGTGGAATTCCGATCTCACCGTAAATCGCTCTGTACTCCTGGACTAATGGATCCACCAACTCAGCAGGTACCCATTGTCCAAACGAATCCCAGAGAGGAATGCCGACAGTCTTGGCCATTTCTTCAAGAGCAATGTTGAAGCCGTGCCTCTTTAGCACAACGTCCATAGTGGAGGTAATGCCATCGGAAGAATCAACGAGTGTCATATCGAGATCGAAACCGACCATGAAACTCTTAGATGCGTTTGAAGAAGTCCCAGAAATACTCACTGCATCATCCTTTCATAGCAAAGGAGCCCAGAGAAATCTCTGGGCTCCTTTGAGAAGATCGTGGATTAGAAATCCATATCTCCGCCACCGGGCATCGCAGGAGCGGCACCCTTTGGCTCTGGCTTATCAGCAATAACAACCTCAGTGGTGAGGAAGAGTGCTGCGATTGATGCGGCATTCTGAAGAGCAGAGCGTGTGACCTTGACTGGATCGATGATGCCACTCTTGATCATGTCTACATACTCTCCGGTTGCTGCGTTGAGACCGAAGCCAGCTTCGAGATGGCGAACCTTCTCGACGATAACTCCGCCTTCAAGACCAGCGTTAACCGCGATCTGCTTGAGCGGTGCTTCAACAGCGAGCTCAACGATCTTGGCACCGGTTGCTTCGTCGCCTTCAAGCTTGAGCTTGGCGAATGCTGCCTTGGATGCTTGGAGAAGAGCAACGCCACCACCGGCGACGATTCCTTCTTCAACTGCAGCCTTAGCGTTGCGCACTGCATCTTCAATGCGGTGCTTACGCTCCTTGAGTTCTACCTCAGTTGCTGCACCTGCCTTGATAACTGCGACGCCACCAGCAAGCTTTGCGAGACGCTCTTGGAGCTTCTCACGGTCGTAATCTGAATCGCTCTTCTCGATTTCAGCGCGGATTTGGTTAACGCGACCATTGATTTGATCTGCATCTCCAGCGCCTTCAACGATGGTGGTTTCATCCTTAGTAATAACGACCTTGCGGGCGCGACCAAGGAGATCAACCGTGGTTGACTCGAGTTTAAGACCGACCTCTTCAGAGATGACCTGTCCACCGGTGAGAATGGCAATGTCTTGGAGCATCGCCTTGCGACGATCACCAAAGCCTGGTGCCTTCACTGCAACTGAACGGAAAGTTCCGCGAATCTTATTCACTACGAGTGTTGCAAGGGCTTCGCCTTCAACATCTTCAGCGATGATCGCGAGTGGCTTTCCTGATTGCATGATCTTCTCAAGAAGTGGAAGGAGATCCTTCACAGATGTGATCTTTGAGTTTGCGATAAGCACGTAAGCATCTTCGAGAACTGCTTCCATGCGCTCTGGATCGGTGACGAAGTATGGGCTGATATATCCCTTGTCGAAACGCATGCCTTCAGTGAGCTCGAGTTCGAGACCGAAAGTGTTGCTCTCTTCGACAGTGATGACGCCTTCTTTGCCAACCTTGTCCATTGCTTCGGCGATCATTTCGCCGATGGCAGAGTCTGCGGCAGAAATAGAAGCGGTTGATGCAATCTGCTCTTTTGTTTCAACGGCCTTAGCCATTGAGTGAAGTTCAGCTGCTACTGCCTCTACTGCCTTCTCAATTCCGCGCTTGAGTGCCATTGGATTAGCACCTGCAGCAACGTTACGAAGACCTTCGCGCACAAGTGCTTGAGCGAGAACGGTTGCGGTCGTAGTTCCATCGCCAGCGACATCATCTGTCTTCTTGGCAACTTCCTTAACGAGTTCGGCACCGATCTTCTCGTAGGGATCTTCGAGTTCGATTTCCTTAGCGATCGAAACACCGTCGTTGGTGATGGTGGGGGCTCCCCACTTCTTCTCCAACACAACGTTGCGTCCGCGAGGTCCGAGAGTGACCTTCACTGCGTCTGCGAGCTGGTTCATTCCACGCTCGAGACCACGACGCGCCTCTTCATCAAAGGCGATGATCTTGGCCATTCATCTTCCTTCGTACGGGGTCGTTTTCACGACCATGACTGGGTGGCGCCCGCGACGGACGACCTCTTGGGAGGCCTCGCCCCACAGTCTGGGTGGGTTATCACTCTCACCCCGAGAGTGCTACCCATAGATTGGCACTCTCGTACGAGGAGTGCAAATTTTCACCTCAATCAACCTCAATCAACCTCAATCAACCTCAATCAACCTCAAGCCACCTCGGGGAGGCGCGTGCCTCAGTGGTGATCAGTGAGCGGAGGGGTTAGTTCGCCGCCTTGACGGACTCAGCCTGAGGACCCTTGGCGCCTTGGGTTACATCGAACTCCACGCGCTGGCCTTCTTGGAGGGACTTATAGCCATCCATATCGATTGCGCTGTAATGCACGAATACATCTGCGCCACCATCAACTGCGATAAAGCCATAGCCCTTTTCGCCGTTGAACCATTTGACGGTGCCAACTGCCATAACAATCTGCCTTTACTTCATAGGGCCACAGCTCTTCTGCGACCGGGTGCTTCTGAGGAGAACTCGAATCTTGAGAAGTCCTCAGGCTGGGAAGTTACTTCCCCCAGGTGGGATATTGGAAGATCCTGAAGAAAAAATATGGCAAAAAGGCGAAAAAAATCGAGTAGGAATAGGGATATTTAAGGCAAAAGGAAATTACAAAATCTAGGAAAGACGCTGAATCTAGGAAAGACGCTGAATCTAGGAAAGACGTTGAATTTAGGAAAGACGTTGAATTTAGGAAAGGCGGCGAGCGGAGCGATCGCGGGTACGCGCATCGCGCATGCGGCGAAGGCGCTTCACCAGCATCGCATCGGCTGCAAGAGCTTCCGGACGATCGATCACTGCATTGAGGAGTTCGTAGTAGCGAGCAGGGTTGAGGTCGAAGAGTTCCTTAATGGTGACCTCTTTAGATCCTGCGTGCTTCCACCAATGGCGCTCAAAATCGAGGATTGAGAGCTCACGCTCAGTCAGTTCTCCAGCACTTACCCCTGAGAGAGCTACTTCACCCACGATGACCCCTTTTTCCTTGCATATATTGAACTTAACTAGACCAATAATAGGAGTAAATGACACCGTTGTCATTTATCCCCCGCTATGGTCCATTTTCACCGAAATGTGCAGCTGATGAGCGTGGCTTACGCAAGGGTGGCCAGGATGGTGGCGATGTCCTCAGGCGTAGTGCGCGGATTGACGATGGCAAAGCGCAGGATCGTCTCTCCTTGGTGGGTCGATGGGGTCACGAAAGCTATTTGATCGGCTAGAAGTTGATCGCTCCACGATTTGTACTGCGCTGGGGTCCAACCGATTCGCCGGAAAGCCACAATGGAAAGTGAAGGCGGATAGACCACTTCGGTCACCAGGCATTCGCTCACTAACTTCGCGGCGTCGCGGGCAACTTCAAGTGTGCGCTCCATCGCTTCCACATATTTCCTTGTTCCATGAGAGGCCAGTGAATACCAGAAAGGAAGTCCACGCGGGCGGCGGGAAAGTTGTACGCCAAAGTCGGATGGATTCCACGCATCAGGTTCTTGCAATGATTTGAGATAGCCCGCTTCTTGAGTATGTGCCCGTTTACCAAGATCTGGATTCTTGTAAATAAGTGCGCAGGCATCGAATGGTGCAAAGAACCATTTATGTGGATCGACAATAAAAGAGTCTGCGCGCTCTATTCCATCGAAGAGTGCACGCACGCTAGGTGCAGCAAGTGCGGCAGCGCCATAAGCACCGTCGACATGAAACCAAAGGCCGTGCTCTTCTGCTGCATCAGCGATAGAAGTCAGGTCATCTATCGTGCCTAGGTTCGTGCTCCCCGATGTTGCTACCACCGCAAAGGCGCGTTGATTTCCAGAGAGTGAATTTACCGCTTCTCGTACGGAATCTCCGGTGAGGCGTCCAGATTCATCAACTGCACATTCGCAAATATCCACATCCATGACTCTCGCCGCACTTGCAATAGATGAGTGTGCACTCTCGCTTACAAGTAGCACCCACCGATACTCATTTCCATACTCGCTGCGCGCTGACTCACGGGCAGTTACTAATGCTGAGAGATTTCCAATCGTGCCACCTTGCATAAATACGCCACCACTAGTTTCCGGAAACCCTGCCAAACTGGCGATCCATGCGAGCGCTTGATTCTCTGCATAAACTGCCCCCGCTCCTTCAAGCCAAGATCCGCCGTAGATACCACTAGCACCCACCACTAAATCAAAGAGTGAAGAGAGCTCCGTGGGCGCTGTTGGAATAAAGGCCAGGTATCGAGGGTGATCGGTCGAGATACATGCGGGCGCGAGCACATCGGTGAAGAGTTTGAGGGCCTGGCTGCCACCAAGACCATCTGCCGTAATGGTTTGGCCAGCTAACTCGCTCAATTCAGCAAAACTCTTTGGCTGATCAAGAGCAACAGGATCCATGCGTAATCTCAAATCTACGTACGCACCAATTTCATCTGAGATCCGTTGAGTCTCTTCATCAAAGATATGCATGCTTGCATTCTGTCAGACGGCAAGATACTTCCCGAATAACAGATCGATAAAAACTGACCAATAAAAACAAATCAATAAAAGAGTTACACCGTTGGAAGCGACTCCGCGTATCGAATGAGATTCTTGGCCATTCCAGGAAAGACGAAACCGTGGAAGGGCACAATGATCCACCAGTAGAGATGGCCGCCGAGTCCACGAGGAAGGAAGGAAGCTTCCTGACGCAGCGTGCACCGTCCGCCATCTTTTGTGATGGTGAATTCTAGGTGTGCAAGCCCCGGAAGTTTCATCTCCGCAAGCAGGCGTAATTTCTCTCCTTCCACGCGCTTTTCTACTCGCCAGAAATCGAGGCTTTCACCGACGCGCAAGTGATCTGGGTTGCGCCGACCACGACGCAGGCCCACTCCGCCTACCAATCGATCAAGGAATCCTCGAAGGTGCCAAGCCCAATCGGAGCCATACCAACCGTGAGTACCACCAATGCGCTCAACGGCCTGCCATACAGCTTCTGGAGAGGCAGTTGTAGTCAAGGTACGCACATCGCTATAAACAGTGGCGCCCGCCCAACTTGGATCAGTGTGCGTGGCTTCCCATGGGGAGGCGTTGCTCGTGGCATCTGACCATCGCGTATAGGTAAGCGCCTCAGTGCTGCGGGCGAGCGCAAGTTCAATCGCAGAATCTACGGAGTGCAAACCATCTGACGGTGGATTCATAATCTGATGAATGCTCTTCGCAGGGTCTGCCACAACCTCATTGATGAGAGATCCCACTAATGGACGTGCGATAGAGGCTGGCACTGGAGTAACTAGTCCCACCCAAAGACTTGAAAGTGCCGGTGAAAGAACCGGCACCGGAATGATGATGCGCTTGCGTAATCCAGCAACTCTGGCGAAAGTGTTCATCATTTCGGCGTAAGTAAGTACATCTAAACCACCAATATCGAAGATGCCACTCACCGGCTTTTCAAGCTCTGCAGATTGTGTGAGGTACGAGATGACGTCTCGAATAGCGATCGGGTGTGTGCGGTTCTTTACCCACTTTGGGGTGGTCATGATCGGCAAGCGTTCGGTGAGGTGGCGCAACATTTCAAATGATGCCGAACCTGATCCGATGATAATGCCCGCTCGCATTTCGAGTGTAGGGGTTCCTAACGAAGCTAAGGTATGTCCCACCTGAACCCGCGACGTAAGGTGCGCACTAGTTGCTGCATCATTAGCAATTCCACCGAGATAAACGATTTGCTTAATATCTGATTCGTGAGCGGCAGTAGCAAATACTGTAGCCATCGCTTCTTCAGTGTGCGCAAAATTCTTTCCGGAGTTGAGCGAGTGAAGTAAGTAGTAGGCGGTATGGACCCCAGCGAGTGCCTTACGTAGATCGGTAATATTGAAAGCATCACCTTCAATGACCTCCACATGATCGTGCCACGTGACATCGGTAATCTTCGAAGCATCTCGAACTAAGACGCGTACCTTGTGATTCGTGGAGACTAAAGCACGAACTAATCGGCCACCAACGTAACCAGTAGATCCGGTAACCAATATCAGTCGATCACTCATTCACAACCTCCAAAATTGCTTTTAGTCCATCCGTACTAAGTTCTCCGGAAACATGCGCGATGACTTCGCCAAGACGATTTACAACGAGAGTCGAAATTTCATCTGTACTTCTTATGTTTGTGCTTTTACAAAAAGCATCTACGTTCGTATAGAAAGTCCAAGTCCGTGCTAACACTCTCGGATTTCTAATTATTGAAGCCATATTACTGTCGATGTTCCGTTGAAAAATCGACCATCTATTCCCCATTACGGGAAATTCGAGCACCACTGAACTGCCAGCAAATGTTGGGTCGAGGGGAGAATCGGCAATTGCTTCTGCAGCGAGCGCGGTAATCCATCGGTCAACTGCTCCTTGGTGCTCTCGCTTGAATGCGGCAATTACTACACTTCGCTCAGCTGGAAGATCTTTAGGGAGCTTTTTCGCCGCTCCAAGCAGATCATGTCCGCTGATCTCAGGGAGGAGTCCACTCTTCATACGATCAGGCTACCCTTCAACGGGATATCGCGCCCCCAGAGGGCCTTGCGCAGCCTCCAACAAGATATTCGACGTAACTTTCGAGACAAATTCAAAGGTGCGTTTCGGTACAACCTTCGTTAATCCGCGCTCGACCCAGTTCATCGTGCCCACCGAGACAGTGCCTGCTCCGCTCGGCGCAACTGCATAAATAAGATGCGCAGTGGATTTCTTATCAACACCACAAGTCACGGTAGAACTAGCCAGAATTTCTCGCGGCCCCGTCTTCGCACTTACCGCAGCTACCCGATCTACCTCCGGGCCTAATATGCCCGAGTATTGACTGCCTTGGGCTGCCCCACTTCCCGCAAAGATAAATGAGTCTGGCTTACTCACGGTAAAAAGCCCCTTAGCGGGGAAACAGTTATAACTCTGCCCGGTGAGATCAGCTTCCGGATGATTAGCATCTCTAAACCGCACAGTGCTCGCACTTTTTTGAGGATCTTCCGCCGCGGACTTATAGATCTCCATCCGCCGGTTCACTCCAAGGGGCGAAGCGGTAAGTCGAACCCGCCAGTAAGAAACATTTGCCCCGAAGAAAAGTAAGTTTGTGCCCAGGCTTCGCGCTTTAATAACAGTTGATCGTTCCTCACTCGTCCAATATTCGTCATGCCCACCGGAAACGTACGCAGCAGCCCCAGTCAATATTTCGGGGTTAGCAGCCACATCAACGTCAGTGAGATACGCAGGAGTAACACCGCTCTTCTCCGCTTCCACAATCAGCGGATGTACATAGTTAAGGTACTTACCGCTGCCGAATCCCAAACTAAGTGGACGATCAAATGAAAGAACGCGTGCTCGATCGATGAACCCTTTAGCCCCACGATAAGCAGAGGCCCCCTTCCACGAGTTGTACGCCAGACTCGTAAACGTCGGTATCGAGATGACTACTCGCGACGTGAGATCTGCCTCTCTGATCACCAGGGGCATAAATGCTTCGTGTCCGTTCGAGGCAACGATCTTTAGTAAATAGAATCCTGGATCAAGAATTGAAGTATCAAGAGAGGTGCTTACCTTCCATCTACTCTCACTCATATGTGTCTTGGGATCAATACTCTGAGCACTTTGCTGAATACAAGCAAGGGGGTCGGATCGCCAATACTCTTGCGCCTCAGCTCCGTCGTAATAGCCCATCCGATAGGCGGCAATAGTGAAAGTACCCTTCGGGCAGGTGACGTAAAGGTCCACCAATTCACCGGGCATCACAGATCCCGGCGATGCAAAGCCAGCAGTATCTGAGAAGAAGTTCTTACTATTAATCTTCCAAAAATCTATAGATGCAGATGCACTTGAGGGGATTAATAAACCCTGTCCGATCAGCACAAATACGATCAGTAATCCCAGGCGGCGCATGAAACGAAAGTATAGTGACCATTCGTTCTAAGGTGGAACGTGAGATTCTGTACCATTCGTTACGACTTTACTGAGAGCGAGGTGGGCAAGTGACAAGTTCTCAACGCATTGAACGGAACGGCATTAATTTTATCGATGCCAGCGAGCGACGTGGAACGGCTAGTTCGCTCTTCTGGCCATGGTGTGCCGCCAACGTCTCACTCCTTGCCCTCTCATATGGATCATTTCTCCTGGGATTTGGCATTTCTTTCTGGCAAGCAACATTTGCTGGTCTAGTGGGAACAGTTCTCTCCTTTGCATTAGTTGGCGTAAGTTCTTTAGCGGGGAAACGTTCTTCTGCACCGACTATGACTCTTTCTCGCGCCTCCTTCGGCGTAAGGGGAAATATCGTCCCTGGAATTCTCTCCTACTTAATATTTGTAGGATGGGAGACAGTCCTCGTTGCACTTGCTACTTTGGCTACAAAGACAGTCCTTACTTATTTCGCAAACATCAACGATAACTTCGCATATGTACTCGGATTTATAATCGCTGCATCACTCACCATATTTGGTGGCGTTCTTGGCTTCAAAGTTATTATGAAGATGCAGGTGTGGATCACCTCAGCTACTGCCCTACTGACTATTGGATATATCGCTCTGACCATTAATCATGTGAACTGGCATGCAATCACCACAATGAAAGATGGCAATGTACAAGGTTTTGTGGGAGCGATGATATTTGCAATTACTGGGATTGGACTTGGATGGGTTAATAGCGCGGCAGATTACTCACGCTACTTACCCCGCACTGTTTCCGGCCGCGGAGTCATCGGTTGGACAATCTTTGGTGCCTCGTTAGTACCCGTCATCCTGGTGATCTACGGATCTCTTTTGGCAGGAAGTAGTCCAGAGTTAGGAAGCGCGATCGCTGCAGATCCCATCGGTGCCCTCACCACGCTACTTCCCACCTGGTACTTAATTCCCTTTGCTGTAGTAGCCATCCTCGGGCTCATCGGCGGGGCAATTCTTGATCTCTACTCATCTGGAATCACCCTCGTCTCGCTTGGCGTGCCAATCAAGCGCCACCAAGCAGCCAGCATCGATGGTGTCATCATGTTGCTTGGCACTATTTATATCGTTTGGTTCGCGCCCAACTTCTTCGGACCATTTCAAGGCTTCCTGATTACGCTCGGCGTTCCCATCGCAGTCTGGTCAGCAATCTTTGTCGCAGATGTCGTGATGCGGAAGCGTGATTACCACGAGAGTGATCTCTTTGATCCACAAGGTCGCTATGGATCTTGGAATACGACGAGTATCGCCCTGATGGTAATTGGGACAGCTGCCGGATGGGGCTTAGTCACCAATACCTTTGCAGGCTGGCTGAGTTGGCAAGGTTATCTACTCTGGATATTTGGTGGAAAGAACGGTCCCTGGGCCTATGCAAACCTTGGAATCATTGCCGCACTCCTCATCGGCTTCTTTGGGCACATAATTCTCGGCCGCAATCGAATTACCTTGCAAGAGCGTATTTAAGCGGCTGTACGCCTCTCGAGTTCTGACGATGCTCGAGCATCAACTGGCGCTAGATATAGAACGGAATGTCGCTTCGTTAGTTTGTCAATGAAAATTTGGCGGAACCTAAACTTGATTGCTAACCAAAAAAGTGTGGGGAGTAAGTCAACGCTGCGTTTTACAAACCACATCAAAGCAGCACTCGCAAACCACTTGACTGCCTCACTCCTACTGATCTCTTGAATGCTCGAAATGCCGGCCCGAACCTCAGTTCTTCCCAGAGCCACTAAAGTCCTATCAGCCAAAAGTTGATGCCCTTGAGCGCTTGGATGCATTCGATCAATATGCCAAATCTCCCGACGAAAAGCCGCTTCTTCATCAGGCACTTGAATGATTGGAGTATTAGTACAAGTGCCGACTCTGTTTATTAGTTCTGCTAAAGCACTACGCCTCTCACTTAACGCTTCTCTGAGCATTCGAGGGCCAGGTGCTGTTTTCTTAGGATCGGGAATTTTTAAAAGAACGACTTCGCTGCCAATCATCTTTAGCGAAATGACTACTTTTTCAAGATGGCATTCGACCTCAGCTGGATTAAATCTAGAACGCAGAATGTCGTTTCCACCGATACTGATGATGGAAATCGTGGGTCTGAAGGCGAGAGCCGCAGGGAGTTGACTCTCGGATAGTTGGCGCACTCGCGCTCCCAGATTAGATAGGTTGAGAAATCTCGAGGCATTTAATTGATGAGCCACTCGGGCTCCCCAGCCCGGACCTATAAAGTTCGGGCCGTCATCCCCCACTCCAAAAGTAACCGAATCTCCCAGAGCTACCACTCGTTCATGCAACATCGTCAACCTCCATAGGAATTTTGTAGATGTCAACAAGGCGTCCTACGGTTGTGCCCCAGTTAAATTCTTCTGCGCGGGCACGTGCGTTTGCTCTTCTGGCGCCCTCTTTACGACTGAGGATCTGTTGCACGGCGTCGCTCCATTGCACCTCGGAGTCTCCAGCGCATAGACCTGCTCCGCCCAAAATTTCGCCAATCGCCCCGCTCTTTGCCGCCACCACCGGAGTTCCACAAGCTAACGATTCAAGGGCTGCCAATCCAAAAGTTTCAATTGGCCCAGGTGCCAAGAGAATGTCCACCGATGCCATAATCCGAGCAACCACTGCGCGATCTGCGATAAACCCAAGAAAGGTAACCGGCAATCCCGCTGCTGCCCGCTCAAGTTCTCCCCTGAGTGGGCCATCACCGATGATGACTAAGTGGGCCTTAAGCCCTCTGCGTCGCAACTCTCGCGCAACATCGATAGCGCGTCTTGGATTCTTCTCTCGTGAAAGACGACTGCAGAGCAGCAAGAGCGGCATGGAATCGAAGTTTTCTTTCCAGAGATCATCGCGCTTCCATGGTGCAAAGAGCCTGAGATCTACACCAAGGGGTACTAAATGTGATTGGACACCAATCCGCTTAAATTCTCCGCCGGCATATTCTGTTGTCGAAACGATGAAATCCACTAGACGAGCAGTTCTTGAATTCCAAAAATCAGCAAGTTTCTCCCACACTCTCGCATTTCCAGGGAGAAACGATGAAAGAACGCCATCGACTCGTTCGTGCGCCCACATGGAGACGATCCCACCTCGCTGACGTTGAAACTTTGCGAGTTTGAGAAGTGAAGTTCTGTCAGAAATTTCTAAGACATCGGGCGCAAAGGCTTCAATTAATTTTGCAACTCTTCGGCGCCGAAGTATGAATCTATATCCACCTGAAAAGGGAATAGAAGGCGAAGCGACTTCGTATACGCGCCCAAACTCAGTCTGCTTGCATGAGTCGATTGCACCGGGGACGATGAGAGTTGTGTGATGCCCTTGCCTTGCATACTCTGATGCAATCGCATTCATGGCAGTACGAAGACCACCGCTTTTAGGACCGTAGAAATTTGCAATATGTACGATATTAGCCATCAGGCCACCGCCTGGCGCTTGGTTTCATTCGAGGCAATGGCGGTCGTGTAATGCTCCATTAGTTCACTATTTACCGAATTCCAACTCCTGGAAGCTACCGTGCGAATACCTTCCTGCTGCAAGCGCCTGGCGAGGCCATCGTCACAGGGCACCGACAGGACAGTTTGCACCAATAGGTCATCTCTACCCGCCGGATATAGGAGACCATTCACACCGTGCTGAATCAAATCTTTCGGCCCCCCAACATTCGGAGCGATTACCACAACTCCGGAGGCCATTCCCTCTTGAATAACTTGGCAGAAAGTTTCCTTCTCTCCCGGCGCCACCAAAATGTCGAGTGAAGCCATCGCCTCACCTAAATTCTTACCATGTAGTTCTCCAGTGAAGACCGCCTCGGGCATCAATCGCTGCAGAGAGGCTCTCTCCGATCCATCTCCAATGATGACAAATTTTGCATTTGATTGCCTTGCGATGAGCGCAAGTTTGTGAGCATTCTTTTCCGGAGCAAGTCTTCCGACAAAACCGACGACTCGAGTGTCATCGTTTGCTCCCCAACTCGCACGCAAGGCGCCAGATCGATTCTGAGCAGAGAAGAGTGCGTGGTCTACCCCTCGTGTCCAACGATGAATATTTTCGACACCAAGCCCTCGAAGATAAGCATCCATGTCACTACAAGGAACCAAATTCACATCGACCATGCGATGAATTCGACCCACCCAAGCATCGGCTGCCCGCATTGCAAATGCTAGACCGTAGTGGACCGCGAATCCTGCAACGTCTGTTTGGAAGATTCCGACTGTCGGTATGCCTTCTTGTTTTGCCGCTTTGGCAGCTCGCTCACCAAGAATAAAGGGAGATGCTAAATGGACAACATCCGGCTGATACTTCCTCATAATCTTTGCGATCTGATTTGTACTGGTAAATGCAACATCAGTATTTTGAATCCCAGGAACTAGAACAGAAGGTATTCTTACAATTTCAATTCCCTCGAAATCTCGTGACCCGGAGAGTCCGGGGGCGAGTATAAGTACCTCATTGCCGGTATCCCTTAGGAACCGCGCCACTCGCATCACGGTATTTACGACACCATTCGTCCGCGGAAGAAAGGATTCAGAGACCATCATGATGCGCATAATGATAGGAAAGCGTCGGAATGGTTGTATTTGCTGAGCAAGAGGTGGACCTGCTTTGAACAAATAGTTAACAAAAGGCGTTTGCCAGGTTTTCTCCCAAATTCCCCACCGTATCCACTTACTCTTTAGTTATGACAACGGCGGCCTTCTTCGATTTAGATAACACGGTAATTCGCGGCTCGTCCCTCTTCCACTTCGCCCGCCGTCTCACTGGCAATGGATTTCTCTCGCGGCGAGATTTAGTTCGATTCGCAATGCGTGAATTCCGGTACGTCTGGAGTAAAACTGAATCAAAATCGACGACCAGCTTTGTTTCCAATCGTGCCCTAACGTTAATAGCCGGATTCAATGCCGTTGAGATGGAAAATATTTGTAAAAGAGTCGTACCAGAATTTCTCAATCAGGTGTTGATCCCAGAAACCCTAGAGCGCATAAGGCGACATCAAGACGCAGGTATCGAAACCTGGCTTGTAACCGCAAGTCCCATCGAGATGGCAGCCCCAATAGCAAAATCTCTCGGCATGAGTGGTGCGATAGCCACAATTCCAGAGATCCGCGACGGTGCTTATACGGGATTCCTAAGCGGCGCGATCATGAGAGGTGCCATGAAGGCCGAAGCGATTCGGCGACTCGCATTAGAGCGAGGAATTGATCTTGAGGCTAGCTACGCCTACTCGGATTCAATTAATGACCTTCCCCTGCTTTCCATGATGGGAAGACCGGCTGTAGTGAACGCGAATATGGAACTACAGCGAATCGCAAAGAAGAACGGGTGGGAACTCATCGAAGTGAATTCGGCAGATCCAACCCACTCACTTCCGCGGGTACTTACCGAGGTACTCTCTCATGAGGCTCATCCGTGGGAGCGAACCTCCATTAAGGCTCATTCAGACTTCGTCGGCTTGTATCACTCTAAGCACTATTGATTTGGTCGGGTCAATAACTTCAAAGTGACCAATACCTGAGTACTCCAAATATTTGACCTTTGGGTGCTGCTGAGAAAACCTGCGATTCATCTCAACTGGTACACGAATATCTTGATCACCTTGAATAGTAATTATTTCCGTATTGGGATAGCTCAATTTCATAGGATCCAAGTCGGGACGCTCGCTCGCGGCACATCCGAGAAAATCTCGGGCAGCGCCGTTATCGAGATCTAAATCTTGCGTCATCTGTAAATCACTTACTGGGGCAAGGGCAATGACCCGCTTTACTTTCGCGATATTTGCTGCCGCCCATAGTGCAAGATGACCGCCTGCTGAATGACCGATCAACGTCACTTCTTCAGCCGCTAATGCGTTGAGCGCATTGGCGATATCTTCTACCATCGCATCAGGGTTTCCAGGAATCCGGCGATATTCAAGCGATACAACCATGTACCCAGCATCCGCCAAGGCGCCTGCTAGTGGACGCAGCGAGGTGCGATCCCAAGGTGGGCGCCAATACCCGCCATGGATGAGCACTAATGGGTGCGGCGCGGGCTTGCCGAAGAGATCAGCGACTTGGTCTGGATCGCCTCCGTATGTCCACGTCTCATCTGGTATTCGGGTTGGTAGATCAAATACTGAGCGATCTTCGTTCACGACTTCAACCTAAATCGCTGTAGCTTTCCGGTAGTGGTCTTAGGGAGCTCCGTCACGAACTCTAAAACTCGTGGATATTTAAAAGGAACAATCGTCTCTTTCACATGGTTCTGTAACGCAGTTCGTAGCTCATCGCTTGCCTGCGCTTCGCTCTTTAACACCACATAGGCCGCGACGATCATTCCGCGTTCTTCATCTGGCAATCCCACAACGGCACATTCGGCCACCGCTGGGTGCAAAAGCAAAGCATTTTCGACCTCTGGAGCAGCCACGTTATAGCCGCTGGAAATGATCATGTCGTCAGATCGTGATTGATACTGAAAATACCCGTTGGGGTGCTTGATATAGAGATCCCCGGTGAGGTTCCAACCACCTTCAACATAATTGCGTTGTCGCTCATCGTGTAAGTACCTGCAACCCGTTGGACCTTTGACTGCAAGGCGTCCTACTTCACCATTGGGGACCTCATTCAACTCTTCATCGACCACAATCGCGTCATAGGCGGGAACCACTTTGCCCGTCATGCCAGGAATGATCTCGTCGCCAGAGGCCGAGATAAAGATGTGGAGCATTTCGGTAGCGCCAATGCCATCAATAATGCGAATCCCCGTCGCCTGATGCCAAGCCTCCCACGTACTTTTCGGAAGATGCTCTCCGGCAGATACGCAGGTGTGAAGAGTCGGCAGTGGGGTCTCTGCAAGATGCCCCAACATCGCCCGATATGCAGTGGGTGCGGTGAAGAGCGTGGTTACACCATGTTTAGCGATTTCCTTGAGAAGAACTGGCGGGGGTGCACCTTCGAGCAAGAGGCTCGTTGCGCCCACACGGAAGGGAAAGATAACCAAAGCACCAAGCCCAAATGTGAACGCTAATGGTGGTGATCCTGCAAAAACATCGCTGCTCTTTGGCTGCAGAACGTGCTTTGCGAAGGTATCAGCAATTGTCAAAATATCGCGATGAAAATGCATGGTTGCTTTCGGAAGTCCCGTTGATCCGGAAGTGAAAGCCAAGAGGCTCACATCATCTGAGGCGGTATCACAGGGCGTGTGATCGCTCTCGTGTTCGAGCGATTTCCTCAGAATGTCATTCTCAGAGCCGCTTCCATAAATAAACGACTGACCGTTAAAGTTCGTGACTGCGTTCCACTCATCAAGGTATCGATGATCTATACAGGCATACTGCACATTAGCAATATCAATGATCTTCTCTAATTCGCCAGTGCGCTGCAGATGAATGGTGGTTACCACTACTGCACCGATACGAAGCAATGCAAACCAGAGTGCAACCACCGATGCATTATTAGGTCCGCGCAAGAGAACACGGTTTCCTGGTTGAACTCCGGAGGCTTCAAAGAAGTTCGCTAGAGATTTCACTTGGTTAAGCAAAGCTCCGTAGGTAATCTCTCCCTCGGCCGCGATGAGAGCAATCTTCTCCGCGCCTACTAATTCGATAGTTCGATCAAGTAATTCAACGCTGGCGTTAATTCGCTCTGGGTAGGAAGGAATATTTATCATTTCTGGCCACAGATCTGTGGGCGGTAAATTGTCTCGAGTGAAAGTATCGAGGTGAGCTGAGCGAATCATAAACTTAGAGAACCTTTGCCCCAGTGGTACTTACTTTCTTGTACTCCCCGCTTGCCACTAAGTCGCGTAACCGCGCAAATCCATCCCACACCTCAACATATGAGGTAGGAAGTGGAGATATAGCTAATCGAATGGCATTGGGATTTCGGAAATCAGGAATGACCTTTGCTAATGCCCTCATGGCAACCGAGATCTGAAATGCGTCTGGATGAAGTAGCGAGACGTGCCCACCTCGCTGTTGTGGATTTCGCGGCGTACCAAGCTCGAATCCAAGCTCGTTAAGCCAGCCCTCGTAGAGAGCGATCATAAGCTCTGTGCCTTGGGCACATTTTGCTTCAATTACATCGATTCCCGCTTCTTCAAGCATTCCAAAAGAAGATTGGATGCTGCGCAGACCAAAAATTGGCGGAGTGGCAATTTGAAATCCCTTTATCCCCGCTGCGCGCTCAAATGTAGGGCCCATGCCAAATTGATTCGCCTGCGCAAACCATCCTTGGATGGGAACTCGCAACTCTGATTGCATCTTCTTGCTCACATAGAGCCAACCAGGCGCACCAGGTCCAGCATTTCCATACTTATAAGTACAGCCCACTGCCGCATCGACACCGTCCGCATCAAAATGCATTGCGACGGATCCCACTGCATGGGAAGCATCCCAGAGTGTAAGAGCGCCGCAATCATGAATCATTTTCGTAAGCCGAGAGACATCATTACGGGCGCCAGAACGATATTGAATAACTTGAAGCGTTACGAGCGCTACATCATCATTGAGTAACGGAGACAGCACCTCAGGAGTAATGAGTTCATCTTCAGCGTTCGGAATGAGTATGAGATTTAATCCATACTCATGAGCCAAACCCTGCAAGATGTATCGATCGGTGGGAAAGTTAGATTCATCCGTAATGATGGTCTTACGTCCTGGACGAGCTTTGATTGCAGCAGTTACTAGCTGATAAAAGTTCACTGAGGTAGTGTCGGTGGCAAGTACTTGCCCCGAACTCGCGCCTAAAGCGGCTCGGCCAATTAAATCCCCTGTCGTCTCTGATTCTTCTAGCCAGTGATGCCAGCCGTCGACTACTTCACTGCCCCACTCTTTCAGCATCAAGTTATTGATCACTTCAACAGTGCGAAGTGGGAGTCGTCCAAGAGAATTTCCATCGAGATAACAGACTTCAGGATCTGCAAAGTAGAAACCTTCGCGAAAATGACCTAGCGGATCTTCACGATCTAACTGCTCTGCGTATCCACGATCCAGTTCCGACATGGGCGCAAGCGTATCTGAGGGAAATGGGGCCGACCAGGGGACTCGAACCCCTAACCCCCGCATTACAAGTGCGGTGCGCTACCAATTGCGCCAGGTCGGCTTGGTCCAGAAACTGGACACGGTGTACAACGGAGTAAGTATGTCATCCGATCCCAACGACGTGAAATCTGGCTATCGGCGGAGTGTCTCCGAAGGTAATTCGCCGAAACGATCATGGTAGGTCTTGGCGAAGCGACCTAAGTGGGTGAATCCCCACGAGAAGGCAATATCCGCGATTGAGGTATTCAAAGCTCTCTCGGAGAGCAAATCCTCGCGCACTCTGTTGAGACGGACATCGCGCAGATACTCAGTAGGACTCATCCCCACATACTTTTTAAAACCATCCTGCAAACTGCGGATACTTACACCTGCAACCCGTGCCATGTCAGTCACAGTGATCGGTTCCTCAGGAGATGCCTCACATGCTTGGATAGCTAAGCGAACGCTTCGTGGTGCCGCTGGCTCAACTCTGCTTCCAATCGAATTACTGTAGTTGTGCCTTTGCGATAATAAGAGCCCGCTAATGATGAGATCTTGGAATTGATCGCGCACTCCCGCGTGCATTGTGAGCCCGCCGCGATCAACATCTGTGACAAGTGTGTCGACCAATGTGCGCCAACTGCGCGCTTGCGGAGTGGTGAGATCCATTCCCAAATCAAATCTGACGGGCGCCTGGAGTTCACGACCAATCAAATCTTCAAGTCGTTCTTCCAATGTAATACGGCTGATGTACACAAGTAGTTGCGGATTTCCTGTATGCCACACCATGTCGAGTTTCTCGAGTGGATTAGGAATCGATGCCAACGAGGTATCTGAATGGATGCTCTCTTTTCCGGAATGAATTTCGGCGCTACCAGCGAGTGGCATTTGAATAAGGTAGAAGGAGTGCAACTCTCCTGGGGTGATATGAACATCTGCGCCGTAATCCAAGTAATTGAGAGTCACGTCGCCGAGAGTTACTCGGTTATGTACGGTGTCTAGTTTTTGATCAGCAGAAGTAGTGGTCAATCCATGCGGGCAGAAGACTCGCGCTACTTGCTCGCGCGCTTCATCAAGGTTTTGGGTACGGAAGAGATTATGTTCGCGCAGTAGCTCAGCGACGGCAGCCATGTCCCCACTCCTTCCTAGACAGGTGCTCCAGTTTGCCCTGCTCAGAATGGGTGTCAAGGGGTTAGGCTGGCAAAGAGTGCGCTAGATGGATAGCCCGTGCGTGCCGAGGACACCTGAATCGCACGGGGCTATCTAACGTCTGACTGTTCCCAGAGCCAATCCCAGACCGAAGGAGCCTTATGAGTTCAACCGCCCATCCACTCTCTGGAAAGACCGCAATTGTCACCGGAGGCGGCACCCTCTTTGGAGAGGCCGTGGCTCGCACGCTCGTGGCTGACGGCGCCAAAGTGCTCATCATTGAGATCAATGAAGAGACCGGCGCGGCCGCTGCCAAGAAGAGTGGCGCCACTTTTATACATGCCGACATCACCGACGATGCCGCCATCGAAAGAGTTGTCAGCGATGCCGCGAAGTCTTGGGGCCACATCGACATCCTCGTCAATCTCGCATGCACTTACGATGACGGCGGTGCAGATAGCACCCGTGCCCAGTGGCTCAATACTTTGAACGTAAACGTAGCCAGTACCGCAATGTTGGGGGCTGCAGTACGACCTCACATGGCTAAACAAGGTGGCGGCGCTATCGTGAACCTCACCAGCATTTCATCAAGCGTTGCTCAGATTGGTCGCTGGACTTACCCAGTGAGTAAAGCTGCGATTGTGCAACTCACCAAAAACATGGCTATGGATTATGCACCTGACAAAATTCGCGTTAATTCTGTCTCGCCAGGTTGGACTTGGTCAGCGATCATGGACATGCTCTCCAAGGGCGATCGCGCAAAAACAGATCAAGTCGCTGCCCCTTTCCATCTCACCGGACGCGTGGGAGATCCCGAGGAAGTAGCCAATGTGATCTCCTTCCTTTGCAGCGATAAGGCTTCTGTGGTCACTGGCGCTGATTGGGCTGCCGATGGTGGCTATTCAGCAATGGGTCCCGAGCAAGCGGTACCAGCGATTCCACTCCTGATGGAGTAATTAGTAAAAGTAAGAAGAGGGGCTCTCACATGAGAGCCCCTCTTCTTTTCCTCCTTGAAAATTTCTTACTTGATTCCTAGACGCTTGCGAAGCTGTGGACCAATCTTCGCGTAGTTCTTGGGATTGATTGGGAATGACCATTCGTTGAAACGCTTCATCGCGCCAATGCTCAAATTCATATCGTCGAGCAGTTCGTCAATGTTGTGAACCGAGAATGGAATGATGTTTGTTCCACGAGCATGCTTATTCTCCGTACGCTTCTCCATCCACGCAAGGCGCTTATCAATGTGCTTGAGCATCACATCATGTGGAGGAAGTTTGATGGCACCGGCAAGGTAGCCACCAATCCAGACAGCGCCCATCTCGGCATTCAATTGGCTAAAGAAAGATGAGTTATAGCCATTAAACGCAAGGTTTGGAACATCAAGTGGAAGTAGTTGGCGATAGAGACGGAAGTTCCCGCGCTCATCGTTAATCCGTGCCATCACAGAATCTTCTAGGAATTGGACGCGTTGATGGAAACCGGTACCGCAAATGATGTAATCGGCATCAACGGTCTTACCGTTAGCAAGGTGGACTTTGCCAGCTTCCATGCGCACGATCTCAGTGTCGCGTTCAACCTTGAGGGTTCCTGCTTCGACCTTGTCGAAGAATCCATCTGACGCAAGCGAGACGGTGCTTCGCACAATGGTGTCGAGGCCATTATGTGGATGGAGATCGAGCTTCTCTAACTTAAATTGCCCCTCGATAACACCTTGGACACTACCGAGCATTCCACCACTGACCTTCTTGCCCTTGCCATGCAAGAACTTTTCAAAGCCTTTTAACTCGATATAGGGGAAGAGCGCTTCACCCATGCGTGTAAGTAAGAGCATCTTGTAATTAAGCACGTTCTTAAACTTCTTAGGTACCTTCCAAATGATGTGACGCGCAACAATCGTGGTGTTCTTGGCTACACCCACCGTTTCATTTGCCACATCACAAGACGACTTGCCGTAACCAACCACGACAACGTTCTTGCCACGCACATCTTCAAGATTATGGAAGTCCACGGTGTGCATGATCTTTCCGCCAGCTGCCTTGAAGGCGTCCGCGCCTTCCCATGTTGGGACGAAGGGATCGCAGAAGATGCCATTAGCGACAATGAGGTAGTCGAAGTTCTGCGTATTTTCTACACCATTTGATGAAGTGTTGAGTGTCCAAGAACCATCGGCATTCTGCTTTGCGCTCTTCACTTCGGTGTTAAGCGAAATCTTGTTGCCGAACTTGAAGTTATTGACATAGCCAGCCATGTACTTCTGTACTTGCTCACCGGTTGGCCACTCGGGGGTGCCCTTTGGATAGGGATAATCACTCAGCGCATATGTACTGCGCACATTCTGCGTTCCCAAACCGGGGTAACGACGCGAAGTCGTCCACACGCCACCTACTTCGGAGTCTTTCTCAAAAACGTGAACATCATGACCGAACTCGGTCAAAACTTTGGCTGATGCAAGGCCAGCAAAGCCGGCACCCACAATTGCGATCTTCTTACCCATCAAGGACCTCCAAGTACTCCGCTTACGCGGTTCGGGAATCTGCTTAGAGTGAGGGTAGGAAAATTACTTAAGAGTTCTTATCCGCCAGGCGCAGAGGCTATCCATCCCACGCGCGTAATCCCCGCCCTACAATCAAATCATGCGTAATTGGTGGCGGCGAACCCGGAAATCCCTGGTCACCCTGGTGGTCTCCCGGCGCCCCTGGGTTCAGAAGACTCTCGTCACCGCCCTGGCTTCCGGTGTCGCTTGGGAAGTAGGCGACCTCGTCGTAGCCAATGGCGGATTGGTGGCGGCCATCGCGGCGGCCCTCTCCGTGCGGATCTCGCTCCACAAATCTGTCCGTGAAGGCTTTGGTCAAATTTTTGGTACCGCTATTGGTGCGGGCACCGCACTCCTTTCCACCACACTCCTGGGTTTCGGTTTCTTCACAGTTCTGGGGACCGTGGTGTTATGCGCCATCATCTCGCGCGCAATTCACCTTGGAGAGATCGCTAGTTTTAATGTGCCGATTACCGCTCTCATAGTTATCGGGCCAGGGCTCAGTGAGAGTAACGCAATAAGAAGAATGAGCTGCACCCTAATCGGAGTCGGTATTGCCATTGTTTTCTCGTACTTTGCGCATCCCAAAACGCCGGCTGGAAGAACTATTGATCAAATTGGCCGAGTTGGTAGACGAGCATCAGAACTACTTGATCAAATGGCTGCGGGTGTGGCGCACGGTTACACCCAACAAGAGGCCGGCGATTGGTTAGCCAAGGCTCGCTTACTTGTTGAGGAAATTCCTGGGGTGCGTTCGCAAGCCCAGGAGGCTCGCTCATACGCAAAATGGTTCCCTACTGCAGAAGTCGACGAGGCTGAAGATCTCTACTCACGTGGTGTGGCAGCCGAACATACTGTGGTGCAGATTCGTTCAATAGCGCGCACGCTCTTTGACACATCGGTAGATGATGCTGGAATGACAGATGCGACATCACAACAAATTGCTCGCGCACTCGCAAGTGCAAGTGCTGCGATCAAAGATCGCATGAAATCACTCTCCGGTGATGATTCCGCCAGAGATAAAGAAGACATTGCTGATGAATTGCGCGCAGCTGGCTCGGCATTTGTCGACGAGGTCATCGATCAAGTTGATGAAACAGACCCCGACCAATTGGCGCGCACGATCTCGCTCAAGGCAAACATCGACATCATTGCTGATTCTCTCGATCTCTCTTCGCCAGCCATTCGTCATGTTGCATCGCCGGCATCTTCCGATGGAATTTTGGCGGTCTCACCAATTGCTCAGGGAAAGAAAATCCGTCGCCGGATAAAACAGATGGTGCCGAGCTTCCTCAAAAAGTATTTTTAAGGAGCCACGCGTTGTTGGCTGATGGCATAGAGCACGACGCTAGACGCAATTCCGGCGTTGAGGGATTCGGTTGCGCCTGACATCGGGATAGAGAGGATGTAATCACAGGTTTCGCTGACTAAACGACCCAAGCCCTTTCCTTCGCTTCCCACCACAACCACAAGCGGATCACTTCCATTATCGAATTTGGGAAGTGAGACATCCCCATCTGCATCAAGTCCAACGACGAAGCATCCAGCTTCTTTAGCCTCTTCGAGCCAGCGCACCATATTCGTGACGCGAGCAACAGGCACGCGAGCCGCGGCTCCTGCCGAAGATTTCCATGCCGATGCCGTAAGCCCTGCCGAACGACGCTCCGTAATAACCACTCCATGAGCGCCAAAAGCACCAGCGCTTCGAAGAATTGCGCCAAGGTTTCTTGGATCCGTGATGCCATCAAGTGCAAGAAGGAGAGGCTTCTTTCCGTGTTCCTTCAATGCATTCACTAAGACGCTGGCGTCGTAGTACTCATACTCAGGAAGCCTGAGCGCCACACCTTGATGAATTCCGTATTCGGCGAGCGCATCGATATCTTCTCGAGTCGCTTCGCGAATCGTGATCTTCTGTTCTAAGGCCAGCGTCAAAATTTCTTTGGTTCGCTCATCGCTTTCAAGTCGATGGGCAATTACGAGTTCCTTTGCTGGAATCTCAGCGCGCAACGCTTCGAGCACACTGTTACGACCAGCCACGATTTCATCGCCAGTTTTCCGTGGACGAGTGGGACGTCCCGAACGTGCACCGCTAGCCCGCTCTGGTGCACGCTTTGCTGCCGGCTTGCGCTTACTTGCCGCGTGATAACTGCGCTCTTCAGCCTTGGGCGTGGGACCTTTACCAGCAAGGCGGCGCTTATTATTTCCGCCGGTTCCGACCGTTGGTTTCTTGGCTCTGCTACTTACAGCGCCTTTGCGTTTAGAGTTGCCAGCCATTACTGCGCTCGTTTCTGAATGGTCCACCGCGAACCGGAGGATGAATCTTCCACAGCGATTCCCGCTGCGGCGAGACCATCGCGAATTGCATCCGCGGCAGCCCAATCTTTTCTGGCCCGGGCAGCGTTGCGCTGCTCGACCACTACCTTGACGAGCTCATCAACAACACCGGTGAGATCACTTGAACTATTTGCCCAAGGACCAGTGTGTGGATCACAACCAAAGACTTCGAGCATCGCGCGCACGTCACCGAGCGAGGCGCGAATCGCGTTCTTATCCCCCGCAGTAAGTGCGGTGTTACCTTCGCGAACAACGTCAGCAAGAACAGCCAGGGCTTGCGGCGCTGCCAAATCGTTATCGAGAGCAGCTCGAAACGCTTGTGGCACATCGGCTGAGATCGCGCTCTCACCCAGAATCTCTTCTGCCCGGGCAATAAAGTTCTCAATGCGTTGGAAGCCGATTGCCGACTCTGCAAGGTAATCAGGCGAGTACTCAAGCATTGAACGGTAATGCGCAGAGTTGAGGTACCAACGCAATTCGATGGGGCGCACAGTTGTGAGAATCTCGTGAACCTTGAGTGAGTTACCCAACGACTTGCTCATTTTTTCGCCAGAGGTAGTCACCCAAGCGTTATGCAACCAACGTTTTGCAAAGCCATACCCGGCAGCGCTTGATTGTGCGATCTCATTTTCGTGGTGCGGGAAAATAAGATCCAAGCCGCCGCAATGAATGTCGAAAGTTTCGCCCAGATACTGATGAGCCATCGCACTGCACTCAAGATGCCAACCCGGACGACCTGGGCCCCACGGAGTCGGCCAGGAAGGATCTCCTGGTTTCGCAGCTTTCCACAAAGCAAAGTCACGGGGGTCTTTCTTGTACTGAATCTCGTCTGCATTATCACTGTCTGCCGCCGACTGCAGGTCGTCGATTTTCTGTCCAGAGAGCGTGAGGTACTCAGAGAGAGAACGAACTTCGAGATAGACATCTCCGTTGCCAGGCGCATACGCATGTCCGCGCTCAATAAGCAGGGACATCAGTTCAATCATTTGAGTGATGTGACCCGTAGCTCGCGGTTCGTATGTGGGCGGAATGCAGTTGAGGGAGGCATACGCTGCATTAAATTCACGCTCGTACTTCATTGCGAGTGCCCACCACGGCATTTCTTCGTGCACTGCATTATGCAAAATCTTGTCGTCGATATCGGTGACGTTGCGCACGAACGTAACCTTGTATCCGTGTCCACGCTCTAACCAACGACGGAGCAAATCAAAGTTGATGGCGCTACGAATATGGCCAATGTGTGGAGACGATTGAACTGTGGCGCCACAAAGATAGATAGAGACTTCACCCGCAATAAGCGGCTGGAAGTCGCTCTCTTGCCGGGTGGCAGTGTCGTAAAGTCTCACCGGGTAAGCCTAACTAACTAAAGCGGTCGCAATTGCCGCGATGCCCTCGCCGCGACCGGTGAGCCCCAAACCATCGGTTGTCGTCCCTGAGACAGCTACTGGGGCGCCTCCAATGGCCAAAGAGAGCGCAGATTCCATCTCAATTCGACGAGGCGCGATCCGTGGGCTGTTGCCAATAATTTGCACCGAGACATTCCCGACTGAAAATCCCAGAGCGCGCACGACTTTTACCGTTTCTGCAAGGAGCAGGCTCCCACTCGCCCCTTCCCACTCTGGACGATCGACACCAAAGTGTGTTCCCAAATCTCCTGCGCCTGCAGCTGAGAGCAAGGCATCGCAGATGGCATGCGCTGCTACATCACTATCAGAGTGCCCCTCGAGCGCTCTTTCGTTCTCCCAAGGGAGTCCGCCGAGCCAGAGCTCGCGCCCCTCCTGGCTAGAAAAACGGTGAACATCTACACCGATTCCGACTCTCATTTAATTCTCCTTGCAACATACGCTTCGGCCCATTCAAGATCTGCCGAAGTCGTGATTTTCCTTGATAGATCATGCCCGAGCACTGTGAGTACTGGTATTCCCATCTCTTCCACCATCATGGAATCGTCCGTGGCTTCTACGCTGCACTCGCGAGCATGCGCCGCTCTTAACGTTGATAAAGAAAATCCTTGCGGAGTTTGTACTCTCCCTAAAAAATTCCTATCTTCAGTGCGCACAATGAATTTATTCTCATCAATTCTTTTAATCGTATCCACCATGCCAAGAAGCGGAACCACTGCTTCGTTTCCGGCTTTTAGCCCGTGAATCACCTCGAGAAAGACAGACCCGGGTGTAAAACAACGAGCCGCATCGTGCACCAAGACATGGGTGACATCGTCTGGCAGCGTTGCTAGAGCAAGTGCGACACTTTCGCGCCTCGTGCTACCGCCAGTAATGATTGAGGTTTGCTTACTCCATCTTTCAACCGCAACAGCCATTGGTTTTTCATAACCATGAGGAGCCGCAACCACGATCAAGTCCGCGTATTGCGCGACGGTTTCAACCGCGCGACAAATGAGAGAGTGACCGGCAACAGGTACTAATGCTTTAGGAAGCGAAGCGCCAAGTCGCTCGCCGCTTCCCGCAGCCGGGACGATCGCGGCGATTCTCATCGGATTAAGAGGCGAGAACCTCGTCGAGAATTGACTCCGCCTTGAGTTCATCTGTCTTTTCGGCGAGGGCAAGTTCGCTGATCAGGATCTGGCGTGCCTTTGCAAGCATGCGCTTCTCTCCGGCGGAGAGTCCCTTCTCCTTATCGCGACGGAAAAGATCGCGAACAACTTCGGCGACCTTGATGACATCGCCAGAAGCAAGCTTCTCAAGATTGGCCTTGTAACGACGTGACCAGTTGGTGGGCTCTTCGGTGTATGGCTGACGAAGTACGGAGAAGACCTTTTCGAGACCTTCTTTGCCAACGACATCGCGAACGCCTACTAGATCAACATTTTCAGCCGGCACCCGTACGGTGAGATCTCCTTGGGCCACCTTGAGAACGAGGTAAAGCTTCTCCTCGCCCTTGATGGTGCGGGTCTCGATAGCCTCGATTAGAGCTGCTCCGTGATGGGGATAAACAACGGTTTCGCCGACTTTGAAAGTCATTCATGGGCCTTTCGAACGTAACACTGAGGTGCCACTGAAAATCTTCCGGTGTAGTCCAATTCTACCAGCCAAAAGCGATCGTTTCGAATCGAGATCTGACGCGTTTGCGCAGGTCACAGGTGGTTTTGGTCGACCTAATGAGGGTTGACATAAGGCGCGGCTTCTGCTCCGGTAACCTTGCATCCTGTACCGAAGGCGAAGTTTCCGCTTTGCCATCTAAAAGGAGAAGTTAGTGAAAAGCATGCGCGCCCTTGTTCTCGCCTCATCTTTGATTCTGCTCACCGCATGTGGCGCCGGTCAGAACGCACAGACCGCACAGCCATACACACCGGTGGACGGAGTGCAGGGCGCAACTTCTTCGATCCAAGTACGCAACGTCGTCGTTGTCACGAATGCGGCGGGAGATGGAATTCTCTCCGCGACCCTCGTTGATCAAACCGATGCCACCGCTTTGGCTTCAGGTTCACCGGATCGACTTACTGGAGTTCTTGTTGGTGGCAAGGCAGCAACGCTTACGCCCGCAGCTCCCACGCTTCCAGTTAATTCACCAATTACTTTCTCGGGACCAGCTTCGAACGCAACTGCAGTTGTGAAAGCTCTCGGGGCAAAGGCCGGCACAAACATCTCCGTGACGTTTACTTTCGAAGTTGCGGGCGACCTCACTGTTACGGCACTCGTTCGCGAAAATAACGAAGAGTTTGCAGCAGTAGCTACGCCTTAGTTCTTAAGACTCATATTTATAGCCGAGCCCACGTACTGTTGTGATGATGCGCGGTTCCGCTGGATTTTCTTCAATCTTGGCCCGAATCCGCTTGATATGAACATCGAGGGTTTTGGTATCGCCAACATAATTACTCCCCCAGATGCGATCAATTAATTGACCTCTCGTGAGCACTCGGCCGGCATTTCGAAGAAGCATCTCAAGTAATTCGAATTCCTTCAAAGGAAGCGAAACGCTAGTGCCACGTACTGAAACTAAGTGGCGCTCCACATCCATGCTGACACCACCGGCGGCAAGAACATTTTCGGAGACTTCCTCGCTATTACCTTGACGGCGAAGTACCGCTCGGATACGAGCAACGAGTTCACGTGACTTATACGGCTTGGTTACATAGTCATCTGCACCAATTTCTAAACCCACAACTTTGTCCACTTCATCATCCTTGGCCGTAAGCATGATGATGGGGACTTGTGAGTCGAGGCGAATTTGCTTGCACACCTCTACTCCGGAAAGTCCAGGTAGCATGAGATCAAGGAGCACGAGATCTGCACCGTTTTGGGTAAAAGCCTTTATTGCATCTGTTCCGTTTTCGGCAACCGTCACCTCAAAGCCCTCTTTTGTGAGGAGATAAGCCAAAGCCTCTGAAAATGATGCTTCATCTTCTACAACGAGAATGCGAGTCATGCTACTTCCTGACTGTTGCTAGCGAGTGGGAGACGAATTTTGAAAGTACTTCCTGCGCCTTCTATGCTCCAGACTTTTATTTCGCCACCATGATTAGTGACAATGTGTTTAACGATTGCCAAACCTAAGCCAGTTCCGCCGGTTGCTCGTGAACGGGCTGGGTCTACTCGGTAAAATCTTTCGAAAATACGCTCTTTGTTTGCTTCTGATATACCAATACCTTGATCGCTTACGGCAATCTCTACGATGCCATCGCTGACGGTTACCCCAATTCCAACCTGCGTCCGGTCAGGGCTATAAGCAATGGCGTTATTTACTAAATTTGTGAGAGCTGTAATGAGCTGTTCTCGGTTTCCTACGACGGCAATTTCACCAATTAGTGTTGACGAAAGCGTGATCTCCCGCTTTTGTGCAGCGAGTCGAGTTCGATCAATTGACTCTTGAACCACTCCACCTAATTTCACAATCTCAGCATTCGACAATGGGTCGTTACTTTGGATTCGAGAGAGATCAATGATGTCTTGAACGAGCTCCCCAAGTCTGATCGCTTCACTACCCATTCGTTGTGCGAATCGTTTGACTGCCTCAGGATCGTTACTTGCCTCAACTACTGCCTCGGCGAGAATCGAAAGAGCACCAATCGGAGTCTTTAATTCGTGGGAAATATTTGCCACAAAATCTCGGCGCACTTCGTCCACGAGTCGGGATTCGCTCTCGTCAGCGATAAGTACAAGTACGGATCCTGAACCTAACTCTGGCATTGATACCGCGCGCATCAGCAATTCTTGAGTGGCCGAACCTATCCGGCCTCGCTTGAATTCCAGACGTGACTCGACAACTTGATCCACTTTTCTCGCCTGGCGAATGAGCTCGATCACCGGCTGACCGATCACTCGACCCTCCTTGACGACAGCAAGTCTGCCAATTTCAGCCGAGGCGAAGAGCACGCGTTCTCCAGGGGCGACCAGAAGCGCGCTCTCTGAAATCACAGAAAAGAGCCGCGTGAGGATCTGTGGGAGCTGAAGATCAGGCGAAGCCGAGGCCGCCTCTGCCCTCTTCTCAAACCTCTTCTCAAACCACCGGGCCATGAGCCCATCGTAGGTCGCACTCCGGTCCGAAATCGACAGTAAGGGATCTGACCCTTGTTATTCATAAAAAAGTTACACAATGTTCAGACAACTCAGCCTTATACACCCCCTGAGTAGATAGCCTTCTACCTATGCGCGATGCCTACCACGAAGAATTAGATGCCGTTAGTGCCACCTTGGTATCGATGGCGACGATGGTGGATAACGCCATAGTTCGGGCCTCTAAAGCTCTCTTAGAGTCGGATCGCACGCTCGCCGAAGAGGTAATCGCGGCAGATGAGGCAATCGACACCGTTCAACACGATCTCGACGGCCGCACCGTCGATTTGATGGCCCGCCAAGCTCCCGTGGCCAGTGACCTACGCGCGTTAGTGACTTCGCTCCGCATGAGCGCAGACCTCGAGCGCATGGGTGATCTCGCGGCGCACATCGCAAAGGCTGCCCGGATGCGTTTCCCAAGTTGTGCGGTTCCGGTCGAACTACAAATGACTATTCTCGAGATGAGTCGAGTGGCGAGTGCATTGGTTAACAAAACCGCATTAGTTATTCAAAATCGTGATATCGAGGGCGCTCTGCAGATTGAACGCGATGACGATCAAATGGACAATCTACATCGTCAACTCTTCACGACTCTTCTTGATCCTTCGTGGCCACATGGAGTAGAAACTGCTATTGATGTCACGCTGATCGGTCGCTATTACGAGCGCTTTGCTGACCACGCGGTATCTGTTGCTAGGCGGCTCTACTACTCAGTCACCGGAGAATTTGCAGTACAAAAGTCTTAATTGCTAATGCTTGCCTTGGTTAGCAACCGCTTCGATTGCTGCCTTAGCAGCTTCCGCGTCTAGATACTCTCCACCGCGCTTGATTGGCTCAAGGTCCTTGTTGAGCGTGTAAAGCAATGGGATCCCTGTTGGGATGTTGAGGCCTGCAATATCTTCATTCGAGATTCCGTCGAGATGCTTTACAAGTGCGCGAAGTGAATTTCCGTGTGCGACAACCAGCACAACTTTTCCACTCTTTAAGTCGGGAGTGATGCTTTTATTCCAGTAAGGAAGGAGGCGCTTAACTACATCAGAGAGGCACTCAGTTCTTGGCAATTGATCTTTTGGAATATCTGCATATCGAGGATCAGCAGCTTGACTATATGGATCCGCATCGTCGATCGGTGGAGGCGGCACATCAAAAGATCTACGCCATAAGGCAAATTGCTCCTCACCGTACGCCGCCAAGGTTTCCTTCTTATCTTTTCCTTGCAGCGCACCGTAATGGCGTTCATTGAGTCGCCAATCGCGACGGACCGGAATCCAATGTCGATCGCAGGCGTTCAACGCAATCTGCGAAGTAGAAATCGCTCGCCGTAGAAGCGAGGTATGCACCACATCAGGAAGCAGGTCCCGTTCTAAGAGAAGTTCGCCGCCCCGCTTAGCTTCTTGTTCACCAAGTGGGGTGAGAGCCACATCAACCCAACCGGTGAAGAGATTCTTGGCATTCCAATCGCTCTGTCCATGACGAAGCAGAATCAATGTTGAAGTCATGGCACTAGCCTGCCAGAGAAAAGCAGGTCACTCTTCAATCATGTGAGCAAAGGCACGAAGATTTTCGAGAGATTCCCCGCGCGACTCTCTCCAGGCCCATTCGCGGCGGATCGCGCTGGCAAATCCGATCTCTACTAACTTATTGAAGGTCTCGTCGCCATAGCGAAGAACTGCTCCAAAGAGTCGATCAAGATCTTCTTCTGTAAGCGTGAGAGGAAGACGCCCAGTTAGATAGATATCGCCCAAGTGATTCACTGCGTAAGACAAACCAAATATCTTGAGATTGGTCTCGAGCAAGAGCCGATGAATGATTTCTGAATTTTCATCTGGCTTGCGCATGACGAAGATGTTCACGGCGAGCGCATACGTGCCGACTTTGATGGCGACCGTTATCGCTAGCTTCTGCTCGCCTTTGAGAGTTGCAATAAAAGTTGAATCATCGACCCACTCGTGATCAATTCCCACATCTGTACAGTGCGATTCGAGTAATGAATTGATGTGCTGGGTACTCATTCGGTTATGCCCTTGAACGTAATTGCGACTGACTGGAGAGTAGAGAGTCATACACAGAGAGCATCTTCTCTGCTGTGGCTTGCCAACCAAAGTGGCTCGCATGCTCGAGTGCGCCTTTACCTAATTCGGTACGTCGCTCCTCTTCAACGGCTAGGCGATAAAGCACACTCGCCCACGACTTCGGATCGTGGCCATCTACAAGTAATCCAGAAATACCGTCGCGGATCGCAGTACGCAAACCTCCCACCGCAGTCGCAACTACAGGTGTGCCACATGCTTGCGCCTCTAATGCCACTAATCCAAAGGATTCACTATGACTTGGCACCACAACAATGTCAGAGGCGCGATACCACTCAGGAAGATGTGAGCGATCGGTAGGTTCTACGAAACGAATCATGTCGTTTATACCGAGCCAAGCCGCCAATTCACGCAATCGCGAAGGCTCCGTAGTACTACCACTGGCGCCACCGACAATGGCAATCTCTAATTTAGAACGAAGATGCGGGGCGATCTTAATGATCTCGGAGGCAGCACGAATCAGTGTGTCAGGACCTTTGTGAGGTTGAATGCGCCCCACGAAACTCAGCAAGATCGCATCTTCGCGAACACCTAATAACTTTCGAGCACTCTTCTTACTTCCAGGAGTAAACATTTCGAGATCAACGCCCGGTGCAACAACGTGCACCTTTTGGGGATCAGCTGCATAGAGTCCTACAAGAGAGGCAGCTTCGGCTTCAGTATTTGCGATCAGCGCATCGGAGGCGGCTACGACTTGCTCCTCGCCAATCGCACGCCCGTTAGGTTCTGGAATATCACCTTCGGCAAGAGAGGCGTTCTTTACTTTCGCCATGGTGTGCATGGTGTGCACGAGGGGCACGTTCCAACGTTCGGCAGCCACCCAACCCACTTGGCCGGAGAGCCAGTAATGCGAGTGAATTAATCGGTAGTGGCCCTGGTCGCGCAACGCTTCTTCACGCATGAGCGCAGAACTGAGCGCACAGAACTGTCCCGGAAGATCTTCTTTGGCCAACCCTTGGTAAGGGCCGGCGACTAGGTGATGAACCTCGACCCCGTCAGCGATCTCTACTCGCGCCGGCAAGGTGGAGGAGGTAGCCCGGGTGAAAATGTCCACTTTCACGCCTGTAGCCGCGATCCGCTTGGCGCTCTCCACCACGTAAACGTTCATGCCGCCAGCATCGCCCGTGCCCGGCTGTTCGAGCGGCGAGGTGTGGATCATGAGCATGGCGACTGAGAACACCCTCTAAGGATGACTCATCGAACTCGCTAACGCGAGTCGGTCACGGCAGAATCCCCTTTATGAGTTCAAACCAACCTTCTTCAGCAAAGCGCGCCTTGGTCACTGGCGCGAGTAGTGGAATCGGTGCCGCCACCGCCCTCGCCCTCGTCTCCGCCGGATTTGAAGTCCATGGAGCCGCCCGGCGTGAAGATCTGCTGGCCACCCTCACTGGCGTCACAAGTCATCATCTCGATGTCACTAATAATTCGAGCGTAGAAGCATTAGCCGCGCAATTTGAAACCCTCGATGTTTTAGTTGCTAATGCGGGTGGCGCCTTTGATGCAGAAGAAGTCGGCAATGCCGATCTCGCGTCCTGGGAGAAAACATACGACGTTAACGTCTTAGGTACGGTGCGCACCATCAAAGCTTTTCTGCCGGCACTCATTGCATCCGGCAATGGGCACATTGTGATTATGGGTTCTACCGCCGGACGCGTGGCGTACGAAAATGGTGGAAGCTATGCAGCCGCTAAACATGCGCTCGCTGCAGTGGCAGGAACTCTTCGTTTAGAACTGAATGGTCAACCTGTTCGTGTCAGCGAGATTGCACCTGGGATGGTGAAAACCGATGAATTCGCTGTCACACGATTTGGAGGTGACAAGGAGAAAGCTGCAAAGGTGTATCAAGGAGTAGAGAAACCCCTCACTGCCGAAGACATCGCAGAGATAGTGAAGTGGAGTGTCACACTTCCGGCGCATGTAAACATTGATCTACTTGTAGTACGCCCAGTAGCCCAAGCCGCACAACACAAGGTCCATCGAAAAGCGTAAATCCGTGGCCAAACCCATCGGCAACATCACTCGGGGAACTACTAATCCCAATCGTCTCCGAAGAGTCGATAGATGGATGCTCTGGCGATATCAAGAGCTGTTAAGAAACAATCCGACCGCTCTTGTAGTAGATCTTGGATTCGGCGCCACCTCAGTTACTACTTTGGAAATGGCTGCACGATTCCACGAACTTTTCCCATCACTACGTTTCACTGGGCTCGAGATCGACCCTGAACGTGTAAAGCTGGCAGCGACCACTTCCCTGCCGAAAGTTAACTTTCAGCTGGGTGGGTTCGAGGTTCCCACGCCCGAAAAACCGCTATTAGTAAGGGCTTTTAACGTGCTTCGCCAGTACGACGAGCCGGAAGTACGCAAGCATTGGGCGACTATGCAAGGAAGACTTGCTGCAGATGGTCGCTTGATCGAAGGAACGTGTGACGAAATTGGACGACGGGCCACCTGGATCGAATTAGATACGCGTGCGCCGTTGACCCTCTCGCTCGGATTTCGTTTGCAGGGATTGGATGATCCAGCAGAGGTCGCGGAGAGATTGCCGAAGATTCTTATCCACCGAAATACGCCAGGAAATCACATCCACACTTTTCTACAAGAGCTTTCAAAAGCTTGGAATTCGCACTCTGGCTACCGAGTATTCGGACCAAACCAGAGATGGCGAGCTACCGTTAATTCGCTGCGAGAGACGTGGCCGATCGTTAATAAGAATCACCGCGATGGTGAGCTCACTGTCGAGTGGGGTGCAGTCGCCCCCGATTAGTGCGCGCGTCCTAGTAGCGTGGGCGCCGAAGAATTTCGTTGATGGCAGGCTTTACATCGACCAAGTAAACAATCACCGCAATGATGCCCACTATCCCAAGCATGCTAAAGAGTCCAAATACTTGAGTGGCAACAAGTGAACCAATGATGAGCCATAACCAAAACTTCTTACTCTGTTTGCTCGCAGCGGTAAAAGCGTCGGCTCGTGTTTTGATCACGTGAACTAGGGCAATGATGTTTCCGACGAGAAGAAGGAGGCTAAGGATTCCAGTTATAGACGAACCAATATTCAGAAGATTCATGAGCCCACTCTAACTAATCGCTGCGACGATCTCGCCAACCGGGAGCCCGCCGCCAAGAACTGGTGTCTTCGCTAATTCGTGGAGCGAAGCGACATCCACACCCATACGGGAGAGCGCGGCAACGAGCACTGCTGGAATAGCGCGCATTGATCCATCGATGACTTTGAAGGCCACTGAACGGCCATCGGCGAGCGCCGCAATTTCTACACCTTCTGCGCCCTCTTTCACCATGAGCCCAGGAATAAGGCGCATAGCCTCGGTAGTGAAACGCTTCTCCCCACCCACCATCTCTGGAAATGCACGCATCGCAGCAAATACGCGAGCACGCGATGGGGTATTTCCGGTAGATACCGAACTGGATGCCTTGGCTAAACCCTTGAGCGACATCGAAAAGATAGGTGCACCGCAACCATCAACGGCGACGTGCGAAGAAGCAGCACCTGATGCATCCAGGTACTCCTTCTTAATTTCCACTTGTAGCGGATGCAAAGGGTCGCGGTAGCTCTGGATATCCCATCCATTGATAACTGAAGTGGCAATCATCGACGCATGTTTTCCACTGCAGTTATGAACGTCGCGGGCGGGTGCTTGGGAGCCAAATGCGCGTCGTTCGGCATCTCCGTACGGACGATCGGTGGGGCATTGCAGTGCATCGATATCTAGTCCCACGGAATTCAAGATTTCTTTTGCAGCGAGACGATGCATCTCACCACCAGAATGGCTTGCACAAGTTAAAGCAAGTAGTCGCTCAGGAAGGTCTAACCCAAGTCGCACCATTGCACTTGCCTGTAGAGGTTTTGTTGCAGACCGTGGAAATATCTCTGAGTCAATGTCGCCAAGTGCAGTGAAGGTGGTGCCATCGAAAATCGCCATTGATCCATAGTGAATCGACTCCACGAAACCATTACGAATGTAATGAGCAAGTTCAATCATGATTACGCGCGCGGCAGAGTTGCCCAGAGATGAGGCTGTAACTCATGTTCTGGAGTACCCATGTCATAGGCGAAGAAGAGTTCGCCTTCAACAAGTCCGTAGAGGCGATGCCCTTCGGTCACCGTCTTTGCACTTGGCGCTGAGTAGGCATGATCCATAGCCAACTGAATTTTGGCGCCGTCGTAGCGGCCCACCCAGCCTTCAGAAATTCCTGTTGCATGGGCAAGCACTACTTCAAGAGTGTTATTCGGCTTCGGTCTCCAGAATCCGGTCTCACTACCTGCAGGACGCAGGATCTCGCCCGCTGAATCCACGATCCATGATCGTGAGTAATACGTGAGGAACGGGCGAGTGTCATGGCCAAAGACCACTTCCTGCGCGAACTCGAAAGGTTCTATGCCGGGAAATTCGCCATGCCCGCGACCACGCCAGGTTCCTAGGAGCCAAGAGAGTGGGAGTAGGTCTGGATGCAGGTCTGCTGGAATCTCGAATGCCACGTGTACAGCCTAGAGGGTCGTAGAGTGCACTTATGGCAACACTTGTTTTGAAATTAACCACCGTCGAGCCGGAGAAGATGTCTCAGGCCCTCAATGTATGCGCTACTGCGCTGGCTAGTGGCGCGGCTGTCTCGCTCTGGCTCACCGGAGATGCAGTGCGATTGGCTACTCCAGGCTTCGCCGCAGGAATCGAACTCGACCAGAGCGCACCTTTCGATCAACTCATCGATGCGGTGCGCGCCGGTGGACGTCTTACCGCCTGCACTCAATGCTTGGGCCGCCGTGGGCTTGGGCAAGAGGACTTACTCCCAGGGGTCGAGATCCGCGGAGCTAGTGGTTTTGTCGAAGAGATACTTCAACCTGCGGTGCAGGCGCTCGTCTATTAATCTGATTAATAACTTCGAAAAGAGAGTTCCGCTATGGCTAAAGAGTTGAGTGCCCCTCGTTTACGTCGGTTCAATGTCATCGCAGGAAGCTTTCATCTTCTCCAGATGATTGCGGTCATTGCGCTAGCCAACGATTTCTCGTTACCTGTACAGGCCACGTATATGTCGGGCCCACCAGGATCTACCTTTGCGCCACCCACCACTTTATTTAGCGTATTAGTGGGGCCGGCAGTTGCGCTCTTCCTTGGAATCTCAGCACTTGCTCATTTCATAGTAGCCAGCCCGAAGTTCTTCCCCCGTTATGCGGCCGGACTCGAAGCGAAGCGAAATAATTTCCGTTGGGTTGAATATTCAGTGAGTTCATCAGTAATGATCGTGCTCATCTCACAAATTTGTGGCGTCGCCGATGTCACTGCATTACTCGCCATATTCGGAGTCAATGCAGCAATGATTCTCTTCGGTTGGTTGCAAGAGAAGTACGCCCAGCCTGGAAATGGCGAATGGCTTCCCTTTATCTTCGGATGCATCGTTGGAATCGTGCCTTGGCTCGCAGTGGCCATTTACGTCTTCGCTCCTGGATCGCCAAGTGAGGTATCGGCTCCTGGATTCGTTTACGGAATAGTGATCTCACTCTTCGCATTCTTTAACTCGTTTGCAGCCGTGCAACTTCTGCAATACCGAGGTCGTGGAAAATGGGGAAATTATCTCCGCGGAGAACGCACCTACATCGTGCTCAGCTTGGTCGCTAAATCAGCGCTCGCTTGGCAAATCTTCGCTGGAACTCTTGCTGCTTAATTCTTAGCAGAAATTTTTGCAAAGATCAGTGATCCGGTCTTAGAAGATAAACCTTGGTGCTCTTCTCCACTCGAGGTCTCAAACCATGACTCGGCATCTAAATCTTGCTCAGTGCGCAAGGGAGCGGGCAAATTCACGTGCGCCATCTCTATTCTCATTTGTCATTATTCGATTTCCTTTAAGAGAGATTCAGTTCTTGGGCAGCTGGAATATCGCCAGCCAGCAGCAGCGCATCTCCTGGAATATTGCGCTTGATGACTGCAAGCGCAATTGGTCCCAACTCATAATGCAAGGCAGAAGAACCGATAAAGCCCACCTGCTTCTCTTGATACATCACAGGTGTGCAATGCGGAGGAAGTGAGACCACACTTCCATCTAGATGCAATTGCACAAGGCGCCTCGGGGGTTTGCCCAGGTTAAAGGTGCGTGCCACCGTCTCTTGGCCGCGATAACAACCTTTATTCATATGGACAGCCGTATTCAGCCAACCGACTTCGTTAGGAATGGTCTTGTGATCCGTTTCAAACTTCAAACGCGGGCGCCCGGCGGCGATGCGCTCTGCCTCGATCGCCCACATACCCACTTCGAAGGCGTCAGCTGCGAAAACAAGGGTTTCGTTCCGCGCCACGATACGAAATGGTCCCCCAATCAAATCAGGCAGCCCTGGGACTCGAATACATTTGTAAGCGGAACTTACATCAGCAACATCGACTCGAAGCATGAACTTCATGGAGTCGAGGTACTTCACTAATTCTTCTGAAGTATTGGGTTCAACATGGATCCATGTAGTGGTGCCGTCATCAACCACAACGAGGTGATGTTCTACATGTCCATGCGGGCTCAGAATCAATGCCTGTGTCCATTGATGGGGCGCAAGTTTTTCAAGATCTTGAGTGGTGAGTGAGTGCAACCACGAGAGACGATCAACACCGCTCACCGTGATAATTGGTCGATGTCCGAGATCAGCCCAGCCACGTCCCTCGTGGAGCGCACGTTGTTCTTGAACAAAAGAACCGGAGTGCCAGAGCGCACCTTGATCAGGGCCGTTCTCGACGAGGACGCGACTGCTTACTTCACTGCCTACTTCACTTGGCATGCGGCGCACGTTCCGTAAATGGCAAAGTGAGTGACATCAGTTGCAAACCCACGCTTCTTTAAAATGATTTCAACAAAATCTTTAGCGTCAGCTAATTCAAACTCATCTACTTTTCCGCACTTTCCACACACCAAATGCAGATGAGTGATCTCGTCGGCCGCGTGGTACGTAGCGCCGCCGTGCCCAAGATGAGTATGGATGATGAAGCCTGCAGTTTCTAAGGTCTCTAAGTTTCGATACACCGTGGAAAGGTTGATGCCAGGATGCATCTGGCGAACTGTGTTCGCAATTTCCTCGGGCGTTGCATGTCCGAGTTCCCGTACCGCGTTTAATACGAGCTGGCGTTGAGGTGTGAGGCGTAAGCCACGAGCGCGGATCTCATCTTGAGGCATACGCGCATCCTACGGTTAGGAAGCTACTTCCAGCACAAGATCTACGGGCTCGCCCAATCGAAGCGAGAACTTCTCCTCTACGGTGGCGCCGGCGGTGAGGAGGCGTACGCTCCACTGCCCTGGCGAGGCAAAGAACCGGAATTGCCCCTCTGACGATGTCGGTACCTCAGCAGTGAAATCTCCCTGAGCATCCAGTAAACGCACATACCCCCGGCTTACTGGTTCACCACCTTTGAGCGCGATGCCCTGAACTACCGCACTCTTCGATACATCTATTCCATCAAGAGAGGGGCCTCCCGCTTGTGCCCCGCATGTTGTCACGCGCCCAGCTCCACCGGAACGCCGACGAGGGAACCGTACTCAGTCCACGAACCGTCGTAATTCTTCACGTTCTTTATCCCAAGAAGTTCGTGAAGAACAAACCACGTATGCGAGGACCGCTCGCCGATGCGGCAGTACGCAATGGTGTCGGTAGCCAAATTAACCCCGGCACCCTTATAAAGCTCTGCAAGATCTGCATCGCTCTTAAATGTTCCATCCTCATTAGCACTTTTTGCCCACGGGATATTTTTCGCAGTTGGAATATGGCCACGAACTTGACCTTGCTCTTGTGGCAAATGTGCCGGAGCCGCTAATTCACCACTGAACTCTTGCGGTGAGCGGACGTCCACTAAATTTAACTTGCCAACGGCAGCAAGAACTTCGTCGCGGAAGGCGCGCAGAGAGTGATCTTGTTCCTTCGCCACATACTCAGTCGCTGGACGAGCTGAGACGTCCGTGGTGAGTGCGCGTGATTCAAGTTCCCAGATCTTGCGTCCTCCGTCGAGCAGGCGAACATCTTGATGACCATAAAGTTTGAAGTACCAGTAGGCGTACGCGGCGAACCAGTTGTTATTGCCTCCGTAGAGAATCACGGTGTCGGCATTCTTGATACCGTTTTCAGAGAGCAACTTCTCGAAGTCAGCTTTCGAAATAATGTCGCGACGAACTTTGTCTTGAAGGTCATCACGCCAATGGAATTTGATAGCTCCGGCAATGTGTCCTTTGTCGTATGCTTCAGTATCTTCGTCTACTTCAACAAGAACGATTCCTGGGGTTGCAAGATTAAGCGCAACCCACTCGGAAGTAACTAACGACGTTTCTCTTGACATTTATGCCTCCACAGTTGCTTTGGTGCGCGAGAAGCGCTTGATAATCAAATACATTTCGCAACCCAAGCAAAGCCCAAAAACTGCATTGAGAAAGGCGGCTGCTAGTGCGAAGCCAGTGGCCACATAAAAGAGAGGTGCAATAGCGCTAAATCCCCCAACAAGACCGATCAGCCCAAAAACTAACCCCACGGCCTGAGCAAATTGTGGCGCTCGGCTATCTTCGGTCTCTTTGGTAGCGGAGATGCGCGGCTTCACAACTTTTGCAAAGAAGATTCCATATGGCGACCGGTGCGGTCCGCGCGATGCGCCGAGTGCGAAAACAACCGTTTGGAGTGCAAGCACCCAGACGGATCCGGTGAAGAACGCGATTGCTAGCACTGCGAGAGTAAGCGCCGCTCCAAAACGAGGACCGCGGATATCAATTTCCATAATTTGTTACCTTCTATCTCGGACGTGGGCAGAATTAATTGCAAGTAATTGCGCTGAATTAATTAGGCACGACAGAGCGAGCTGGTGAGGCGGCAGAAATCAATAGTCCGCCTCTTGGTCAACTCGTTGGTAAACATAAGTAAATGGTAAAGCCATCTATAGAGATCCGCTAATTGCAAAGCCTTCGCACTTTCAAGACCTACGCAGCAAATGCGCTTTTTCACCGAAGTGAAGCAACTACGCGTTCAATATCGTCACGCTTGGGGGCGCCTGAAGCCCGACCCACTTCGACGCCATTTCGATCAAGAATAATTGTGGTGGGCGTTGAAAGAATATGAAGTCGTCTCACTAATTCGAGATGAGCCTCGGCATCAATATCGTGGTGAATAAATCCTGGATTGGTTGCTGCTACGCCCTCAAGAAGAAGGCGAGTCGCTCGACAGGGCGTGCAAAAGGCAGAAGAGAATTGAATGAAGCTTCCACGGCTGCCCAACTCGACCGTGAGTGGCGAGAGATCAAGCGGATTGACTACTGCCTCCCCGGTCAGGGGCTTGGCCGGATGAACTCGGCCACGTTTGGCTCGATATAGAAAGCCAAAGATCAACGTTGCCGCCAGCAGGAGACCGAGCCCAAGAGCACCCATCTCAACCCCCCGCAAAAGGCGGAAGGACTTCCAAGGTGCTCCCGGGGAGTAAGAGTTGATCGAGGTCGTGGAGGGCGCCACCATCTACCAACAAGCTCGAGGAGGTGGCGATTGTATGGAAGGACTCCCCGAGCTCTGAGCGGAGGGAGTCGAGGATTTGCCGGGCGCTCCCAGGCGAAACCACCATCTCGGCTTGACCAGCAGCGCTCTTCGCGCCCGCCCAAAAGCGCACTTGGACACCGTTCGCCTGGCTTCCGATTGGGAGTGCTGAACTCATGCCCGGTATTCTGCTCCTAATTGAACGTAATGCGTAACGAGCGGAGGTGAGCAGATGGCGAAATTGCTCCTGCTCACAAACACGTTCGGCGGCTCAAGTGAGGTCCTGCCCGCCCTCGGATTGCTCTCACACCAAGTTCGTATCCTCCCCGCCGAACCGAGCATCCTGGTAGATGCACCGGCGGGAGAAGTAATTTTCCTCGACGCCAGGCGCGAACTTACTCATGCAAAGTCACTAGCCAAACTCTTGTCGAGCACTGGCTTAGGTGCCCCGCTCATTCTCATCGTTACCGAAGGTGGCCTCGCAGCAATCAGTGCGGAGTGGGGAATGGATGACGTCATTCTCGATACCGCAGGACCTGCAGAGGTTGAGGCTCGGATTCGACTCAGCATCTCCCGAAACAAGAGTGCGCTCGCGCAACTTGATGAAGCAGTAAATGAAATCCGTAGCGGCGAAATGGTGATCGACGAAGGCGCATACTCTGCGAAAATTCGAGGCCGCTCACTCGATCTCACTTTTAAAGAATTTGAATTATTGAAATATCTTGCCCAACATCCAGGGCGTGTCTTCACACGTGCACAACTTTTACAAGAAGTCTGGGGATACGACTACTTCGGTGGAACGCGCACTGTCGACGTGCATATCCGTCGACTGCGCGCGAAATTAGGTCCAGAGCACGAAGCAATAATCGGAACAGTGCGAAATGTGGGATATCGCTTTGTTCTCGGCGGATCCAGCCAAGACGCAGACGCCCTGCCGGTCTTGATTGATTGATGGAACTACGGCACCACGCGCATCTTTCGGAGAGTCAAAGCGCGGAAATTTTCCAACTTGCCAATCTCTCGGCAATCGAAGATGGCATTAATCCACTTTCAGAACATGTCGCGCTGCACCTGCGCGAAGGCGGCGATGACCACGATCAACATCTTATAGTTGTATCTGATTCGCAAATCCTTGGTTATGCCCATCTCGATCTTTCAGATCAAGTGGAGGGTCCAAGCGCAGAAATTGTGGTCGCTCCCGCAGCTCGCATGCGCGGGGTCGGCAAAATGTTAGTAAATGAACTCTCCCTGCTCGCCGGTGAAAAGCTACGACTTTGGTCGCACGGCGACCTCGCAGGCGCAGCCTCTCTGGCAAATACACTCGGATTTAACCGAGTGCGCACTTTGCATCAACTACGTCGATCGTTAGAAATTCCCCTGCCAGCTCATTCACTTCCGAGTTCAGTTTCGTTACGGGCGCTCAAGGACGAAGATATTCAAGAGTGGTTACAAGTTAATTCGCGCTCTTTTGCAAACCATCCGGAACAACGCATCTGGAGCGCACGCGACGTGCATCTTCGCATGAAAGAACCGTGGTTTGATCGGAACGGTTTCTTAGTGGCATTCGAGGATGAAAAGATGGTCGCTTTTTGCTGGACCAAAGTTCACGGCCTCACGAGCGGGCATGGCCACGTTCCCATCGGTGAAATCTACGTCATCGGCGTGGATCCGAGTGCTCAAGGCAGAGGGCTTGGACGAGAGCTCACAGTGGCTGGACTCTCTTATCTTCGAAACAACGGAATACGCACTGCGATGCTCTACGTGGAGAGCGATAATTCGCCCGCTAACCAGATGTATCAGGCCCTGGGTTTTACCGGGTGGGCTATCGACGTGATGTACCGCAAATAGCCTCAGAATTCGGCTGTTCAGCACCTGGTTACCCCATGTTCACCCAAACATGGCAGACTCAATACTTATGCGTTACATCGAACGTGAGTCCAGCTGGCTCGCATTTAACGAGCGCGTTTTCGAACTAGCCAAAAGTTCAGAGAGCCCGCTCCTCGAAAGCGCGAAATTTCTTGCTATTTTTGCCAGCAATCTAGATGAGTTTTTCATGGTTCGAGTGGCTACATTAAAGCGCCGAATCGCAACTGGTTTGGCTATCAAGGGCCCCACTGGGGAGCAACCCAAGGAAGTTCTTGCCTCAGTACTTGCTCAGGTGAAGAGCATGGTGACAGACCACGCTGATTACTACCGCGAAGTGGTCGCGCCGATGCTTCTTGACGAAGGTATTGAAATCGTTGAGTGGGCCATGCTGAACGAAGACGAACGTAAACATCTCAACCAACTCTTTATTGATCGAGTATTTCCAGTGTTGACACCACTCTCCGTCGACCCTTCTCATCCCTTCCCATATATCTCTGGGCTCTCATTGAACTTAGCTATCTTGGTGAAGAACCCCGAGAATGGCGAAGACGTTTTTGCGCGCGTAAAGGTTCCACCGTTGCTACCACGATTCGTTGAAACGCTTCCCCGAGGCACTGGGCGCTTCATTCCGCTAGAAGCATTGATCGCAGAACATCTCGGAGAACTTTTTCCAAGTATGGAAATCCTTGCGCATCATTCATTTCGAGTCACCCGCAACCAAGATCTTGAAGTTGAAGAAGATGATTCTGAAAATCTATTGCATTCTTTAGAACAAGAATTGCTTCGCCGCAGATTTGGGCCTGCTGTTCGACTCGAAGTTTCGCGGGATATGGATAAGCGCATCCTAGATAAGCTCAGCGAAGAACTTGGTGTCGAGGCTAACGAGATCTTCCACTTACCTGAACCTCTCGATTTAACTGGACTTTTCAGCATTGCCGGCTTGGACCGACCAGAATTGAAGTTCCCTAATTTCTCATCGCGCACGCATCCGTCGCTCGTTGATGTAGATACTGATTCAACCACCGGGGAAATTTTTGAAGCCATCAAACGCAAAGAGATTCTTCTCCACCATCCCTACGATTCATTTACTTCGAGCGTGGTTTCCTTTCTCGAACAAGCCGCCGCTGATCCAAAAGTGTTGGCAATTAAGCAAACCCTCTACCGCACATCAGGTGATTCGCCGATCGTTGATGCACTCATCGACGCCGCGTCTGCCGGTAAGCAGGTTCTTGCACTTGTTGAGTTGAGAGCTAGGTTCGACGAACTCGCCAACGTGCGTTGGGCAAGAAAACTTGAAGAAGCTGGCGTGCACGTTGTCTACGGAGTGCTCGGCCTTAAGACGCACGCCAAACTTTCTTTGGTTGTTCGCGACGAAGGTGATCGCCTGATGCGCTACTGCCATATTGGTACCGGAAATTACAATCCCAAGACTGCCCGCCAGTATGAGGATTTAGGCATCCTCACCGCGGACCCTGAACTTTGCGACGATCTCTCGCGTCTCTTCAATCAACTCTCTGGCATGGCTCCGCAGACTGATTTCCGCCGACTACTCGTAGCCCCTCGTACATTGCGGCCAGGCCTCATCGAGAGAATTAAACGCGAAATCGCGCACGCAAAGGCTGGGAAGCCAGCGGGCATTCGGATGAAGCTCAACTCTCTCGAAGACGAGAACATCATCGATGCGTTATACGACGCATCCGAGGCTGGTATCAAGGTAGAAATCGTAGTGCGAGGTATCTGTGCCTTGCGTGCGGGAGTTCCTGGGCTCTCGGAGAACATCACCGTACGCTCTTACCTTGGTCGTTTCCTTGAGCATTCCCGCATTTTCCACTTTCATAACGCCGGTCATGACGAGATATGGATCGGCAGCGCTGACATGATGCACCGCAATCTAGATCGACGGGTCGAAACGCTCGTACGAATAGTCGCGCCTGCTTCACACCAAAAACTTATGGTGTTGTTAGATGAACTGACGTCAGAGAAATTCGGGGCGTGGTTCCTTCAAGAGAGCAACGAGTGGGTCCGGCAGTCACAAGGCCCCGCTGGTGAATCTTTGCAGAATCTGCAGGAGTTCCTGATTGCGCGATCGAAGGCGGCACAATGACAAAGAAGCTGCCCACAGTAAGATCTGCCGGCGCAGTGCTTTGGCGTGCAACGGAACCAGAGAAGATTGAGATCGCGCTTGTCCATCGACCACGCTACGACGACTGGACACTTCCTAAAGGAAAGATTGAACCGAACGAACACGATTTGGCCGCAGCGTACCGAGAGGTGCTAGAAGAGACTGGCGTCAAAGCTATTTTCGGTCCAGAACTCGGTGAAATTGAATACGACGCAGAAGGCGTCGACAAGACTGTTCGTTTCTGGTCCGCTCGTGCGCATGAGTACACCCAGCGCATAGACGATGGTGAAGTTGATGAAGTCCGCTGGCTTGCCCCTACAGAAGCAAGGGCCCTACTCACCTACGAACTCGACCAACGAGTCCTCAACTCATTTCTCACTATTGGGACCGGAACAAACGCCTTTATTCTCCTTCGCCACTGCAAAGCCATCAAACGTTCCGCTTGGGATGGTGATGACGATGATGACCGTCCGCTAGATGCGAAAGGTGCCCGACAGGCAGCGCGCTTAGTTGATGTTTATCGCGCTTTTGCTGATCTCGAACTTCACTCTTCCGATGCCACTCGTTCACAACAATCACTTCAACCTTTGGTTCAAGAACGACAAAGCGCTCTCATCACTGAGCCTTCGGTGAGCGAATACGCGTTCAAGAGAGACAAGTTGCCAGCGCGCACAAAAGTGTTAGAACTCATCACTCGGGATCAAACAATTCTGCTCTGTTCTCATCGTCCGGTGTTACCAACGCTTCTCGAATACGCACTTGAGGATTCACGTTTTAAGGCGCCTTCAGAGAATTTAGAGCCTGGCTCTGCCTGGATTATTCACTCGCGTTCAGGCGTAGTCACACAAGTGGACTACTTAGAAGCTCCGCCCACTCCCGTGTCGCTTGAGACGGATTAAGCAACCAACTCTTTGCAGGTTTGCATCATCGCTTGAGTATGCGCTGCCACATCAGCGCTGGTGGTTTCTGGGCACATAAGCGCCATGTTGTGGAACGGTGTTAATAAGAATCCATCATTGAGCATTTTCAGGTGAAGGTACTGCTCAATCGCAAAATCGCCCGCCGCCATTGCCTCTGCGCCAGTGCGTGGCGCTCGTGGTGAGAAGTTGTACTCTGCTCGAGCACCTAAGCGATTGCAATGCCAAGGCAAGGCGCATGCTTTGATGACGAGATCAATACCGTCAGCCCACTGGCTGGCTAGCGGAACCATCTTGGCAAAATTCGCAGGTGTTAAAACCTCAAGAAGTGTCGCCCGCATGGCAGCAAGCGAGAGGGCGTTTCCAGCTAACGTGCCGCCGATCCCGCCAGTGTCGATCCAATCTCGACGGACCAGACGCGCAATCCGTGCAGCGACTTCCTCGCTCATGCCAAATGCACCGACCGGCATACCACCACCAATTGATTTGCCAATTGTAAGAATGTCGGGAGAGAGATTATTGAGCGCTGTCATACCCCCAGGGCCTGCCGAGATCGTATGCGTTTCGTCAATAATGAGAATCGTTCCGTACTTAGTTGCGAGAGCGCGCAAACCTTCTAGAAATCCAGGCGCTGGTAAAACAATCCCTGCATTTGTGAGGGCAGGCTCGGTCAAGATACATGCGACATCACCTTGCTTTAAAGCGATTTCGACGCCTTCAAGATCATTGAATTGCACAACCCTTGTTGTCATGTCCAAGGCAACGGGGGCTCCAATATTTCCCTCGCGACTTACCACCTTTGACGCATCATCTAGCGTTGCAAAGGTTTCATCAACACTTCCGTGGTAGCAGCGATCAAAAACTAATACCTTGTTCTTTCCAGTTATTAAACGTGAATAGCGAATAGCGTGACGATTCGCGTCCGTAGCAGATACGGTGAATTGCCAGAGTGGCAAACCGAAGCGACGGGATAACTCCTCGGAAACTATCAGAGCATCTTCAGTGGGCAGCATCGCAGTCATGCCACGGTCGAGCTGCAACTTAATTGCCGCGGTGGTTGCTTTGGGCGAATGCCCCGTCATCGAACCCGTATCACCTAAACAGAAATCAACGTATTCAAGGCCATCAACGTCGGTGAAGCGTGCACCTTGCGCACTTTGCACAAAGAGCGGAAAGTCTCCGGGCCATTTGGTCATCCACGACATCGGAACGCCACCTAGCATGGAATTTTTAGCCGCAAGAGAGAGTTGCCCACTCTTGGGGTGCAATTCACGGAAGCGCTGTTGCTCGCGCTTTGTCAGGAGTGCGAGCTTTCCCCGATCGATTTCCATGTAACTACCTTACTGAGGCAGACCAGTCTTAAGAATGTCTCGCCATAATGCGATGGCCACGAAGATTGCCACTACGCCTGAGATGAAGAGCGGGAGATTTCCGAATTCGCCCCACGAAAGCCCTGCCCAGATCCCAGCGATCAAAATGGCACCACCACTGACACCTTGGAAGAGCCCCTGAGCGCTGCCTTGTCGATCATTGGGCGCGATCTTGGCCACCCATGACTTGCCGACTGCATCGTTACACGCGGCAAAGCCGCCATAGACCAGGAGAAGCAATATCGAGATCCCCTGGGAATTAGTAAGGGAGAGACCTATATAGGCGATTGCAAAAGCAATGAGCCCACCGGCAAAGATTCTGTGCTTAGGAATCCGATCAGTGAGCGCACCTAGCGGGTAAGCCAGCAGCGCATAGGAGAAATTGAAAAGCGCATAGAGCGCGACCACTGCGAAGGTAGAGAACCCGATTTGATACAAGTGGAGCAAGATAAGTGCATCTGGAAAATTCACTAAACCGAAGAGACCCATCAGGAGGACTAAGCGTTTCAACTCAGCGGGTAACGCTCCTGATACAGCGGAATCTCCTCCGCGTTTCGGCGGTTCACTCTCTTTCACAAACTTGATGAAGAAAACAGAGAGCGCTGCAGGAATCAATGCAATCCAAAGAGCTAGACGAAGTGATCCATCTGCAAAGTGAATGATTAATAATCCGAGGAGTGGTCCAACCACTGCTCCTGCCGTATCGGCTGCTCGATGAAAACCAATGGCCTTACCGCGATTCTCGACCAGAATATCCATGACTAAAAGCGCATCGCGAGGAGCGCCGCGTACTCCTTTACCAAGTCGATCTACCACGCGACCAAGCAGAGCAACTGGCCAGATAAATGCCAAGGCGACCAACAATTTACCGATGCCGGCGAGGAGATAGCCTACAAAGATAATGGGTTTGCGCGCGCGACCGTCGGAGATGCGACCGGCAATCAATTTGGTAATTGCAGCAGCACCCTCGGCTAATCCTTCGACCAGGCCAACGACAACTACAGGAGCACCCAGAGTTACTGTAAGAAAAATTGGAAGGATTGGATAGAGCAATTCACTTGCCGCGTCTTGCGCAAAGGAAACCGCAGAGAGCGTTTTCAGGTTTCGAGTGCGCCAAGTCATGACGCGAGCCTACCTCTTGGGGAAATGTGGACCGATCGCCCAAGTCTGGTCACCATGACGATCGACCACCCATGCAGACCACTCTGGTTGATCTACAAACCAATGTGCACCGTGGCGACCTGCAACTACCAAAGCGGTAGCTAGTGCGTCAGCCACACCAGAGTCAGGCGCGACCACGGTTGCTGAGCGCGCTTCAAGAGCAGGCAACCCATTAGAAGGATCAATGATGTGCGCGCCGCGCTCATAGGTGCCGCTGGTGGCGATCGCACCATCAAAAATTTCGACTAATTCAGCAACCTGCGTCGCATCATCAGGGTGGCGAATGCCGATACGCCAAGGTTCTCCTGGAGCGTTACCACCCCGAAGCGAAATGTCTCCACCGGCATTTATCTGCACGTGTGGAATTTTAGGTATCAAATCCAGTGCACGATCTGCCGCCCAGCCTTTGACGTATCCGCTGGGGTCAAAGCCGCCTGAAACTGCCCACGGGTCAAAAGCCCCGAGAGTCATCTCCCTTGCCTCTTCGCAGAGACGCCAGACATCTTTAACCCACGCATGTGCATCTTCAATCTTCAATCGACCACTACGAAGACGACTTACTTCGCTCTCGGGCTTGTACGTGGAGAAGAGTTGATCGATTTCGTGAAAGTACTTCACCATCACATCGACGCTGCTGCGCAGCTCATTTTCATTGTGCAAAGGAGAGCGCAAAACAATGGACACCACCGTGCCCCAGACCTCTTCGTTATGAACGAACTTTTGGAGCGGCATGCGGTGAGTTACAGACCTGCTGCGGTGAGCGCTGACTGCAGAGAATTGATCCATGCATTCGTGGTGTAAGTAGCGCCGCCCACGCCTGCAATATTTGCAGAATTCTTTGCGGCGAGAGTCTGTTCAACTAACCACGGAATAGCTTGTTGGCTGATCCATGCCGAACGGTTATCGCGATTGGGGTAGCTGACAGCTTTGGCAGCAGTGACGACACCATTCGTCACAGTGATTTGCACCGAGACCGTGCCGAACCCGCCGGCGTTATAACCACGTCCACTAACCGTGACATTCGAAGGCGCGGCTTTGGTGGGAGTGGGAGTGGGTGTGGGAGTGGAGGTGGGTGTGGAAGCAGGCGTTTGCGTAGGCGTTGTGGCCGGCGCAGTTGTTGCCGTACTTCCAGAAGTAGATGATGTCGCGCCACTCTTCGGTTTCTTCGTTGCACTGCTCTTAGGAGTACTAGTGGGAGTTGAAGTAGGAGTCGCAGCATCAGCAGGTGCAGATGTTGCCGGATCAGTAGGCGGTGTCGTTTCTGCCGGAGCTTGCGTGGTAGTCGTTGCCGGCGCGCCAGAGTTGATCGTGGCGCCACCGCCAGCGGGAGAGACGCCGCCGGAGGCACTAGAAAGTTGTGCAGGCGTATAAGAAAGCACAGCCGCAACGCCTGCGACGGTACCGCCGGCGATTAAGAGGGCCTTTTTCATCTCTTCTCCTTATTCCCCATGGAAGGCAAATGCCTCGTCGTGGAAACGATCACTTGGAACGCCTAAAGCTTCAACTGTGTGACGGACTCGATGCACGAGAGCTTCGGGACCACAGACAAACACATCACAGAGGGCAACATGAGGAACGACCGAAGCCATATGTGCTGGTGTCAAAGGAAATTGTGCTCGCGGACCAATCATGTAGTGAATGCGCGCGTTTAATTGTTGAGCTAAGAAATTCAGTTCTTTATGGAGCACGACATCATCTTCACGCGCCGCGCGATAAATAACATCGATCGAGGCCCCCTTGGGGAACTCTTCCATCAACGCACGAAGTGGCGTGATACCCACTCCGCCCCCTACTAGCAGGACATGTTTACCGGCGGCGCGATTTGCAGTGAAGATCCCATAAGGACCTTCTGCTAGCACGCGCGTTCCGGGCTTTAAATGTGCCAGTGAGCGCGAATGGTCTCCTAAATCCTTTACGGTGATGCGCAGTAATTTTGAATGTGGCGCTGCCGAGAGGGAATACGGATGTGATTGCCACCAATCATTCTTAGTCAGGAAGCGCCAACCAAAAAAATGTCCACCGCGCGCACCCATTTTATCGAGGCGACGACCGCGAATATGAACGCTGACAACTCCTGGTCCTTCCACCACAACTTTTTCAACTACTAGACCGTGCACGAGGGAACGTACAAGTGGAAGAAGTACACGCCAGAGCACCATTGATCCTCCAACAAAAATGTACATCGCAATCCACCAGGTTTTAGCGAGTGGATGGGAGATGAACATGACGCCGGTAAGAACTTGATGCATGAAAGAGAGAGCGATAGCAAGGTAGGTATAGAGGTGGATGATCCACCACGTTTCGTAAGACATCTTTGCGCGCGCTTTGCGATACGAGGTGACGCCGGCGGCCATCATCAAAATGAAACCGACAAGGGCGGGCAACATCCAGGAGTATGTGGTGACCATATTCCAGAACTCTTTATAGACCGGAATTCCGTCATTTCCTGAGTAGCCAACAACAACGAGAATGACGTGAAGCAAAATCAAATAGAGCGACCAGGGGCCGAGTTTGCGATGCCAGGTGACCATGCGATCGTGCCCGACGGAACGCTCCACCCAAGGAATGCGCGCCACAAGTAAGAGCCCGACCAATACGAGATAAGTGCCGATAAGGGCAGCCGATCGCGAGGCGATCGTGATTAGGCCAGCGGTCTTGTGGAGATCCTCGGAGGTAAGCGAGATGACCTCAAGGGCGATGGTGAGTCCAAGGCCGAGTCCCACCGCCAAAGCTGCGCCATCACCGGCTCGGTCAAACCGCTTCACCGATTTTCGGCTCATACTCACCTCCTTCAGGTACCGCTCTTTTACGCTCACAGGATCGCCCGCAAACCTGGGAGAACCCTGAGATGCGTCTTCGCGCCCCGTGCGGATTTAGGCTGGCCCTATGGAAACGAACCGAGGCCTTAATTCACTAGAGACCTCTCCCATAATAGAGCGCCTCGGGGGAAGGGCTTGGCTCTACTGGGGCTTGGCCGCGGTGGCATATCTGACCGCCGTGCACCAACGCTCTTCATTCGGAGTAGCCACACTTGACGCAGCACATCGTTATCACGTCGGACCTGCTCTTCTGAGTCTCTTTCCGGTTATCCAATTAATCGTCTATTCACTTTCACAAATTCCGGTCGGTGTAGCGATCGACCACTTTGGCCCTCGAAAAATGATCACCCTTGGTGCCGTGATCATGGGACTTGGCCAACTCACACTTGCGCTCTCCACTATCTACCCCATTGCAATTCTTGGGCGCGCTGTCGTTGGTTTAGGCGATGCCATGACATTCATTTCTGTTTTGCGGGTGACAACTGCATGGTTTCCGCCGAAGCGAAATGCCATGATGACGCAATTAATTGGATTACTCGGATGGATCGGACAATTACTTTCTGCCATACCTTTCGCATTCATTTTACGAACACAAAGTTGGACAACTGCCTTTCTTATCCTCACCGTTTCGGCGGTAGTAGTAGGTGCAGCCTCATACGCAATTATTCGAGACCGCAATCCTGAGCAACTATCCAATAGTTGGCCTAATCGCCGCGACTTAGCCGAACGCGTGAAGAGTACGTGGGCACACCCTGCAACTAAAATAGGATTCTGGTCTCATTGGAGTAGTCCATTTTCGGCAAATATGTTCTCGCTCCTCTGGGGAGTTCCTTTTCTCGTTAAAGCTGAAGGAATGTCAAAGAGCCAAGCAAGCACGTCGCTTATTTCAATCGTTATTTGTGGTGCGATAGCTGGAGTCGCGTTTGGTTACCTCATTGGCAGATTTCCTCATCACTTAGATCGACTCTCCTACAGCGTCTGTCTTATCATCTCTTCCTATTGGGCATTGATCATTCTTTGGCCCGGTAAGGCTCCTTACGCAATGCTCATCGGCCTCATGGGAGTGATCTCTATAGGTGGACCTGGTTCCTTAATCGGATTCGCTCACGCACGCAAGCACATTCCGCTTTCAAATATGGGGACTGCCGATGGAATTATCAATGCAGCTGGTTTCTACTCAACACTCTTAGCCATGTTCGGAGTTGGAGTACTACTACAAATCTGCGGAGGTTATTCACTTAATAACTTTAAGATAGCTTTCCTTGCTCTGTACCCAATCTGGATTATCGGAATAATAAAAATTCACAAATACAACAAAGAATTAAAGAGGTATTCATAATGAAGCACATCGGTAGCAGCGACCTGAAAGTTTCTTCACTTTGTCTTGGTGGCAATCCATTCGGTTGGGGAGCCACTAAGGAGGAGTCATGGGAAGTACTAGACAAATATGTAGCTGCCGGTGGCAATTTCATCGATACCGCTGATGTGTATAGCCAATGGAAACCAGGCAACATAGGTGGGGAGAGTGAAACCATCATTGGCTCGTGGATGAAAGCGCGCAAGAACCGCGACCAAATGATTATTGCCACCAAGGTGGCCATGCTCGATACTCGAAAGGGCCTCTCTGAGAGCAACATCGCCGCCGCACTCGACGATTCACTTGCTCGACTAGGAACCGATTACATCGATCTCTACTACGCACATCAGGACGACTTGGATACTCCGCTAGTAGAGACCTTGGGCGCATTTAATAACGCAGTGAGCACTGGCAAGGCGCGCGCACTAGGTGCCAGCAACTACACCCAAGAGCGACTGCAAGAAGCCCTTAATGTAAGTAAGAGCAATGGCTTCGCTTCATACGTGGCGCTACAAACGTGGTTTAACTTGCTCGATCAAGATAAGTTGCCTGCCTCATATCGCTCGTTCTGCGCATCACACAATATAGGTGTGCTGCCGTTCTACGGGGTCGCTCGCGGATTCCTCACCGGCAAGTACCGCCCGGGCACCACGGTAGAGAGTGTGCGCGCATCCGGGGTTGAAGGCTATGCAAATGAGCGTGGGTGGAATACATTGGCAATGCTTGAAGAGATTGGTAAGACTCATAATGCGCCGATTGCTTCGATTGCACTTGCCTGGCTACGTGCTCAAGAATCTATCGTGGCGCCTATTGCCAGCGCACGTATTGCTTCTCAACTCGATGACTTGCTACCCACACCAGAACTTACTGATCAGGAATTAGCGACTCTTACAAAGGTCGGGGCGTAGCGCGGTAAGAGCGGAATTATCACGATGGCTGCCATTGCCATTGGAATGAAGAGTTCATAAGCCATTCCTGTGAAGGTCGCACTCACTGCATTGGCACCTACGGCGAAAATTGCACCTAGGAATGTTTGGCTGGCACCGAAATAGCCGGCCGCTGTTCCAGCGCGGGCAGCGTGGTGGTGGGTTGCAAGAGCGATGCAATTAGCAAAGGCAAAACCGATGGTGCTCATCGTTAGTAACAAAAGAGCCACTGTGATCCACAGTCGTGGTTGATGAGTATGAGAGTAGATAGCTAGTAGCAGCCCCCAGAATGCGCCCCAGGCACAACCAAAGCGGAGCATCGTGGCTGGCCCGAAATTAAGTAATAAGCGTCGATTGCTTTGGCCGGCTGCCACGATGCCAAGCGAATTCGCTGCAAAAAGGATCGAAAAGAGCTGTGGAGAAATATTGAATTGGCGTTGCAGGGCAAAAGTCGAAGTAGAGAGATAAACCAGCAGGGTTCCATTTACAAATGCTGAGGCCAACACAGACATCCGGAAGAGTGGATCCTGGAAGACTAGGTTTCTGGCTTCGCGCTTTGCCGCTCGATTAGTGGGAATACGCCGTTCCTTCGGAAGTGTTTCAGGAAGGGTTATCAATACCAACGAGATCAAGAGCAGACCGAAGAATGCTAAGAAGTAAAAGATGCTGCGCCATGAGGCAAAGCCGAGCAAGGTGGATCCGATGATCGGAGAAACGATGGGAGCTACTCCCATAATGATCATCAATGCTGAATAGGCGCGCGCCGCCGAATTGCCATCGAGTAAGTCACGCACGACGGCGCGCGACATCACCGTTCCCACTGAACTCGTGATCCCTTGAATAAATCGAAGTGCGAGAAAAATTGTTATGGAAGGGGCCCACGCGCAGGCCAGCGATGCGAGAGTAAAGAGTGAAAGCCCCCAAAAGAGGGTAGGTCTGCGTCCGTAAGAATCGCTGATACTTCCTACGAAGAGCTGGCCGGTTGCCGAGCCGAGCAGACAGGCCATTACCGAGTACTGGACGAAGGTGGTGGTGCTTCCAAAATCTCGCTCGAGGAGAGGCAGGGCGGGGAGGTAGGCGTCAATAGTCACTGGAACGAGCGACATCAGCGCTCCGAGGAGGGGAAGATGCTGACGAGACTTCACTGGGCTACCTTACTCAGGTGACTACTTCGACTAGCGCCCGCATTCTCGCCGCCCTCCTGCTCTTTGCGGGAGTGATGCACATAGTCAATCCCAGGTTCTTTGATGCGCTTATCCCACACTTCCTACCCTTCTCCGCGCGCTTCTGGACGATTTCAAGCGGTATCGCAGAGATAGTGGTGGGTCTCATCACTCTGAATGCGAAAACCACACCTAAAGGTGGCTTACTCGCAGCGCTGCTCTTTATTGCAGTTTTTCCGGGGAATCTCTATATGGCGTGGCTCTGGCGTCATCGCTCTTTCTGGGAACAGGTAATCGCTTATGCGCGTTTGCCGTTACAGGTTCCATTATTTCTTTGGGCTTTATCAATCTGGCGGAGCCGAAAGTAGAAGAGTACTTTTTTAATTTGTGTAATTAATAATTGCTAAGCACATTTCATCTCGTGTGCCTTCGCCCCACACTACATAGTTCGGCGAGAGATCCCTAAACTCCGGAAGCTTTGAACGCAAACTCACATCGTATGTGCATGTGACCTTGATCTGATCACCTTGCGCAGCTTGTATCGGCTTTGCTTGCCAATCCGTTTTCTGATTATCAAAATCCCAGATATCTCTTGAGGAGAGGACTGTGCTCTTCCCGGTTGCCTTATTGATATAAGTGATGTTTATGGTGCGACCTAGTTGGTGCATATGTCCTGTAGCGCCATAGATCGTCGTAGTGGAAGGCAGGGTACTAGTGCAATCAGAAGTATTGCTGGCGATTGGATTCCGGGGATCCTTTCCGCAGATATAGAGGAGAGCACTCTCCTGCATCGCCGCTTTGGCAGAGGTACGTTTTGCAAGATCGGCAAGCGCGGCATCACGAGTACAAAGAGGACCCTTCTCCGCGGATGTACACGGTAATTCGATAGGTGCTGCGATAAGCAGTGTCTTCAACTCACTCGTTTTCGAGTTTGCTTGAGCGAGTGAAAGAGCCACCTTCATTGAAGCGCTCTGGGCCGTTCCGTTACGAAGATGAAAATGAGATTGCAAGATGAATTGATCTCCAGCTTTGATCCTCATTCCTGTATTCGCTGGATACTCCTTGAAATCTCCACCCGGTGCCCAGAACGAGATCCAACTTGAAGGTGCGGCTGGTGAGAAAGCAGTAGCTCCGGGGATACCAGTGTCACCAAAACATGACCAGCCTGGCTCTTTTGATTGCGAATCAATGAGTTTCGTAGCTGCCGTATCTGCGGCTTCAACTTTGTAAAGAATTCCATGGTGAGACACATCTAAATTATTAGGAGTAATCGTCACAGCCTTGAGAAATGTTTCCGAAGTGAATTTAGGGTCAATGAGGAAGCAACGATAATCATCGCTACCACCTGCGGGAGGGGCCGGAACGTAATCAACAGTATTCAGTACCAGATCAGCGGGAGTGATCGCAGTAGCACTCGAAGGTGTTGGTGAGATCGACGGGGTAGTCACCGGAGGCGTTACGTGAGTATGACTTGGGGTGGTAGCTAATACTTTCCATGTCATCTTCTTATTCAGGGATACGCAAATATATTTAATACTATTTTGAGTGGTAACAGCGCCGGACTTGGAACACGTGGTTCCCGGCTTTATTGTGCTCGCCGATGCCAGGGATAAGGAACCTGAAAAGAGAGCAAGGACAACCAAAAATATAACCCCAGCTTTTTTCATCGTTAAATCCTTACTTGTGTAATTGTCTTTAGACTTAATTCCACCATGTCGTTTAAGGTGCTCTCCCTGGCCTCTGCGCTCATTGCTTCGTGCGTATTGAGGTGATCGGTAACAGTCAGAATAGAGAGTGCACGTCGATTTTTACGAGCAGCGAGAGAGTAGAGCGCACTCGTTTCCATCTCAAGGGCGAGCACGCCATGTTCACGGAGTCGATCCGTTGAATCGGTAGTGTCATAAAACATATCCATGGAAGCTACCCCACCCACGTGAACAGGAACTTTGACGGCCAGCGAATGTGCAATCTTCAACAATTCGAAATCTGCTGGTGGTGCAAAATCCAGGCCGTTGGTAGTACGCCTATTGATACCTGAATCTGTCGAGACGGTTATTGGCAAGATGAGGTCGCCAATACCAACGGCATCTTGAATCGCGCCACAGGTGCCAATCCGAATAGCTACCTGAACTTGGTAGTCCATAAAGAGTTCATGAAGGTAGAGCGACATCGATGGCGCCCCCATCCCACTACCCATCACTGAGACTCGAACGCCTTCATAAGTCCCGGTAAAGCCGTACATCGCTCGGATGGCGTTGAATTGCGTGGCATTGGTGAGGAAGTTCTCTGCAATCCATTTCGCCCTCATGGGGTCGCCTGGGAGCAATATTCGCTCCGCCACTTCCCCAGGGGCTGCCGCTATCGTCATACTCATACAGAGAAGACTAACCACAGGAGAGCAAGTGAAGAAGAAGGAAGCCATCGCCCTAGTAAGCGCAGAGGATATCCGTATCGTTCGCTTTCTCTACTGCGATCCTTCGGGCGTAATCCGAGGCAAGACGGTCCACGGATCGCAATTCGCCGGGAAAGTAACCGAAGGCGTCGGACTCACCCGTGCGCAGAATGCAGTGAATCTCTTCGAGGATTTGATTCCAGTAGACGGAATGGAACCGATAGGTGAAGTAAGAATTATTCCGGACCTTGACTCACTCACCATCTTGCCTTGGGTAGATAAGACGGTCGGAGTTTTCTGCGACTTAATGGAACAAGATGGCAGCGAGTGGGGTGGCTGTACTCGCTCGGTGTTAAAGCGCGCTATTTCTCACGCCGCTGAATTAGATATCGATGTCATGGCCGCATTTGAAACTGAGTTTTATATCGCGCAGGAAGGTCCTGAAGGTCCGGTTCCTTGGCAGAATGGTCCGGTTTATTCAAGCTCTGGTTTAGACCGTGCCAGTTCCGTCGTCTATGACATTGTTGATAACTTGGTTGCACAGGGCATCACTGTTGAGCAAGCCATTAATGAATATGGCCCAGGACAACAGGAAATCGCCATCAAATATGACAAGGCATTGCGCGCTGCAGACTTGCATCTCAAATTCCGTGACACGGTACGAGGTACTACCGAAATTCAACACGGCCTACTCGCCTCCTTAGCCCCGAAACCATTTGCTGATGGCATTGGTTCGGGGGCACACTTGCATTTTTCTCTGTGGTCTAAGTCAAAGGGAATCAACCTTCTATACAACCCAGACGAACCAACGAAGCTCTCAGACTTTGGAAAGTCATTTGTAGCTGGGGTGCTTGATCATCTTCCTGCACTCATAGCACTCACTTGTCCCTCTTACGTTTCCTACCATCGCCTCAAGCCACACTCTTGGGCTGGAAATACCATTTCCTGGGGGTACGACAATCGCGAGTGCGCAGTTCGTGTTGCCAGTCCCTTCACTGGTCGAGAGATGGAATCAATTAATCTCGAATTAAAGGCTTGTGACGGATCAACAAATCCTTACTTAGCACTAGCTGGCTTGATACTTGCGGGGCTCGACGGCGTAAAACGAAATCTACAACCACCAGCACCTGCTCATAGGGATCCAGTCTTTCTCACCGACCAGGAACGAGCAGCCTGCGATATTCGCCCGCTTCCAGCAAATCAGTTGGAAGCACTTGCGGCATTGGAAAATGATTCCGTGCTGACCGAAGGGCTCGGAGAGCTCATGACACGGGCATATCTAGCTACGAGAAGAGCCGAAAATGAAAAGGCCACTCGGATGGGTGATGAGTGGGCCCGTTTGAATACTTTCTCCACCTTTTAATCGAATAGGATCTTGCTTATGTGTCGACTATTTGCATGGCATTCTCCGAATGCGATTACACCTGCCGAAGCGCTTGGCGAAGATCAACCAAATATCATCGAATTGAGTCGTCTCCATCAAGACGGCTGGGGCATGGCCTGGTGCGATGAGCATGGACACGTAAGGCGCCACAGAGATGAGGCCGCTGCATTCAAGGCGCCCACAATTGACGTCGCACAAAGTACTGACGCAATTCTCCACCTCCGCTGGGCTACCGAGGCGATTCCAGTATGTATTCCTAATACGCACCCCTTTATGAAGAAAACTTCTCTTGGAGAGATGGCATTTATTCACAATGGTGGAATTAGTCGTGGTCCACTGCTGCGCTCTCTCATTGATGACGATATTTTTATAGAGCTAGAAGGTGAAGGCGACTCCGAGCAATACTTCGGCGCAATCATCACCAAACTAAGAAGTAACGGTGGCGATCTAGTCGGTGCTTATCGCGATTTTCTTACTGACGTAAGTTCAATTGAATATTCGAGCTTAAACGCTTTCGTTCTCACCACCGACCGCCTATCGGTAATTTCTGCGTACCGTCCCGAAAAACGACCAAGTTCACAGCCCGAGGATTACTACGACCTCTCCTGGGATACCGATCCCCGGGGAGTCACTTCAATCTGGTCAAGTGCGGTACGCAGGCGCCCAGGCCAACCAGTTGTGAACTACTCCTTGCTAGAAGTTGACCGCGCCACCGGTGCAGTCACCCACCATCTCCTCCGCTAACCTCAACACTTTGTTGAAAATGATTTTACATACGTAGAAATGCTGAATGTTTTTTGCTCTTATAAGCAATATCTCTAAATACTTCTCGCAAATGCCTTCTATTCTTCGCCAAGTTGGCGATACTTGACGAAGTCGGAGGCTATTTCAGCCGCCCGTGAGAGTCGAGGAGTTGCGCTCATGCACCAAACCGATCAAAAACTTTCTAAGAGCCTCACCATATGGGAGGTCGTCGGCATTTCGATTGCGCTGATGGCGCCATCGATGGCAGCAAATATTAATCCGCAAGGCCCTGCGAGCGTTGTCGGTACCGCCGTCCCTCTCGCTTTCCTTATCGCCGCTATCGGCATCGTTTTAGTGAGTTATGGCTTTATTCGCCTTACCCAATCTTTCAACCATGCAGGTTCGGTCTATGGATTAGTTGGTAAAACTCTCGGTGCCCGCCCCGGTGTAATTGCAGGCTGGGGTTTGCTCGGAACTTACACCTTTTATTCCATTGTGAGCACAATGGCCACAGGAGTCTTTGGCTCTGCGTTGTTGAAGCAACTAGGAATCGTTAAAGAGCCAGGCGTTGCACTTCCTTTCATTATCGGAGGCCTCGGCTTAGTGGCGATTGTCGCTCTCGCCGTCACCTCAGTAAAGCGTGGAACTCGCTTACTTCTCATGGTTGAAGGTTTGACAGTGGCTCTCATTCTTCTCACTGTGATTGTGGTTCTTGTGAAAATTCTTACCGGTAACGCTCCCCATGGAGAAAGTTTCACTATGAGCGTGTTCACCGTCCCTGCAGGTGCAGATTTCAGCACCGTCTTCCTAGGTGTCGTTTTTGGTTTCCTCTCCTTCGCTGGCTTTGAAGCCGCAGCAACAATGGGCGAAGAAGCAAACGCTCCTCGTCGCGATATTCCCAAGGCGATGCTTGGCGTGGTGATCTTTGGTGGTATCTATTTCACTGTCGTGACTGCCGTTGAAGTAATGGGCTTCGGTGCAAACGCTGAGGGTATGAAGAATTTCGTGGGATCAGGTTCCCTTTTAGGTGATTTGGGTAAGAGCTATGTAGGAGATTGGCTGGGCGTAATCATTACTCTCGGTGTAACAATTTCCGCAATGGGTTGCCTCCTAGCTTGCGTAGTGGGAGCTGCACGCATGCTCTTTGCTCTTGGCCGCGATGCAGAAATTGCTACATTCGCAAAAATCTCAGAGAAAACAAAAGTTCCCACTACCGCGGTCTACTGGGTCGCAGGAGCTGTCGCAGTTTTCACTATCGCGTGGAGGCTCATGTTTAATGCCGCAGCTTTCGACGTGTTCGTAGGCTCTGGCGTCATTGGAACATTGATTCTTCTGATTGTGTATGGTTTGGCTACTATCGGAGCTATCAAATTCCTCTTCTTCTCGGGTAAGCAACGAGTTCCCCAATACGAAATCATCATTCCTCTTCTTGGCCTCATCATGTTGGGTTATACCTTCTTCCGAAATGTCTGGCCGCTACCTACTACAGGTGCAGGTCAGGGTTACGACATCATCACGATTGCGTGGCTTCTTATCGGGATCATTGCGGTAATAGTGGCCCCAAAGTTAACAAAGAAGATGGGCGATAAAATGAACGCGGATGAAAATCTAATAGAAACAGATGTGCAATAATTAGCGTATGAACAGTAGCTACACAGTTGTAGATTTGACCCTGCCGTTGGGCCCGGCCACAGTAATGTGGCCGGGTGCACCGGCGCCTGAAGCGGATACCCTCGTTACTGTCGCTCACGATGGATACTTTGCTCGACTAGTCCATCTCTATGAACATAGCGGCACGCATGTAGACGCTCCATGTCACTTTGTTGAGGGCCACGGAACTGTAGACAAATTGCCACTCCAATCATTGATTAGCCCAGCAATTATGATTGATGCGTCGGGAGATATCGCCGGTAACCCAGATGGCGCTCTAGAGCTCTCCACAGTTCTTAGATGGGAAGAGAAACACGGTCGTATCCCCGACAACTCGGTCATTTTGCTACGCACCGGATGGGAAGACTTCTACTCAGACCCAGAGAAATATGGCATCCAGAAAGATGGCATGCACTTCCCTGGCTTTGGCGTCGAGGCAAGTGAGTTTCTCGTTAATGAAAGAAAAGTTGTTGGTATCGGCTTAGACACCTTAGGAATTGACCGAGGTGTTGATACACATTTCCCGGTTCATTCGCAGATAACTCTTCCGCATAACGTATGGCACATAGAGAATCTCACAAACCTTAAATCCGTTCCTCCAACAGGTGCCATAGTTTTCATTGGAGTCTTACCACTCGTAGATGGCTCGGGATCTCCGGCACGCATTCTTGCCATGGTTCCCAAATAGCCACAGCTCGTTCAGTAAACGCGCGCATATCTTTCGCATATTTCAACGGGATCCAAGTCGGCCATCAGTGTAACTTCGAGGCGTTTCACCGAAACGTACGAGTCGTACATAATTTTCGGCATCCACTCTCGCACGATCGAGTCTGCATCCAAAAGATCCAATGCTTCTGTCAACGTTCCTGGCAGAGGAAGAATGTGCGACTCCCTGCGCTCTTCATCGGTTAACGAACCGGGATCAACTCCAAGAGCTTGCGGTACCTCGAGCTTTTCTCGAATTCCTTGCAACCCTGCGCGAATGAGCGCCCCTAAAACGATGTACGGGCTTGCAGTTGCGTCAGGCGCTCGTAATTCCAAATTATATCCTCGAACCATTTCTACGGGATCCATAGACGGTGAAGGACAAATACGAATCGCGGCTTCTCGATTCTGCACACCGAAGCTTGCATACCCCACCGACCAATGCTGAGGCCCTAATCGAAAATAGGAAACCGGGCTAGGCGAAGTGAGCGCACAGATCGCCGGCATATGTCTGACCACCCCTGCTATAAATTGTTGTGTGAGCAGACTCGCATCATGTTTTTCGCCAAGGCTCGATGTGACATTCTTTCCATTGGAATCTTGAAAGCTAAAATGCACATGAGCGCCGTTTCCAATTCCATCGGCTTTGACTTTAGGCGAAAAAGAGGCACGAAGACCAAGGCGGCGAGCGCATTCCCGGATAACTTCACGCGCGATGATGGCTCTCTCTGCAGCCACCAATCCCATAGCGGGGGCACAGGTGACTTCGTACTGGTGTTCACCGAATTCTGGCTCTACCGTTTCTAGTCCAATGTTGGCTTGGGTTAACGCGTGAGTCATATCTTGCGTAAATTTCGCTACGTTGCGCATGGTTTCAATGGTGAATGACGGTGCGGCAGGTAGCGGATCGTCCATTAACATAAACTCATGCTCGAATGCAGCAATGAATTCGAGGCCGGTCTCTGATTTAAAATCCTCTAAGGCGCTCTTTAAGAACCCACGAGTACAACAGTCCCAATTTTTTCCACCATTCACTTGCGAATCACAGAGATAGAAGTGAAAAGGTGGTGCATCATCCCAAATATCGATTCTGGTCTTTGTTGAAGCTATCGGGACTTGCCGCACTTCCAACATAGGGCCCCATGGGTTTGGTGCAAGATCGGCAAACGGTGATTGTGCCTGACCGGCAACCGCCCAACCGAGGCCATGCTCCATCCGGCGATCCAGTTCTGCGAGTGGAACGCCTCGGCAGCGCATCAGCCCTACGTAATCGCTCCAACTAAAAAGAACGATCTCGCCGTTGGTCACGATTACTCCTCACGCATCGGTAAAAGGTTCACAATCAAGGTATTCCTTTTCGCGATCTGACGGGTAGCCTAGCATCCATGACCCAGCGACTTATAGAGCTTGCCGATTCGATCCCGCTTACCGACAATCACTGCCATGGTGTGGTGAGAGGGAATGTTGAACGCGCAGATTTTGAGATAATTTCTACCGAATCTGATTGGCCAGAACCAAATGGAATGACGATTTTTGATTCACCGGTCGGAATTATGATGCGATCACTCTGTGCTCCTCTGCTTGGGTTGCCAAAGCACGCATCACCAGATGAATACTTCTCACGTAGATACGAACTTGGGCAAGAACAGGTCACTAAGATTCTTTTACCGACGACTGGAATCGAGACTTTTCTCGTCGATTCAGGATTTAAGAGCGATAACGTACTTCTTCCGCAGGAGATGGCATTTATCACTCCAGGAACACGTGCCCGAGAAATCGTTCGATTGGAAACAGTTGCAGAAGGAATGGCGCTCAACACGACTGCCAAAACTTTCATTCAGGATTATGCAAGCGCGCTTGCCACCGCATCAAATGATGCCGTGGGTTTTAAATCAGTCATGGCTTATCGATATGGATTGGATTTTGATCCAGATCGCCCCACAAAAGATGAGGTGACTAAGGCAGCTGGCGAGTGGCTAGCCGAAGTTGCTACCCAGAAGAAACCCCGGATGAATCATCCGGTCTTACTGCGCCATATTCTTTGGGAAGCAGTTGATTACAAAACCGCAATTCAATTTCATGTCGGGTACGGCGATTCAGACATAGTGATGCATAGGTGCGATCCCACACAGATGACAGAATTTTTACGCAGAACCGTGGATCTTGGAGTGAGCATCATGCTTCTACATTGTTATCCCTTTGTGCGTGAGGCCGGATACTTAGCTCAGGTTTATCCCCACGTTTACTTAGATACCGGAGCCGCCGGTCACTGGACTGGTCTTTCGAGCCCCACGATCATCGCAGAATCAGTTGAGATGGCCCCCATGAGCAAAGTGCTGTTCTCTTCGGATGCATTTGGTCTACCTGAGTTGTATTTCTTGGGCACTCATGTCTGGCGAGTTGCGATGGGAAATATTCTTCAACGCTGGGTGGACGCTGATGGATTAGGCGAAGCTGATGCAATTAAGTATCTGAATTGGATGGCAAGCGAAAATGCCCTCCGAGCTTACCGGCTACTTTAAACAGATCTCTCCCATAGTTTAGGAGTATCCATTTGTATAACCCCGTTGATGGCAAACCTGACCGTATGCATATAGGTGCTCGGGTGCTCGACCTACAGAATTGGATTGAAGTAGATAAGTTTTACGACGAGGACATTGCGTTGAAGAGAAGTTTACTTTCCGAGAGACGCGATCGCGTATTCGTATCGACTCCGCAAGGAGATGCTGGCTCAAGCGAGGTCTTAGATGAACTTGCGGCTTACTTACCCATTCGATATCCGGAGAGATGGGCTGCACCAATCTCGGTAGATTCGAATCTGCATCCACTGGAGGCAGCCTCGCTTTTAGTCCAGGAAGATCTTTGCCTTATGACTCAGCAGGGGCAAGATTGGGTATTAACGGCAGGCAGTATATGTTTTCCCAGTCGATGGGACCCTAGAGACAAAATAGGTAAGAGCTTGCTGGGGATTCATGAGCCAGTTCCTCATTACGTTGAAAAAATCGGCGTGGCGACGCAGAGCCTCTTCGATAAAATGACCGTTGACCGTCCTATGTGGAGAGTTAACTGGACGATTATGGATACTCCGGATTTACATCAACCAGTACCGGTGAGACGGGCAGACTCAATTACTGTCACTAAAGAGAACCTCGCAGACCATCTATATTTTAGACGAGAGCGTCAAACATTGCGAAAATTTCCCAAAACGGGAGATCTTCTTTTTACGATTCGTACATATACAAACACGCTTGCCCAGGCCGCAGCTGACTTCCCTGAGTTCCGAGCGAACCTAGGAAAAACGTTGAGTGGAGCTACACCGGAGATGGTTGACTATAAAGGATGGGTCAACGTAATCAATGATATGCAAGATTGGTCTGCTGATGGGATTAGGGATGCGTGATTGGTCCGTGCTTATATTAGACCTGTGAAAAGACCACTAAATCCGCTCTCGGTAGCGGCGGCGGTCGGTGCAGGAGTACTTCTGCTGGTCACTCTGATATGGAATGAAATCTGGCGTTCTCCAGGCTGGGCTTGGGATTCATTCACCTTGTTTAAAAATAGTTTCTCAGACGGAACGTCGGGAAAGTACTCCATTATTAGTGGATTCTTCACCCTTAATTCGTCAGCCACGGTTCTTTCAGTTATCGGAATCCTATTTTTGATTTTTGGCTCACTCCTGCAGAAGCGCTCACTGCAAGTTGGAGCTGCGATTATCGGTGGATTCTCCCTCATTCTCTTTCCCTGCATTTTTCTACCTATGGGGATATGGGGAGATTTCTTTACTCAAGGTATGACGAACTATTTCTTTAACCGCTTCTTTCCCACCGACTATCTCGTTCCTATCTGGCTATTAGTTTTCGGAACACTCACTTCGAAAAGATCAAAAATAGTTACACCATCTATGGCAACCTTTACAATTCCCACTTATGCGACTAGCCCCACAGGAGAATCAATGATGCAGAATGCCACGTGGACAATTTTCTTACCTGGCCAGGGACCACAATCCGTTGATTACTTAACGTTGCAAAGTTGGGCGCAAGCAAAGCTCATCTCTGGCGATCTAATGGTGCACGACGACACCTCAGGTGCTACATATCAATTGAAACAAATCCCAGGAATCTTCTCCGAGAAAGACTTCCTTACTGCGCTCCTCTTGAGTATTTTTCTCGGTGGTCTTGGTATCGATCGTTTCTATCTTGGGTATACCGGTTTGGGCATCGCGAAGTTACTCACGCTCGGCGGCTGCGGAGTTTGGCACCTCATCGATCTCATCTTGATCGCCATGCGCAATATTCCAGATTCCAACAATCGCCCACTGGCGTAATTACTTCTTAAACTGCTCCAGAAGTACCCGCTTTAGTACCTTGCCACTCGGGCCGAGAGGCATTTCGGCCACAAATTCCACGTGTCGCGGGTATTTGTACGAACCGATGTTCTCTTTGGTCCATTCAATAAGTTCAACCGCAGTTACGGCGCCTTCTTCAGCGACGATGACGGCCACAATCTCTTCACCATGTACGTCGTGTGGAATACCGATCACCGCAACTTGCTTGACGCCAGGGAAGCGAATGATGACTTCTTCAACTTCCCGCGGATACACATTGAAACCACCGCGAATAATCATGTCCTTCGTGCGGTCCACAATGCTGATGAATCCGTCTTCGTCTTTGATGCCAACGTCGCCACTGCGGAACCATCCATCAATAATCGCCTCTGCCGTCGCTTCAGGCTTGTTGAGATAACCGTTGAAGATGTTATGGCCGCGAATTACGATTTCTCCGCGCTCGCCTTGAGGCATGAACACAATGCGATCTGCAACATCTGCATCGGCGATCTCGACGTCGATGCCCCAGATCGCACAACCCACCGTTCCTGGCTTGCGGCCGTAGCGTTCTTGATTGAAAGTTGCGACCGGTGATGTTTCTGAAAGGCCATAACCTTCGTAAATATCAATGTCGAAGACTTCTTTTACCTTTTCGATGGTGGCCACTGGGATAGCCGCACCCCCACTGACCGCCATGCGAAGCGGTGGACGATCTGGGTTTGTCTTCGCGGCCTCTAAAAGTGCAATGAACATGGTGGGAACACCCGCCAAAATGGTGACTTTCTCACTCACTAATAATTCAAGCGCGGATGCCGGTTCAAACCTTGGAACCAAAGCGATGGTGGCACCTACGCGGAATCCACCATTAAGAACAACGGTTTGTCCGAACGAATGAAAGAGCGGAAGTGCACCTAAGAGCACGTCAGTGGATTTCAGTTCAATAGTGTCGAATGCAATCGTGTTCACATTCCAAAGAATGTTGTCATGCGAAAGCATGGCGCCCTTGGGCTTTCCAGTGGTGCCCGATGTGTAGAGAACAACGGCTTCATCTTGCGGAGTGCGGGGAAGGTACGTTGCAAGCGGTGTGGCGGCAGCCGCTAACGCCTCAATGCGATCAATGCCCTCCGGACAACCATCGAGCACACCTAATAAATCCACACCTGCAGCCTTTGCTGCTACCGCACCCTCACCAAGAAGTGGAGCTGCGCCCACCATGACCTTGGCGCCGCAATCGCGGAGGATGTACTCCATCTCGTCGTGCTTCAAAAGCGAGTGCACCGGAACCACACTGGCACCGACCGCAAGTGCGCCGTAATAAGCAAAAGCGAATTGCGGAATGTTTGGAATAAGTAGTGCGACTCGATCCCCCGGCTTCACGCCGCGGGCTTGCAACACCGCGCCGTAGCGCAAGGCTTGATCCCAGACCGCGGCATATGGCACCCGAACGGGTCCCAACACGAGGGCATCTTTGGTGGGAAAACGACGGGCGGATTCGGCCAGGATAGAGGCCACGCTGCAACGACTACTCATGGCGTCTATCGTGGCTGAAAAACCACGTTTCGGCTAGAGGAGAGAGTGAATCTCGCGGGGTGGATCAGGGGTAGAGGCCGCGGAGTTTATGCGCCTCGGCTACTCGACCCACGCCTAAGGCGTGTGCCGCGGTCCGCCAACTAATTCCCTTGCCATCTGCCAACTCATGAACTTCGGTAACTGCGCGCATCATCATCTTGTTGAGGCGTTCAGCAACTTCATCAGCGGTCCAGAAGTAATCCTGATTATCTTGGACCCACTCGAAGTAGGAAACGATGACGCCGCCGCTGTTTGCCAAAATATCTGGAACCACAAGGATGCCCTTGTCGTTCAAGATGTCATCTCCAGCTGGAGTCGTAGGTGCGTTGGCACCCTCGACAATAACTTTCGCGCGCACACCAAGAGCCGACTTTCCGGTGAGAGAGTCAGCAAGGGCAGCAGGAATCAAGACATCACACTCAAAGTGCAAGAGTTCATCGTTAGTGATGCGCTCTAGCCCTGGAATGTTTGCCAGTGTTCCGTGCTCCTTAATGCCGTCCCACAACTCATCGATGGTCGCAAAACCTGTCGCACCACCGGAAACGTCGGTGATAGCCACAACTTTCATGCCCATCTTCTCAACAGCCTTAGCTGCCCAGTATCCGACTTTTCCAAATCCTTGAATAGCAACGCGGGCACCTTCGATTGGAATGTTGCGTGCCTTCAACGCTTCGCGCGCAGCAATCGCCACACCATCACCTGTCGCACTGTTACGACCAAGAGATCCGCCGAGCACAATCGGCTTACCCGTAACAACACCAGGAACTGAATAACCCGCATTGACCGAGTAGGTATCCATCATCCACGCCATATTGCGTTCGTCTGTTCCGACATCGGGTGCAGGAATATCGCGCTCTGGTCCAATGATCGGGAGGATCTCGCTGGTGTAGCGGCGAGTGAGCCGCTCGTTCTCACGTAGCGACAATGTTCCGGAATCAACAGCAACGCCACCTTTTGCGCCACCGTAAGGCAAGTTAGTGAGTGCACACTTCCATGTCATGAGCATTGCCAGCGCAATCGTCTCGTCCAGATCAATATCCGGGTGGAAGCGCACACCGCCCTTCGAAGGTCCGCGGGTGGTCGAGTACTGGACTCGATATCCCTTGAACATCTCCACTCGCTCATCGTCGCGGCGCAGTGGTACCGCTACTTCGAGGATGCGACGGGGGGTGGAAAGAGTGGCCCACTCGCTTTCAGAGAGCCCTAAATAATCAACTGCGGTGCGCAATTGTGAGAGGGCGGTAGCAAGGGGACTTTCAGCAACTGGTTCTGTAGGCATGTTGAACCTCCAGAAATACTCTAGTCGATATGAAGCTCGCGGTGACTATGTTCTGTCTCACTAATTCCAGATGAATACTTCGCTTCGTACTTGCGTACCCGCCAGATAATCACCGAAAGAAGCCAGGCACCCACGAAAGATCCGACAATAAAGTAGCCGAGGGATCCAAGATCGATATTTGCGATGGTCTTGAAAGGTTCGTAATTGCCGATCGACGTATGCCCGGCTAGAACACTTACTAGTTCTATGGTGCCAATCACGAGGGCAACGAAGATAGAAAGGGTCGTCGTGGTGAGGTTGTAATAGATCTTGCGAAGTGGGCTGGTGAAGGCCCACGAGTACGCCTTGATCATGAAGATGCCATCGAGTGAATCCATCAGCGACATTCCCGCAGCGAAAATGATTGGTAGCGCGATGATCGCAAGCGGCGGCAGGAATCCACCTACGGTTCCCACCGCAGCAGTGGCGGAAAGACCAAGGAGTGCAACTTCGGTTGCAGTATCGAATCCCAATCCAAAGAGTAGACCGATTGGATAGAGCTGCCAGGAGTGGTCGAACCCCTTAGCGAAGCGTCCCTTAAAGAATCGCTTGATCAATCCACGATCGTTGAGCATTTGGTCTAAGTGTTCGTGTGAAAACTTTCCACTCTTCGCGTTTTTCCATACCTTGATGATGCCTACAAGAATTACCAAGTTGAGAATGCCCACGAGGTAAAGGAAGAAGCCAGAAACACTGGCGCCGATTGTGCTTCCCATATCGGCAAACGATGATTGCCATTGCACTGCTTTCTTTGCCGCGAAGGCCACCAATACTGAAAGCGCCATAACGACAGAAGAATGGCCGAGCGAAAAGAAGAGACCCACGCCCAGTGGCTTCTTACCTTTTGCCAACATCAAACGGGTGGTGTCATCGATCGCTGCGATGTGATCGGCATCGAATGCGTGACGCAAACCGAAACCGTAAGCCAGAGCACCGGCGCTCGCGTAAATGAGTGCGCCTTTGCTATCTGTGATCGCGTGATACTTCGGATTGGAGTTGAAGTAGATGAAAAGACCCCAGCCCACGATATGCAGCATCGCGACAAAGCCCAGGACTCCAAAGAGCGCCGGCCATTCGCTCCGCTCGAACTTCAGCGCGTGGCGAAGGCTCGGCTTAGCTGGACTGGCTACGCTGGTCATGGGTGAAGGTTAATGCAAATCATTTGCATCTGCATTATTTAGCGGAAAGGGGGAGCTCATGCGTTCTCGCCTTCGTCTCGCTGCCCTGTTGAGCACGCTCTTACTCCTTCCTTCCTCACTCCTCCCGGCGTGGGCCGCCTCCAAACCCACCAAGGCCACCACCAAGGTCGCCACCGTCATCCCCACACCGGTTCGTGGATTGATGGCGGTCGATACGCGACCAGATCGGATCACCCTCGGCTGGCAGGCGCCAAGCAAAGGTTTGCCCCTCGATTCCTATCTGGTGATGTGGAGTAGTGACGGGGGCATTACTTGGCTTTCAGATCAACGAGTCACCAAAACCACTTTTTCAATGACGAATGTCGAAACAAATACGGTCTACACCTTTGCCGTGAGTGCGGTGAATGTGAAAGGAATTAGTTCGGTTTCGATGGTCAATGCAAGTGCCAGTTATCCCACACCACTTCCATTGACCGATGCCGCGCTCGCCCCCTACCAAGGTTTGGGTTTTTGGATCGACATGTATTCATGGCGGAAAGTGCATGTAAAGAGCAAGAAATTTACTGCAACGTATCAACCGTTCACCTGCGACAGTATTGACGAAGCTGCGTCTTATGGAGCACGCACACTCTTTATTCAAACAGCGATGCCTGTTGAAGATGCCACTATTTTGGATCCTGAATATCTTACGCAATTGATCGCGTGTGCAAAGAGGAACAACTTGTACGTTGTTTCTTGGTATTACCCGCAATTACTTAACGTGAATCTAGATTTCACTAGAGCTTTAGCTTCAGCGAAACTTCCTGGTGTCGATGCCTTTGCGCTGGATATCGAATCCAGAAAAGTAGGCGAGGTATTTGATCGCAACAAACGTCTCGTAGAACTTTCTGATCGACTACACGCCGCACTTCCCAACATGGCAATGGCCGCTGTTACATATACGCCATACAACCTTGACGAAGTGCAACCGAGCACGTGGCCATACTTTCCGTGGGCTGCGCTTGCGAAAGATTTTGCCGTGTGGCAACCGATGACGTATTGGAATGTACGCAAAGGTGATCTAGCGAAGGGTGCGGCGTACACGACGCACACTATTAATGGTCTGAGGGTTCATCTAGGACCCGCTGCGCGTCTCAACATTGTAGGTGGGCTGAGCAGTAACGGAAAAGAGATTGCAGGGATGGTCGATTCGATGCAACTCGCAGGTGCCGGAGTTATCGGTGGCGGCATTTATCAATGGTCACAAATGACCTGTGCGGCAAAGAATGCGCAATTACGCATTAACGCATACGACGGCAGTGGTTCCTTGCGCAGCTTGCCGGCGATCGCACCGAAGTACACCAAGTTCTGCGCTCCTAAACTAGCGCCCACCCCTGCACCTACCCCTGCGCCGGTTGCACCCTCCGAGAGCGCTACCGCCACCTCCTGATCCACTTGCTTTTCTTATACCCCCAGGGGTATGCTGATCCTCACCAGAAAGATTGGAAAGGATCCTTATGTGTAGCCCAGTTACCTGCCGCCGCTGCAAGAAGACCACCTGGTCCGGCTGCGGTCAACATGTGAAGCAAGTGATGGCTGGCATCCCCAAGAGCCAACAGTGCGATTGCGCCAACAACCCACCTGCTCCGAAAGAGAAGTCCGGTGGCATGTTCTCCAAGATCTTCGGTCGATGAAATTACTCGTTAAGAAAACCTTGGTCGGCGCTGGACTACTCGCGCTCGTCACCGCTTGTTCTTCAGGTGGCGTCACCACCCAAGGAGCATCCGACTTTGCAAAGACCATCGCAAAGAGCGGCGTACAAGTTATCGACGTGCGCACTCCCGGTGAGTTTTCACAGGGTCACCTTGCCAACGCGATCAACATTGATGTTGAAGATGCATCTTTCGATAGCAAGGTCGCCACACTCGATAAATCTGTAACTTACGCGGTGTACTGCCACTCTGGTCGCCGCTCAGCTATCGCCACGACCAAGATGAACGATACGGGATTTACTAGCCTCTTTAATCTCGACGGTGGTATCGGTGCTTGGCAAGCTAACGGCGGTGCATTAGTTACCTCATGAGCACCTTGACCGATCAATGGCGCCAAGCACTTCTTGCATGGGACATCCCGCAAGAGATTCTGTCCCAAGCGCCCACATCGCCTTGGATTCATCCTGTCGAGATCTTTGAAGTCAAGGAATCTGAAGCTGTAACTATTACACCTTCTGCACAGAAAGCATTAGAAGCGTTGCCGCTTGGTGGATCGATTCTCGATGTCGGATCTGGTGGAGGAAAAGCGACAGCCCAGCTCCTGCCGACGGCAGCGCACGTCATCGGTGTTGACCATCAACCCGAAATGCTCGAGAAGTACCAAGAGATGGCGCAATCCCGAGAGATATCGGTTGAGACTTTCCACGGTGATTGGCCAGACGTTGCAGGGAAAGTACCGGCTGCTGATGTCGTTGTTTGCCATCACGTGCTCTACAACGTGCAAGATCTGGCTCCGTTTCTTATTGCCCTCAACGAGCACGCCCGCAAACGTGTGGTTATAGAGATTCCAGAACACCATCCGCTCACCTCATCGAGTGGATTGTGGAAACACTTCTGGAATCTTGATCGTCCCACGGAGCCCAGTGCGGAACTTGCGCTCTCTATCGCAAGAGAACTCGGGTTTGCAGCGGAGATAGAGCACTCCACTATTGCGTCAAGAAGTTCAGTAGCGATGCAAAAGATGGTGGAGTTCACGCGCATACGCCTCTGCCTTAGCCCGGAGAGTGACGCTGAAATTCAGGGAATTCTGGAGTCGGCACCTGCTGACACCATTCGTGAAGTAGCAACAATTTGGTGGGATGTAGCATGAAGAAGATCCTGATTATTGGCGGAGTCGCCGGAGGAATGTCTGCCGCTACGCGTTTGCGTCGTCTTGATCCAGAAGCGTCAATCATCGTCTTAGAGCGCTCTGGACACGTGTCGTATGCCAACTGTGGACTTCCATACTTCGTAGGTGGGGTCATCGAAGATCATGACGCTCTGTTGCTTCAGACTCCGGAATCGCTGCACGCACGCTTTCGCCTTGATGTCCGAGTCAATCACGATGTGCTCTCTGTGAATGCCGAAGAAAAATACATAGTCGTACGTGACATGTTGGCCGGCACAGAATCGCAATACCCATATGACTACTTGGTGATGAGCCCCGGTGCTTTGCCAGTGGTGCCGCCGCTGCCAGGAATTGAATTGGCTTACACGCTCCGCACTGTCGAAGATGTAGATCGCATTGCATTAGCTGTATCAAAGAAACCAGAGAAGGCAGTTGTAGTGGGCGGCGGATTTATTGGTCTGGAGACTGCCGAGAATCTGCATCACAAGGGAATCCAAACCACCATTGTCGAAGCGATGGATCAAGTCCTGGCTCCACTCGACCCAGAGATGGCAACGCTCGTTGCTGCTGAGCTCACCGGACACGGAATCGAACTGCGTCTGGGGAGCGGAATTGCTTCGGTTGATGCCGGTGGTGTTCATCTGGCTAATGGTGCTTACTTACCAGCCGATCTTGTGATCCTCGCTATTGGTGTAAAACCAGATACTTCGCTCGCTAAGAGTGCGGGCGTCACCATTGGAGAACGCGGTGGAATTCAGGTTGATCAACATAACCGCACTAGCAATGAATGGATTTATGCAATCGGAGATGCAGCGGAGAAACGTGATGCGCTCGACGGAAGTGCAACACTTGTACCGCTAGCAAACATTGCTAACCGCCAGGGTCGCGTGATTGCTGACCACATCATGGGTCGCGCCACTCGCGTGGTCCCCACTATCGGAACTGCGATCGTCAAAGTCTTTGACCTCGCCATTGCAGTGACCGGTTGGAATGAGAAGCGTTTGCGAGCAAGTGGTCGGGAGATTTTGGTCCTACATTCACACCCTGGTTCACACGCCGGTTACTACCCTGGCGCAAAAACCATGGCACTCAAGATCATCATTGATCCCACAACGGGTTTGATTCTCGGCGCGCAAGGTGTCGGTAAAGATGGTGTTGATAAACGCATCGATGTTATTGCTACGGCGATACGCGCAGGGCTTGAAGCGGTGGAGCTTGCTGATTTGGAGTTGGCCTACGCACCACCATTCGGCTCTGCGAAGGATCCAGTGAACATGTTGGGCTATATGGCGGAGAATATTCTCTCTGGACTCACGAGCAATGTGCAGTGGAGCGATATCGCTGCACTCAAATCAAAGGGTTCGTATTTGCTCGACGTGCGATCGGCGAAAGAGTTTGCAGAGGGGAGCATCCCCGGTGCCATCAACATTCCCATCGATGACCTTCGAGAGCGCATCTCTGAAATTCCCAAAGAACATGTGGTGGTTCTCTGTCAGGTAGGCCAACGTGGGCATACCGCGACTGTTCTGCTCCGTGAACAAGGAGTAGATGCCACCAACCTCGACGGCGGCTATCTCACCTGGAAGAATTCCCCAGCGAGGGTCGCCTAATGGCTAAGCAGGCCCGCAATAATTGCCTACCAACCAATAAGGGAGAGCTCATGCAGATCGATGCCGAGGTAGTCGGAGATATCACTAATCGTTTGCGTAGAGCTCGCGGGCAGATCGATGGCGTGCTCGCCATGATCGAAGATGGGCGCTCCTGTAAGGATGTCGTCACCCAACTCGCTGCCGCTTCAAAGGCCCTCGATCGGGCCGGCTTCAAGATCATCGCAAGTGGAATTCGCCAATGCATGAATGATGACAACGCACCTATGACGCCTGAGGAATTAGAGAAGCTCTTCCTCTCCCTCGCGTAGTCCCTGGCGTAGCGATCCCGCTATGATTTCTGGCGCCTCGTAAAAAAGTTACGGAGCCAACCAGAACGGGCATCTTATGAAGCGCACCGGGTTACTTCTCCTCTCGATCATCGCTCTGGTCTCTGCCATGATCTCCCCGGCATATGCTGATGGGACTCCCGACGAGCAATGGATTGCCGCGCAACCGGCCGACCTGCTCACCACTGCCTACTTAGGCTTTCTCGCCGACGGCATTGGAGCCGCTCCAAACTCCGGAGACACTTATCTTTTAGGACAAGATGCAGACGGCACCACCGTGGGTACCAGCAATGTCTTAGCAAATCACTGGTGCAAAGCAGTCTCAGATCCTGAGTGTGCAAAAGTAAAATACTTTCAATATTCGGCAACCTTGGGATTTTGTTCATCGACTGTAACGACTGATTGCATCACAAGTGTTGAGGCAGTTGACGCCTCGGGTAAAGCACTAGCAGTAAACAAAGTTAAGTCGCTCTCCGGAACTAAATATCTTCCCTTTACTGGATATCCGGAAATGGGAATTCCCAACGGCGGCGCAGCAGAAATCGTTGATATTCCCGGCGCACCGCACTCTGGCGGAACTCAGTACTTGATTGATGTTCACAACGATGGCGCCTTTATGAATGGTTCTGATAAGTCACTCTCAAAAAGTTTTAATGCACAGATTTTCGGAATCAAACTCGGACCAGCCCCCGCTGGAGCCGACAAGGCTTATCAAACAACCGCCGTGTATCCAGGTCAGAAACTTGGTGATATGCCAAAAGGCGGCGACATTGTTAATTCAGCTTGCGTAATTTTTTCCGCTGCCGATAAATCATGTGCACTTGCCTACGCGATGCCGCTCGACGTCACTTTTAAAATTAATATCAAGACTTCGATTTACATCATGGGTTGGTTCCATGGGCGTATCTCCAATGCAAGTACTTCATTTAATCTTGATCAAAGTGGCACAGCTAGAGTCTCCACAATTTCCTTCGGAGGAAACCCCGTTGTAGTTCCTACATATTCCGCGTGGGCAAAGAGCGCTGATCTTCCCGCCGCAATCGCTGCTTTTAATGCCAAGAATCCAAAGCGTGTCTCTGGCGGTCTGATTTACGGAAGTAAGAATAAATCCGCCACAGCCACCACACCTGGCAGTGAATTCGCTGGCGGAATTACCTTTGAAGATGCGATGTCTATTCAGACGCGAGCAAAAGAGTACGACCAGATCTCCATTGATCAGCTCAATACTTGGATTTCAAGTTTTGGAGATAAGGCTGCCGCTAGTCCCACGCGATGGATTTACCAGAGCATGGACAGTTCGGTAATTAATAGCCCAATACTTGGTACCGGCGGGCAAACTACAAGCACCCAACAACCACAACAAGGTATGCCACAGGGCGGACCTTCTGGCATGCCACAGGGTGGACCTTCCGGTATGCCACAGGGCGGACCACAAGGTGGATCAACCC
>Ga0194059_1000019_pt1 | contig 101213 bp, 91 predicted proteins | sample SepL6211m_MetaG_FD_163426 | JGI IMG/M metagenome (GOLD analysis project Ga0194059, IMG submission 163426) | Anoxic zone freshwater microbial communities from boreal shield lake in IISD Experimental Lakes Area, Ontario, Canada - Sep2016-L626-11m | ecosystem: Environmental > Aquatic > Freshwater...
GTCGGCTGATTTAAGCAGCATGCTCTGAGTCTGCAGGTCAAAATCAACATCCTCTACGGAAAACACATTGGTTTGTGCGTTGAAAACCGGTTTAGCGGTGAGATACACAACCCCGTCCAGTGAACCCTGTGTCTCCAGTTTGACGACGAGCTTGTCACCGTTGCCCGACAAATCAAAGTCCTTAACGGTGACACTTTTGCCATCAGAATCGAATTGCTTGTTCAGGAGAAGCGGTGCCGCAATGGCACGCAAATCCTTGTAGAAAATATCGGCGTTCAGAGCGATGCGGAAGGTTTTATCAAAGGTGTTGACCAGCTTGAGGTTCGGCAGCGGCCGTTTGACGGGAGCCGCAGGCTCAGGCCCGACCACTACTTCGGCAAACGTATTAATACCGATACTCAATTTCACTTTATTATTCTGGGCGCTCAGGGGAAAGAGCATGACGTCCCGTGGCGTCAGCTTCAGCCAGGTCTTGTATGTCTTGTCCAGTAGAATCGGTGTCTGGGCGGTATCCCATACTTTGGCAACCTGTGTCTTCAACGGCAGCTGCTCATTAATCTTCTGTGCAACCATGTCGGATACCATTTTTTGCACAGGCTGAGTAATGCCGTCAACAATACTGCGCGGCTTGAACGACAGCGGACCGATACCGACATCTTCGGCAAGCAGGTCGCTCACCCCCATATAAAAAATATCTGTCTGGAGGCGCCAGTCGGGGGTAACGCTGGCAGTGGCTCTAAACTTAAGCTTCATCGAAAGCGGCTGTGTTTCAAACATACCGTAGCTTAATGACATGGTAACCGGGAGGGTTATATAGAGATAATTATCGGCGGCGCTGACACCAATCGGCCCGTTACGCACGACATCGGCTGACATCCCTTTTGTCTTGGTCGATCCCTTGTAGAGTTCTTTGCGGACTGAACTATTCAGTATTTTAGCGAGATCCGCTGTTGACATCTCAATCGGTATGTTGAGTGTCGAGGTTTCTTTGTTAAGCGCTGCGCGAAAGGCTTCCACCTTCGGTTTCTCGGCGGTGAGCGGCGTGTCCTCTGCGTGGGCGGTTGTCAATGAAACTGCGAGTAACGATAGCGCAGCCAGCATAATACTACTTTTTTTAACATCCATGATATGTCCCAATTCCTTTTATCGTTTTTTTTCCTGCATCATCCACAGAAACAGAACCATCGCCAGCACGGACGTGCTACCGGCAAGAGCAAAACCAAGCGGGTAGCCGATCTGCTTCAGAGTAATACCCATGACGGTTGAGCCGAACATCATACCGAGATAGATACAGCTGTTATACATCCCCATGGCCAGACCTCTCTGCATGGCAGGAGTCAGTTCTGCAATCAAAGCTCCGATGGCGGTGAACGTCAGGGCCATGCCAACCCCCATAACGACTGCACAGATTATCAGGTGGGAGAACAGAACGACCTGACCCAGCGCAATCAGTGCCGATGCCAGAAAAATCAGACCAACAGCGACAAGCCATCTCCGCTCTGAGCGATCGGCAAGACGACCGATCGGTACTCTGCCGACAACATTTGTGATCGCCTGGGCAGCAAAGAGGAGGCCGACCTGAGCTGAATCAAAGCCGTGCTGAGAGGCGTAGAGAGGGAGAAAGGTCAGGAACACGCCAAAACCGATGCAGCTTGCGAGCGTCGCGAGCAGGCAGGCGAGCAGACTGCGGATGCGCAGCAGGGAGAAACTGTTTGCCAGTGAGAGCGTCAGAACCGTTGTATGTCGCGGAGGCCCTTTCGGCAGTATCAGGAGCGCCAACAGGGTAACCGCAGTCAACAGCCCTCCGGAGACCAAAAATACCTGACGCAGCCCCAAAACCTTGGCAAGGTAGCCCCCCAATGCCGGCCCCAACGTCATGGCAATGTAAATGGCTGTCGTATACCACCCGTACGCCTGACCAAGAAGGTTGGATGGTATGACATCAGCTACGAGCGAAAGCATGGCAGGAGCAAAAGCTGCCAGACCAACGCCGAAAATAATATAGGCTGCAACCATCTGTTCCGGTTGAGTACAGAGAGTAACCAGAAGCGAGGAAACAGCGGTTGCGGCAACCCCCAATACAATCGGCACGTTACGTCCGGTTCGGTCGGCCAGGAGTCCGGCAGGCATGGACAGCAGAGCGACCGTCAGCATGAAAGCACCGTTGATTGTTCCCACCTGAACAGGTCCGGCGCCAAGCGTGGCGGCAAATAATGGCATAACCGGTATGCGCAGGTACGAACTGAAAAAGACAGTAAACGCAATCAGGCAGACCAGGAGAAAGGGGGTGATGTCACGAGCGGCATTAGTCATTTTTTTGAGTGTACTCAGGGTGACATACGTTCCACGATAAATTTCAGTCATTTTTATAAATCAGCTTCGGTGTTTTAACGTATATAACGGCTAAATTATTTTTAACTATCTGTTTTTATACACTTTTTATATTGGTACGTTTTGTGCTTGAATTTTTACGTTGAATTTTAGAATAAAAGCATGCCGTCGGCATTCCAACGAGGGTTTATGAATTCCCTGTTAACAAAAAGTGTCAAAGCAGACTGTAAACGCATTGGCACCAGGTTCGACGCTGTTCACGAGTGCCATTTAATTCATAACGGAACCATCTACCAGTGCCGCATGAAAAACATATCCATTTCCGGAGCGCTTGTGAGCGCGGAAAATTTTCCTCCTGCAACTATTCAGATCGGAGATACCTGTCGCCTCTCGCTAAAAAATGACCTGTCATCGGATTACGGAGGGGGCTATACAAGTAAAATCACCCGTTTCGAGCCTTCACACATCGGGGTTCATTTCCTCAGCATCACTTTCTAATTCCAATGCCGAATCAAGGCGCTCTCATCGTTGGCTCGTCTTCGGCTCCTCAACATACTGGTAGTATGCTTTCGTCGCCTCAATCCTCGCCGCCTTGATATCACTCTTGATCTAGCATTGGTATAACAGAACAGATCAACGAATAAAATTCATGTAGATTTTATTTTCTTTCTCCGGTTCAGCAACGATTCCCTTGCCGTTATCCACCAGTTTCATCAGCCACGCCATGTTTTTGCCGAGTACCCGCATTATCTGCATTCCTTCTTCGTCCTGAGTCACTTCTCCCGGTCGAGCACCATGAATAACATTCCAATAATTTGACGTCGGAATCAACATTTCGGAATAGTTGATAAAATTATTCAACTGATCAAAAGTCGGTAGTCCGCCGGAACGCCGGACTGCAACGACCGCTGCCCCAACCTTGTGTCTCAGCATGCCGTTATTGACTCCGGCAACGTAAAATGCCCGATCCATAAAAGATTTCATGGTGCCGGCCATGGCAGCGTAATGGACGGGAGAACCGAATAGTATGCCGTCGGCGTGCTTCATCTTCTGGATCCAGTCATTGACCTCATCACCGGGCTGAACACACTGCTCGTTTCTGTTTTTCAGGCATTGGCCGCACGCGAGGCAACCGCGTATCGATTTATTGCCAACGTGAATAATTTCAGTGGCAATATTCTCTTTTTCCAGTTCTGCTGTCACCATAGCAATGGCATGCCAGGTATTGCCCTGCTTATTGGGACTTCCGTTAAATGCCACAACGTTCATGTAATCCTCCCGTTTGTCGATTATGTGCTGTCTATATGGAGCGTGACAGAGTTATGGCAATGAATGCGAGTGCTGACCAGAGTAACAAACTGAATGGGTGGGTCAATGCGACCCTGATATCCTGCCAGGACGGAGTGCATGCTGCAGAACACGCATAGACGATTGCCACGATCAGCCACTCCGGCAGCCAAACCGGCCTTGTCTCCCATAACACCATCGAGTAGTAGCCGATCACCAGCCATCCAAGCGGAGCCACTGCTGTTGGTGCGGCAGAAAGGAGTGTCGGAACGAATACCACACTCCCGAGAACCCAGCCATTTTCGGACCTTCTCGGCCAGATGCTCAATGATGAAGGCCGCCCCCCGGTAAAGAGGGCGGCCATAAAATGAGACAACTCATGCATTAGTGTGAAGGGGAAACAGTAAATGATAGCAAAAAACGAACCGGTTGAAGACAAACGCCTGTGAATGGCCCCCATTACTACAGACACAATCATGAAACCGATAATCATAGCCCTTTTTATTTACCTTCGAGCATCTTCTTCATTGTTTCAGCGTCTCGCATACCGACCTGTATTGTGCCATCCGGCATTACCATGGTTGGAGTTCCCGAGATACCGTTGGCATTGGCGAATGTTACGATCTCATCAATTGCTTTTTTACTGGCATCACTGGTCGGCTTCGCTATGTCCTTGCCTTCAAAAGCTTTGTCAAGCAGGTCATGGTCTTTCGTTTCAATGACGGTTCTCGATTTGTCGTAGGCTGCCGGATGCATGGGAAGCGGATACAGCATAATGTGAATTGCCACATCAGGGGCGATCTTGGCAAGTTTTTTCAGCTCAACATGACCTTTCCGACAATACGGGCAGTCCGGATCGGTAAATACATACAGCTTTTTTGAGCCCTTTGGATTGCCCATTATCACGGCATTTTTTACCGGAATTGTAGTAACATCAACAGAAGTAGGCTCTTTCGGCTGCGTAACATTCTGCTGATGAGCCGAAGCGGGCTGCAGTGTTTCGATGTCAACGACCATTCCTTGAATCAGGTGTTTTTTGCCGTAATCCAGCAAGAGAATACCTTTTTGACCATCTTTTTCCACGAGTAGTTCAAAAAGACCTTTGGATGGCGATTGTTTCACTGAAGTAACGGTGCCGCCAATTTTTTTAATAACTTCGTTCGCCTCTTTTTCAGTAAGCGAGTGGCAGGCGGTACAGACTCCGCCGCACCCTTCTTTGGCCATAGCGTACGATGATGTGGCAAGAATAATGATGACAGCGGTTGCGATGCACAATTCTTTAAACATGATAATTCCTTTCCGGTTTTTTATTTGTCACTCTATGCCATATTCCTTAAGTTTGTAAAGCAGTGAACGATGACTTATTTCAAGTATTTTTGCCGCCTGGGTTCGATTCCCTCCTGTTTTGATGAGTGCTTTCCCGATCAGTTCACGCTCTATGGTGTTTTCAGCCTTTTTGATGGAAAAATTTTCTTCACCAGTTGACGCAATTGTTGACGGTTCATCCGCCAGGCGAATTGATGACGGGAGACACGATGGCGTGATGAGTCCGCTGTCGCAGAGAATGCAGGCACGCTCGATGGCATTTTCAAGTTCCCGTATATTGCCGGGCCAGCGATGTGCCATCAGACTGCGCATCGCTTCCGGCTCGATGTGTAACGGCTGATTATCCGTGCCTCTCCCATAGCGGTTCAAAAAATGCTCTGCAAGCAGCGGGATATCCTCCACCCGTTCGCGCAGTGACGGCAGCTGCAGGCAAAAAACATTCAAACGGAAATAGAGATCTTCTCGAAAGCGGCCACTGCCGACATCTGCAGACAAATCCCGTGACGTGGCAGATATTACCCTGACATCAACTTTTTTTGAGGTGACACCCCCTACCCGCTTGATTTCACCCTCCTGCAAAACCCGTAACAATTTAACCTGTAACGGCAGTGGCATCTCCCCGATCTCGTCGAGAAACAGCGTACCCCCGTCTGCCTGCTCAAAAAGTCCGGCTTTATCGCTGGATGCATCAGTAAATGCCCCCCTGATATGTCCGAACAGTTCACTTTCAAGAAGATTCTCAGGGATAGCGCCACAATTAACGGCCACAAAAGGTTGGCTGGACCGCCTGCCGTTCTGGTGAAGAGCACGGGCAACCAGCTCTTTTCCGGTTCCGGACTCACCCAGTATCAGAATCGTCGTTTTTAAATCGGCAACCCGTTTAATTTGACCAAAGAGCTCCTGCATTGCGGCGTTGCGACTGAGAATACCACTATAGGAAAACTGGCCGGCGGCAACTTCGCGCAGATGGCTGTTTTCTGCTTTCAGGCGTTCACGTTCTTCGGCTTTTTTCAGCACCATTATGATCTCATCTTTTTTAAACGGCTTTGAGATAAAGTCGTATGCTCCCAACTTCATACACTCTATTGCCGTTTCCACGGAGCCATAGGCCGACATCATTATAATCGGAGCGAAAACATGCTGTTCAAGAGCACCAGTCAAAAAAGTTTTGCCGTCCATTTCAGGCATGCGGATGTCACAGAGGATGAAATCATAGACGTTCGTTGCAAGACGGGCCAGTCCGTCTGCACCGTTTTCGGCTTGATCAACGCGGTATCCCTGACGGGTCAGCATCACAGATAACATATGGCGCATATTTTCTTCATCGTCAATTATCAGAATATACTGACTGCTGCTCACGTATTCTTTCCCCCCATTTTCCCCGCCAGCAACGGTAACAGGACAGTGAGACAGCTTCCTTCACCAACGGCGCTTGATGCCGTAATACGCCCACCGAAGCCCTCAATAATCCGTGCTGAAATGGCCAATCCCAGGCCTGTCCCCTGCCCGGGCGGTTTCGTCGAATAAAATGGATCAAAAATGTGATTCATAGATTCAATGGGGATACCTGAACCACTGTCTATGACTTCCAGGCATATATGAGTCTTCTGTTGACAGGCTCTGACCGTTATGGTTCCACCTGCCGGAGTGGCATCACGACTGTTAAGGAGCAGATTAATAAGTACCTGCTGCAACTGGTGTTTATCACAGTGGGCAGGCGCAAGTCCCTCATTGACTTCAACTCCAAGATGCAAATAATTAAAAACACCTTGTTGGCTCAACAGTTCTACCGTTGAGAGCACAACTTCGCGTATATCGGCAAACTCTCCACAGGCAGTTCGCGGTCGGGCAAAGTCCAGCAAGCCGCGCACAATCCGGTCTATGCGCGAACAATCGTCACTGATACGCCGGGCATAATCCTGAATAGCCGGATTATCCGGCTGTTCACAGGCAGAGAGATCAGCATAACCCATGATTGACGCAAGTGGCGTACCAATTTCGTGAGCCATTCCTGCTGCCAGCAGCCCGATAGAAGCCATTTTTTCAGTGCGGAGAGATTCCTCCCGGGCCTGGCGCAATTCACTGTTAGCTTTTTCAAGAGCAGTCAACTGTTCGGTAACCTGTTGATTCTTATTATCGAGCGCAGCGGCCATTTCATTAAAAGCGTGGGCAAGCCGGGCGAGCTCAACACTTCCGGACACTTTCAATCTCTGTTGATACTGACCGCCGGTTATTTTTTCAGTCGCTGACAGCAGACGGTTTATCGGGTTTACCACAATCCGCGACAGTGCAAAAGAGCCGAGCCCGAGCAATAATATAAAGTCGAGTACGAAATAGAGCATCAGAATCTGACGCGATCTGTATAAACGCGCCTTTTCAGGAGCAAGCGAGAGCAGCAATCCGGCCTTGCCGGCAACCTCGCCATCTCGCGTTATCGAGATAAGATACGCCAGACCGCTGCCGTCCGGCAGGATATAACTCCCATCAGCTGATTTTGACAGATCCTGAAACGGGGCATACGGATCACTTCCTTCACGACCGGCACTTAAAATTATTTTTCCGCCTTTATCCAGCAGCGTCAAACGACTGAAGGCAGACTCTTCAGAAAGTTTTTGAATATAGCGTGACGCCTGGGAATCCGGGGTGATAAAACCTTCCGGGTAGGTCGGGATAGAATCAGGGAGAAGGCTGACAAAAGCATTGAGCAGCGTGCGGGCATGTTCTCCTTTTTGAAAATACAGGTCGCTGGCGGCAGTTTTAAATGCCAGAAGACTGAAGAGGAGCCAGGTCAATACAAGCAATGCTCCCAGAAAGGCCAGAATTGAAACAGTCAGACTGGGGCGGTAGCCGGTCATGGACTAGCCCTGGCCAAAACCGCTCAAACCGAGATACCACCGGATAAGAGGTTTTCCGTAGAAGATATACAATACCGCACCAAAAGCGAGGTACGGGCCGAACGGTATTGCCAGTTTGCCGTCTTTTTTCTGAAACAGCATAAGCGAAATTCCGATCAACGAACCGACCAATGAACTGGCAAAAATGATAAACGGCACCGCTTTCCATCCGAGAAAAGCGCCCATCATAGCAAGCAGCTTGATATCTCCCCCTCCCATGCCGTCTTTACCGGTCAATCGTTGATAGGTATATGCTACCAGCAGCAGAGTCCCGCCGCCAAGGAGAATACCAAACAGTGAATTAAGCCAGGAGTGACCTTTCAGAAAGAAAGAGAGCACAAAACCGATGACAATGCCGGACAACGAAATTTCATCAGGAATAATCTGGTGCTCAATATCAATAAAGGTGATAACAACCAGAGCCGAGCAGAACAGGAAGAGCGCAGCAAAAGCGAGTGTCGGGCCGAAACGGAGGAAAAGTAAAAGTGTCAGGGTGCCGTTGAGCAGCTCGACCAACGGGTACTGAGGTGAAATACGAGCACCGCACCCCCGGCATTTTCCCCGTAACAAGAGATAGCTTGCAACCGGGATATTGTCATACCAGCAGATTTTGCTGGAACAGCGCGGGCAGTGCGAAGGGGGAGAAACGATTGACTCGTCTTTCGGTATACGACAGATACAGACATTGAGAAATGATCCGACAACCATTCCGAAAATAAAGGCAACTACTGAAAAGAGAAGAAACGGGGACATCAGTCGATACTTTCGGCAACATCGAGGGTTATTTGGGACTTGAGATACAATTCGACTTCAGCAGCAGTTGAAAAGGCAAAACAGCCTTCGGCGATTCTGGCAGCTCGCTCAAGAGTGCAGCGGCGGAGCATCTGCTTGACCCGAAGAAGTGAACCGGCCCCCATGGATAGTTCATCAAAACCAAGCCCTAACAGCACCGGCAGGTAGAGAGGTTCACCGGCCATCTCACCGCAGAGACACGCAGGAATCCCGGCGCCGTGGGCCGCCTGAACAATCCGGCGCAGCGACCGCAGTACTGCAGGATGAAGCGGCTGATACATATGCGCCAGCTGCTCGTTGCTTCGATCTATGGCCAGTGTGTATTGAATCAGATCGTTCGTACCGACACTGAAAAAATCAACTTCTCGTGCAAGCAGGTCGGCAAGGATAACCGCAGCCGGAATTTCAATCATGACTCCGACCTGGATCTTGCAATCAAATGGCATACCGGCTGCGGTCAACTCTCGCTTTGCTTCTTCAAGCAGAGCTTTTGCCGTGCGGACCTCTTCAATTCCCGAAATCATCGGAAACATGATTCTGATGGGGCCGGCAATGCTGACCCGCAAAATAGCCCGCAACTGCTTTTTAAATTCTTCCGGCATATTCAAGGAGAGGCGGATGGCTCGAACCCCAAGCGCCGGATTAGTTTCCGCGGAGTGGTCAATCCCTTCCAGAAGTTTGTCACCACCGGCATCCAACGTTCGAATGGTGAGCGAATGTGGCGAAACAGCCACCAGCATTGAGCGATATATCAGGACCTGTTCCTCTTCATCCGGCATAAAAGGACGATTCATAAAAAGCATTTCAGTACGGTACAGGCCGACGCCGCTCCCTCCGTGGCCCAGCACTGAAGCGCCTTCCTCGGGAATTTCAACGTTACCGCGCAGATACATCCGGTGACCATCGCGAGTAACGGCAGGAAGAGGAGCAAATTTCAGCAGTTCGTATTCTACATATTCATAATGCTGCTTGCGTCTTAATGCTGCTTTGAACGTCTCCTGATCAGGTTCAACCGTTACGGTGCCGGATAACCCGTCTACAATGACGACCACACCATCCGGCAATACATCCGTTATCCCCTCAACACCCATAACTGCGGGTATATCGAGGGCCCGCGCCAATATTGCCGTATGGGAAGTCCGGCCGCCAATTTCTGTTACGATGGCAAGAACATGTGAACGATTAATCTGAAGCATATCGGCGGGGGTAAAATCATGGGCGGCAATAATTATCAGGTCATCATTTTGAGGAAGCGGTTCGGCAATCTCGCCGTTCATACAGCGTAATACCCGCTCGATCACTGTCTCAACATCGCTGATACGTTCACGTAAATACGGATCATCAATACGTGCAAACGTTTCACGGTAGCGATGAAGAGTTCGGCGCAAGGCACCTTCGGCATTTATCGATCCGGCTCTGATGATCTCGGAGGCTTCGGAGACGAGGCGTTCATCAGCCAGAATCATCAGGTGGGTTTCAATAAAAAAGAGGTGATCTTCACCGTTTGTTTCGGCGAGGCGGGATTTCAGGATTTCAAGTTCAAGGCGGGTATCTTCGATCGCTTTCGCAAGCCGGGCTATTTCGTGGCACACGGCTTCAGAAGGAATCGGGTATTCAGTGACTATCGTTCGCTGGCGATCAATAATGCACAACCTTCCCATTGCAATCCCGGGCGAAGCCGCGATTCCCGAGAAAATCTGCATCTTATTCTTCTCCAAAACCGTTATCTATAAGGGCGCCGATGGCCTGAAAAGCATCAACTTCATCTACACCGGTAACAGTCAGGCAGACTGAAGAACCTTTTGCGGCAGCGAGCATCATAATACCCATTATGCTTTTCCCGTTAACTTCAACATCTTCTCGGGAAAGCTTGACGTCAGAACTGAAGCGGCTGGCCGTTTTCACAAAAAGTGCCGAGGCGCGTGCATGTAAGCCAAGTTTGTTTATTATCATAAAGTCTTTTTGGAGCATAGGTGTGCTGGTCCCTCGGGATATATTTTTATTTCAGAAATTCTCCGGCGACTATAATTCCATCTCGCCCGCTTCGCTGTAAATCCGCCGCAAGTTCGGCAACAGACATCTGCTCTCGGCGCGAACAGAATTGAATCAACATTGGCAAATTTGCCCCGGTTACAACTTCAACACTCCCCTCTTTCAGAAACGAGAGCGCCATATTTGATGGCGTACCGCCAAAAAGATCGGTCATGATAATCGCACCGTCCGCTTGAACTGTTTCAACGGCGGTAACAACACGGGCCATAATATCGTCCGCCTGTTCATCGGGTGCAACTTCCACAGCCGCACAAACCTCAATGGTGCCGACAATCATCTCTGCCGACGCTTTCAGTGCTGACGCCAGTCCGGCGTGGGTTACAAGTACTAAGCCAATCATGTATGCCCCTTTTCAATATCCCTGTGAGTAATTCGTACCAATGGCCACAATTCCTGAAGATGCATGCCGGTGGCCTCAGCTATGGCTACCGAGCGGTGACGGCCGCCGGTACAACCGATGGAAATAGTTAAATACGCTTTCCCTTCTTGACGATGTGCCGGCAGCAGCATGTCGAGAAGCGGAAAAAAGTAGTCCATAAACTGAGCCGCAACAACCGTATCAAGAACATAATCACGCACTGCGTCATCAAGACCGGAACCGTTTTTCAATTCCGGAACAAAAAACGGATTTGGCAGAAACCGGACATCCATGACGATACTTGATTCAAGAGGTACTCCATATTTAAAACCAAAAGACTGGACTTCAACTATCAGCTGATTTTCTTTTTCTTCGCCTCGAACAATCCTCAGGATGAATTCCTTAAGTTGATGCACGGTAAACTCAGAGGTATCAATTATTCTGGTCGCAATCTGACGCAGTCCACTCAGACGGTCTCTTTCAGTACGAATGCCTTCAGCAACAGTACAGTGCTCATCAACGGGATGACGCCGACGCGTTTCAGAGAAGCGCCGCACCAGAATTTCATCAAGAGAATCAAAGAAAAATATTTCTACCGTGTGCCCGATACCGGTAATTTTGTGAAAAGCACTTTCATAGCCCTTGAAGAATTCCCGGCCCCTGATATCAGCGCCCAGTACGATACCTTTAAAGCTCTCTCCCGATTTGCCGATCAAATCGACAAAGCTTTTAAACAGACGTACCGGGAGATTATCAATACAGTAATAGCCTTCGTCTTCAAGGGCTCTGACCGCTGTAGATTTTCCGGAACCGGACATTCCGGTGATAACAATAATGCGCATCGCTATTCTACCTCATCCCCTAACGGTCGGGCTTCTATACGCGCCAGAAGGCGCTCCTGGAAGTCGCGAGCCGAATGATACCCCATTCCTTTGAGGAGATGATTTCGTGCGGCAACTTCGATTATTGAGCCGAGATTTCTGCCGGGACGGACCGGAATAACGATATGAGGTATCTCAATACCAAGAATAGTCATTGTATGATCATCGACTCCCAAGCGATCATATTCATGTGACTCATCCCATTCCACCAGCTCCAGTTGCATATCAATTATTTTTTTGTCCCGGATCGCTGACACCCCGTACAGATCCTTGATGTTAATTATGCCAAGTCCCCGGATCTCCATCAGATATTGTAACGATTCCTCTGCTTGACCTATCAGCACCGCAGGCATCTTTTTCTTTATGAACACCATATCATCGGCAACCAGGCGATGCCCACGGATAATGAGATCAAGGGCACATTCACTTTTTCCGATGCCGCTTTTGCCGGAAAGAAGGACGCCAACACCTAAAACATCTATGAGCACTCCGTGAAGATGGGTAGTTGGCAGCAGTCGTTCTTCAAGAAATTTAGTTATCAGTGAAATAAACGTTGATGATTGATGGGGTGTGGCAAGCACGGGAATAGAGCGTGCCTCTGCCAGTTCAAGCAGGAGTCGCGGTGGTCGCAACCCCTTGGTGACAATGAAACAGGAGATTGGAAACGAGCACAATACGGCAAGATTATCCGCTGCAACCCAGTTGTCACTCTGCTGGAGATATGAAATTTCCGTGTTACCGAGCACCTGTATCCGATCCGGATGCAGGTGCTCGGTGTAGCCGGCCAGAGCCAACCCGGGTTTTTGAATACGCGAACTGGCGACACGATGAGCAAGCCCCTGTTTGCCAGCCAGAAGAGACAAACCGAGACCATACTCATTATCTATCAGCAGGTCATGTATTGAAAGTGAAATACCGTCCATTTTGTATCTGCAATCAGGCGCGTTGCGGCTCGATCAGACCAAAATTTCCGTCTTTACGACGATACAGCACGTTGATTTCACTGCTGTCGGCATCAGTAAACACGATAAAATCTTTGTGGAGCAGATCCATCTGCATGACGGCCTCTTCTACGGACATAGGCTTGGCGGTTTCGGTCGTCGTTTTAATCACGACTGATTCGGTATTCGCTTCTATGCTCTCAGCTTCAAAAATCCGTTTCGAGAGTTGACGCCCATGTTCATCACCGTTTGGCTTGTGGGCTTTAATTTTTTCCTTGTAACGAACGAGTTGACGTTCAATTTTATCAATCACCGCATCAATTGAAGCATACATGTCATGTGTTGCTTCTGATGCTTTTGTGCTGACACCTTTTGAATTAATTACTATTTCGACGATATGACGAATCTTTTTTTCAACAGAAAAATAAACCTGCACATTAATCGGGCTATCAATATACTTAATAATCCGCTCAAGTTTTTCTTCAGCATATGCTTTGAGGGCATCGCTTTGTTCCATGTGCCTGAATGTCATAGTTACCTGCATGAAACCTCCTGTGTGATTGGTGCTTTGAAATGGACGACCGCCGCAACGGCAGTACGTCAAAAAAATTTTTTCCGCTCAGAAGATGACCCCATGTTAAGCATCTCACGATATTTTGTCACCGTTCGCCTGGCAATGTTGACGGTCTGCCCTCCAAGCAACTCAGTTATCTTTTGATCGGAATACGGCTTTTTGGGATTTTCTTTTTCGATGATCTCTTTGATTCTATTCTTCACACTCTCAGACGCGACGAAATCTCCCTCGCTGGTCGAGAGACCGCTGTTAAAGAAGTATTTCAGCTCCAGTAATCCCTGCGGCGTCTGCATATATTTATTTGTAGTGACCCGGCTTATCGTTGATTCATGCATGCCGATATCCTCGGCAATATCGCGCAGCACCAGGGGGCGGAGATATTCAATGCCGCGATCAAAATATTCCCGTTGAAAACGGATGATACTTTTGGCAACTTTATAAATAGTTCTCTGGCGCTGCTGAATGCTTTTAATAAGCCAGGCGGCGGCACGCGCCTTGTCATTAATATAATTTTCCGCCTGTGAGTCAATTGCACCATTCCCGCGAGCATCGGCATACTGGGTGCTGACTTTCAGATTTGGCAATCCCTCCTCATTGAGCATGACGATATAATCGTCACCAACTTTATGCACAAAAATATCCGGGGAAATATAATGGACATCATCGGTACTGAAAGATGATCCGGGCCGCGGGTCAAAACCGGAAATAATTTTTGAAGCCATCAGAACCTGATTTATATCGATCTTTAGTGCGCGGACAATCTGTTTGTAATTCCGTTTTTCCAGATCACCAAGGTGATTGAGCAGAATATTTTCAACAACGCTCCCCTTCATGCCCAGATTCCTGGCCTGAATAAGGAGGCATTCCCGCAGGTCACGGGCGGCCACACCGGGAGGATCAAATTCCTGGATACAATCGAGGACATCCTGAACATCTTCTTCAGTTGCAGAACTCGCCGCAGCTATTTCCTGAAGGGACGCCCGGAGATAGCCATAATCATCAACGTTACCGATGATGACCTCACCGACGCGAACATCCATTTCGGAATACTGTCCCATGTGAAGCTGCCACAAAAGATGGTCGATCAAAGTCCCTTTTTTTGTCAGGAGGTTTTCAAACGACGGGCGCTCATCCTCTCCGCCATATTGCTGTTCTCCGGAACTGTAGTTATAGCCGTCAAGATAACTATCCCAGTCTCTAAGGGTTTCCTCACCAGCCGCCACCTCTCGGAAATCAGCGTCGTCCTGTTGCGGTTCAAGTTCCAGCTCCGCCACTTCAAGGGTGTCCAGTTCGCGGATTTCTTCCATATCAGTGGATTCTTCAAGTAACGGGTTTTCCTCAAGTTCTTGAACTACCAAATCCTGAAGTTCAAGACGAGTCAACTGAAGCAACTTGATAGCCTGCTGCAGCTGGGGGGTCATCACCAGTTGCTGCGACATTTTCAGTTGTTGGCGCATCTCCATTGCCATAAAACGCTTACCTCAAAGACGAAAATCTTTACCCAGATAAATTTCCCGGGCTTTTTTGCTCGTTGCAATCTCATCAGGTGTACCGTACTCAAGTACCACACCGCTACTCATAATATATGCAGTATCACACACGCTCAGAGTTTCCCGGACATTATGATCGGAAATCAAAACGCCAATATTCTTATTTTTCAGTGACACGATCAACCCCTGGATATCAGCGACCGCAATCGGATCAATCCCGGCAAAGGGCTCATCGAGTAGAATGAATAAGGGGTTGGTGATCAGAGCCCGGGCAATCTCAACCCGGCGACGTTCGCCACCTGAAAGCGCATAGCCCATGGATGAGGCAATGTGTGTTATGGAAAATTCTTCAAGAAGCTGTTCCATCTTCTGGCGTCGTGCGATCTTATCCGGCTCAACGGTTTCAATGATTGCCAACAGATTGTCAGCAACAGTCAATTTACGAAAAACAGATGCTTCCTGTGGAAGATAACTTATACCACGCCGTGCGCGCTGATACATCGGGAGGGCGGTAATTTCTTCATCCCCCAGAAAAACGTTGCCACTATCAGGCTGCGCCAGGCCGACAACCATATAAAATGTTGTTGTTTTCCCTGCCCCGTTCGGGCCAAGCAGGCCGATTACAGAACCTGCTGTAATTGAAATATCAACACCGTCAACCACGCTGCGGTTGTCATAGCGTTTCCTGAGAGCTTTTGTCCAGAGCTTCGAAGCGTTACGGTTTTCCGGCATCTTTCTTCCTTGCAGCAGGATTTATGATCGCCTCGACTCGTGCTTTCGGATCACCATCACTTGTGACATAACTTTTTTCATCATCAACATAATAGGTAATAATCTTTCCGCTGATACTGTCATCCCCCTGCACTACCCGGGGAGATCCGGTCATAATTATACGCCCGGATCTACTTTCAAACACCGCCTGATCGGAGAATCCGGTCCGGTTCAACTGGATGATTCTGACGTTTCCAGACGCCTCTATTTTCTCGACATCACCACCTTTGTCGGCGTAACTGACAACAAGTTTATCGGAGAAAATTGTGACATCACCCTGTTTCGCAACTACTTTACCGGTAAAAACCGCTCTGTTTGCAACATTATCAGCATTCATTTCATTTGATTTAACCGTTATCGGCAGAGTGGATCTGCTTTTCAAAGCAACAGCAGGGGGCGCTGCTGATACCGAAACAGGAAACCAAAGAGAGATGAGCATGATACAGAAATAAACGGGTTTCATCAGTATACCTATTTCATGACAATTGAAGCGACAACTAATGATTTAAAATTCGCTTTCTGACTTTTCACACCAAAATCCATACCGGTTGCACTCAACTGAATTCGTTGCTGACGAAACAGCACAGGGGCTTTTGTGGTAAACTGGTCAAGTGCACCTATATAGGCAATCTGTTCAGTATCAAAACGAGCATCTTTGTCAGTGACAACAAGAACATTTCCTTTGAGGAGAATGTCTTTTTTTGCAAAAAAATACTCTCCGCTGTCTGCAGTGACTGTAATAGCACCCTGGGACGGAGTTTTCTGGAACTCCATGCGAATATCTTTCAGATACGCCATATCACCGGTCTTATCATATTCAGCGCGTTCTGCAACCAGTTCCCAGACCAGAAGACTCTCTTGAATCTCGGAAAAACGGGCTTTATTCAGGGCAATATCAATATTTTGGGGTAGCTGTTGAACGATCGACGGAACCGGTTTTGATTCCGGAGAACCATTACGGATAACGACGGCCGCGATAGCGATAATCGCCGCCAGCGCAAGTAGTGCCAGTAAAGGCCTCATATAAACGGGCGATACCATAATTGGGAGGGACTATACCATTGAGGTGCTGGACTGTCCAGCATAACGTGAACATTTTTACGCTTTTGGCACACTGTTTGTATTACAGTTCGTATCGGGCCGCAATGTTATCCCACAAACCGCGCCCTTTGAGGATCAGGTCGCATACTTCACGCACAGCGCCCCGCCCGCCGGCAGAGCTTGTTACATAGTGGGCAACATTCCGTGCTTCGAGGAGGCCGTCGGCAGGAGCTGCAGCAAATATCACCCGGCGCATGACCGGAACATCAATAACGTCATCACCCATATAGGCGATCTGACTATCTGTAAATCCGGTCCTCAGTTTAACGTTAATATAGCTCTCAAGCTTTTGTAACGCCCCCTGGTAGACCAGTTCAATCCCGAGTTCCCGCGCTCTGATATCGACAACCAACGAAGTTCGACCTGTTATGATGCCGACCTCAATGCCGTGACGCTGCAGCATTTTTATGCCGTGGCCATCTTTAACATTAAATTTTTTTGTTTCAAGGCCATTACCATCATAGATAATACTGCCATCAGTCATAACACCATCTACGTCAAGCAGCAGGAGGCGGATATCTGATAATCTATCCAACATCAGGCGATACCTGACTTGAGAATATCATGCAGATGGATAATACCGCACGGAGACGATATCTGGTCGTTTTCAAAAACGAATAATGACGTGATAGCCCGCTGCTCCATAATCTGCAAGGCAGCGGCAGCAAGTTCAGACCTCTTGATGCGCAGCGGTCCGCACTTCATGATTTCCGAGGCACGCCGGTTGAGAATATCGAACCCTTTTTCCAGCGCCCGACGCAGGTCGCCATCGGTGATAACGCCTTTGAGCGCTCCGCTTGAATCACAGACACCGGTAACGCCGAGACCCTTTGCAGTGATTACGAACAGGGCATCCTTCATCAGATCATCTTCCTGAACCAACGGAATATCTTCGCCGGAATGCATCAAATCTTCAACTCTCAGAATCAGCTTTTTCCCAAGTGATCCACCGGGGTGGAATATGGCAAAATCTTCCGCCTTAAAGCCGCGCTTTACCAGCAGTGCAACTGCCAGAGCGTCACCCATGGCCAGAGTTGCCGTTGTCGACGCCGTGGGAGCAAGGCCAAGCGGGCAGGCCTCCTCTGCGACAGAGACATCGAGAAATACATCACTTGATCGTGCCAGATTAGACGTCGGGTTGCCGCTCATCGCAATTAAATGGGCTCCCAGTCGCTTGATTGAGGGAAGAATTCTGAGAATTTCTTCAGTTTCACCGCTGTTGGAAATGCCGATAACGACATCACCCTTCATGATCATGCCGAGATCACCATGGATACCTTCAGCCGGGTGAAGAAAAAAAGCGGGCGTACCGGTTGAAGCCATAGTGGAGGCTATTTTTTGGCCAACGAGTCCGGATTTGCCCATGCCGCTGACAATCACTCTGCCGGAACTCCCTGCTATCACATCAATTGCTCGCTCAAACGATTCGTCAATTCGATCAGCCATAGCTGCAAGAGCGTCCGCTTCAACGCGGATTACCCGGCGCGCCTCTTCGATAGCGGTCATTGTGCTGTCCTTTGTTTGACAACAGAGTCAAGTGCCTTGAGGGTTTTCAGCAACTGCGGAAGATCACTCAGTGGAATCGAATTCGGCCCGTCACAGAGCGCCTTGTCAGGGTCTTCATGCACCTCCATAAAGATGCCGTCAATGCCGGTAGCAACGGCTGCCCGCGACAGGTATTCGACAAATTCGCGCTGACCGCCCGAGCTGTCACCCTGGCCACCGGGGAGCTGCACGCTGTGGGTTGCATCAAAAACGACCGGATAGCCTGTAGCGCGCATAACCGGAAAACTACGCATATCGACTACCAGATTGTTATAACCGAATGAAGCACCACGCTCCGTCAGGATGATATTTTCATTACCGCTGGCGGCAATTTTGCCGGCAACATTTTTCATATCCCAGGGAGCCAGAAACTGCCCTTTTTTTACATTAATAATCCGGCCGCTCTGAGCAGCCGCAATCAACAGGTCGGTCTGACGGCAGAGAAACGCTGGAATCTGGAGAATATCAAGCACTTCTGCGGCCGGAGCAATCTGCTCGATTGAATGTATGTCTGAAATCACCTGAACACCGAGTGATTCCTTGACTTTGCGAAGAATCGCAAGCCCCGCCTTTATCCCCGGCCCTCGATAGGCGTTGATGGAAGTACGGTTGGCCTTGTCGTACGAGGCCTTAAAGATCAGCGGTATGGAGAGGCCGTTACAAATCGTCATCAGCCGCTCGGCATGGCGCATGGTTGCCGATTCATCCTCAATCACACAGGGCCCGGCGATCAACACCAGCGGGCGATTGTTACCAAAAGTTACATTTCCAGAAATAATTTCACGAGTCATGATCTACCCCTTGTTTCTCTGCGACAGCGAAGCGGCGATAAACGCCCGGAACAGCGGATGCGGTACCAGTGGCTTCGATTTAAATTCAGGATGAAACTGGCATGCCAGAAACCAGGGATGATCAACTATTTCTACCACCTCAACAAGCCCTTTTTCTTTATACATCCCTGAAAAAATGAGTCCTTTATCTGTCAGTTGCTCTCGATATGCATTATTGAATTCAAAGCGGTGACGGTGACGCTCAGAAATTTCGGTCTCGTTGTAAGCCGTATGAGCAAGTGTTCCCCTGGTAATAGAACAGGGAAACGCTCCTAACCGCATGGTCCCGCCTTTTTTACTGACCGTTTTCTGCTCTTCCATAAGGTGGATGAGCGCCTCACCCCCCTCTTGCCTGAATTCGCTCGAACATGCTTCTTTTATGCCGCAGACGTTGCGGGCAAACTCGATCACCGCCATCTGCATACCAAGACAGATGCCGAAAAAGGGGATTTTATGGGTGCGGGCATACTCGATCGCCATAACCTTCCCTTCCGTGCCGCGCTCGCCAAAACCTCCCGGGACAAGGATTCCGTTAATATCGTCAAAATGGCCGACAGCACCGTCCCGCTCAATTTTTTCTGCATCAAGATATTTGAAGGTGACCCGGGTGTCGTTGGCAATCCCGCCATGAGTCAACGCCTCGGCAAGTGATTTATAAGATTCCGTCAGGTCGACGTATTTGCCGACTATCGCGATACGAACCTCACCATTGCTCGGATAACGCAGCTTTTCGACAACATCCTGCCATTTGGTCAAATCAGGTGCCTTGGTCCAGATATTCAGTTTTTCGACAACCTGATCATCAAGGTGTTCTTTATTAAGCGCCTGTGGGACAGCGTAGATATGCTCGGAATCGACAACCGGTATGACGTCTTTTTCACCGACATTACAGAACAGCGCAATCTTTCTCTTCATATCTTCCGGCAGGTCACGCTCGCAGCGGCAGAGCAGAATATCCGGCTGAATACCTATTTTACGCAACTCCATGACTGAATGCTGGGTCGGTTTGGTTTTCAGTTCACCGGCAGTACGAATGTAAGGCACAAGGGTGACATGAATATACAACGCATTTCCCGGACCGCGATCAAAGCGAAACTGCCGGATTGCTTCCAGAAATGGCAGTGATTCGATGTCGCCGACAGTCCCGCCAACCTCGATAAGCGCGACATCGGCACCCTTGGCATTTTCAATTATCTTGAGCTTGATCTCATCGGTAATATGCGGAATGACTTGCACCGTTCCACCCAGATAATCGCCTCGACGTTCTTTGGTAATGACCGAAAAATACACCTGGCCGGTCGTAAAGTTACTCTTCTTTGAAAGGACTGCACTGGTAAAGCGCTCATAATGGCCCAGGTCAAGATCGGTTTCGGCGCCGTCATCAGTAACAAAAACCTCTCCATGCTGAAAAGGAGACATCGTACCCGGATCAACATTTATATACGGATCGAGCTTCTGCATGGTTACCCGCAGACCGCGGGCTTCCAGCAGCGCCCCCAGCGATGCTGCCGCCAATCCCTTGCCGATTGAAGAAACTACGCCCCCGGTGATAAATATAAACTTGGTTTTCATGATCACTGCTCCTGAATATTGTAAGCTCCCCCTGCAAAGGAGTACCCAAAAGGGTCGGGGGATTTATTTTCGAGATTTACGATACTGCTCCTGCGCTTTCACCAAATCATCCGGCGTGTCGACGCCTATTGACTCAAATTCAGTTTCAACAACCCTGATTTTAATGCCATTTTCAAGGGCACGCAGTTGCTCAAGTTTTTCGGAAATTTCCAGAAACGTCGCCGGCATGGCAGCAAATTTCAATAAGAAATCACGACGATAGACGTACATACCAACGTGTTTATAACAGAGCAGCTTGCCGCAACAAAAGGATTCGTCCTTCAGATCTTTCCATTTGTCGCGAAAAAAGGGGAGAGGTGAACGGGAAAAATAGAGAGCATCACCGGAATTATTAGTTACCACCTTGACCACATTGGGTGAAAGAAAATCATGCAGACATTTAATGCGCGTTTTGACGGTTCCCATCAGGAGCCCAGGTTCTTCCAAAAACGGCTGCAGTGCCTGATCAATCATAACCGGATTAATGAGCGGCTCGTCACCCTGTACATTAACAATTATGTCGGAATCCAAGCCGGCAGCTACTTCAGCAAGGCGGTCGGTGCCGGTTTCATGGCCCGTTGACGTCATAACTGCTTCACCGCCAAAGACAGTGATCACATCAGCGATGCGCGGATCATCAGTTGCAACAATAACCCGATTCACCAATGTTGCTTGAGAAGTTCGCTCATAGACATGCTGGATCATCGGACGTCCGTCTATTTCCGCAAGAGCTTTGCCAGGAAAACGCACCGAAGCATAACGGGCAGGGATAACCGCTGTAATTTTCATGCCGGAATGACCTTTTTTACGTACGGGAATAATGACGAAGACGTCAGGTGTCCTATGGTAGGACGTGACAAGTTACCGCAAAAGACCGGGGGTGTCAAGACACGAACAAGGCCTCGCAGGTGAATCAAGGTTGACCCGTCGCTGTAAATTGTCTAGTATCAGCACCGGCTCAAATCACTCGAGCGCAGCAAATCTCTTTATGGCGGTTATTCCATCATGCATTCCTATCCCTATACCATAACAATTTCTTCTGAAAAAGGTGGCGTCGGCAAGACTACGCTCGCTACCAATCTTGCCATATATCTGAAAGCCATGCGTGAAGATCTGCCGGTAACCCTCTTCTCTTTTGACAACCATTTCACCATTGATAAAATGTTTGAACTGCAAAAGCGTGAAGAAAATGTTCCTGATGTTCATGAACTTCTGATGGGAGCAAAGGCCAGTGAAGTCGTACAAACAGGCCAGTATGGAGTCGGGTTTATCCGATCTTCCACGGAACTCGGTGATATCCATGAGCGTTTCAAAGGGCCGATGACCCTGACACGAATGTTGGCTGAATCCGGTATTTCAGGCATCATTATTATAGACACCCGGCCGGATCTTAATATTTTGACGCAAAATGCCCTGTATGCCGCCGACCGGGTACTGATTCCGGTAAAAGACCTCCCCAGTCTCGAAAACTGTAAAAACATTTTTGCACTGTTCGACCAGCGCGGCATTGACAAAAAATCACTTGCCCTGATCCCGTGCCTGGTTGACTCGCGCATCAAGTTTGAAGGTATTTTCAAGGATCAGAAGACACTCCTCCGTGCTATAGCCGTCAACCGCGGCTACCGGTGTCTCGATACCTATATTTCAAAAAGTCCGAAAGTCGAAAGCCTGAATACCAACCCTGACGGCAAAATATATCCTATCCTGACCCACGCCCGTGGCACTGAAGTTTACAGTCAATTCTTGGAAATATCCCGCGATATCCTCAGAGGTTTCGATGCAACCAGCGAGACAAGAGCGTGTCTGTACCACACATGGCTCCTTGAAAAAGAAGCCCATAAGAAGGAGTCATATCTTGCACGGCTTGAGGGGCTGGCGGAGCGCTGTCTCATCTGCGGTGCACTTCTGGCAGAACATTCCGATGATCGAAGCTTCTATTTTGAAACTTCAGATCGTGCCGCACGAGGCTTTCTGCATGGATATTGTGTCAATAAAATGCTCTGTTCAACACTTTACGGGCTCCAGGAAAATGACCCGACTTTTAACGCTGCGACAGCACTTGTTGCCGAGAAAATCACACGATCCGTCTCGCTGCTGCTGCCGCGAATTAATTCGGAAGAGAGTCGGCTTGATTATCGGCAGTTCAGCATGAGCGGTGAGCAACTGCTCCAGAAGAATATCGGCATGTCAGGCTTTGAGGCCGGCGAATTCAATGGAGTCAACGACCGGTTATATCTATTGCTGAATGAGGCTCTGGCAGGGTTTGAAGGTGCCTTGCGGCAGGAGAGCTGGCTGTCTGTCTATCCTGTGGATCCGGCAAATCCCGAGGCGGTATTGCACGAAGATTCATATAAATCTGTCCACCGGTTGCAGAAACAGTTGTCAGATGCGATCCGGAATTTTTAGTCGTACCTTATTTTACCAGCTGAGAAGCGGGAACCAGGCTGACACCCTGACCGGCAAGCTCAGGCAATGCCGCAGCGAGTGCTGCAATCGTTGCCGGGTGCGGGTGACAGATAGCAATTGCTGAACCGTTTTTTTTTGCCACCCTGACGGCCTGATGAAGCTGGCCTACGATGTAGCTGCGATTCTGTTCATTATCAAGAAACACGTTCCGCCGCGCCGACCTGACCCCCGACCGTTGTGCAGCCTTGCCTCCGACGCTCCCTGCTGACGTGACACTGTCAATAAAAAACAGGTTATGCTGCTTCAGCACTTGCATCACAGCAGTCATTTTTTCTTCATGTTCAGTAAATGCCGAGCCCATATGATTATTAACACCGACCGCACCGGGAAACTGCTGCACAAAACCTGACATCCGCTCTTGCACCTCGCCTTCGTCCATTGTCACCAGCAGACCATTTTCTTCCAGACGCTGCGCAGGCCATCCTTTTGACTGCATCGGGACATGGATCATTGTTTCAATGGCATGAGCGGCAGCAAATGCGGCAACTTCGCTATCAACGCGCAGACCGGGAATTATCGAAAACGTCAGCGGAACCTTGATTGCAGCCAGCGCGCGAGCTTCAGACATACTGCTCCCCATATCGTCGATAATAATAGCCAACCGTGCGGGGGGACCACTCCCGGTACCTCCTGGTTTATCATCATCGGGAAGCTGAGTAGACGGCGGATACTCGTTCTGTTTTTGGTATGATTGCGGTAGTACTTCCGGTGGCAGTGGTGCAACTTTCTGCGGAACGACAGGACGGGGCGCTTCCGGTCTGTCGAGAGCCGTTTCTGTTTTTTGCGGAGTTACTGCAGTGCCCCTGAACAAAAAATAACCGGCAATTATTGAGATGATTACTACCAGAATCATCAGGGCGGCTATGCGGGAACCCGACGATTTTTTAGAAAGCGTATTTTTACGTGGAACTGCCATTATTTGCTGGAAGCGGTTGGTTGCCGTCTCTCAACATTATGAGACAGCAACCAATCCAGACAGCATATGTGAATCAAAAAACTTTGACCGCGCATAATACAATACCATGTTTCCACAAACCTACTTATCGCTCCCCATCGATTTGATCAATTCCCACCCTTTAAGCAGATCAAGAGCTCTCAATACCTGATAATCGTTTTTCAGATTATCTTCCAATCTGGTAGGGACCTTGTCAGTCTTGTCATCTTTCTTGTCATCTTTCTTGTCACTTTTTTTCTCATCCTTTTTAGCTTCACCGGCACCTGATTTATCCTCAGTTTCGAAATGGTTCTCAAGATCCTTTTCGCGTAAATGCAGGGAATCTTTTTTAGCGGTGACTTTCGGAAGTTCTACCGCTTCAACAACAATATCAGGCGTTATACCTTTAGCTTGAATGGAACGGCCTTTTGGCGTGTAGTAGCGGGCCGTTGTCAAGCGGAGCCCGGAATCATCTGCCATCGGAATAATAGTCTGAACTGAACCCTTGCCAAAGCTCTGGGTTCCCAGAATAATGGCCCGTTTGTGGTCTTGTAAAGCTCCGGCGACAATTTCTGATGCACTGGCGCTGCCGCCATTAATTAATACGACAACAGGGTAATTTGCCTCTTTACCACCCTTTTTAGCTGTAAACTGCATTTTAGAATCTTTTTCACGCCCTTCGGTATAGACAATCATCTGCCCTTCGGGAACAAAATGGTCGGATACTCTCACTGCCTGATCAAGCAAACCACCTGGATCATTACGCATATCAAGCACCAGTCCCTTAAGCTCACTTTTGTACTCTTCCCTCATTGTTTTAAGTGCTTTTACTAAATCTTCATCAGTTTTTTCCTGGAACTGGGCAATACGCACATACCCATAGCCCCCTTCTGCCAGATGGAACCTGACACTCTTGACCTGTATAATATCTCGGATAAGTGGGAATTCTTTCGGCTTATCAAAGCCATCCCGCATAATAGTCAGAACAACCTTTGTACCCTTTATGCCACGCATACGTTTGACCGCATCATTAATATTTAAATCCTTGGTGAATTTATCGTCAATTTTAAGAATCATGTCACCGGCCTTGATTCCTGCTTTAAATGCGGGAGTATCCTCAATTGGTGATATGACCGTTAACACACCCTCTTTAATGGAAATTTCAATGCCGAGTCCGCCAAAAGCACCTTTGGTATCAATTTTCATCTCTTTGTATGAATCGGGCGGCATAAACGAACTGTGCGGGTCAAGTGAAGAGAGCATACCGTTGATTGCTCCATAGACCAGTTTTTTGGTGTCAACCTCTTCGACATAGCTCTTTTTTATAATTGACATGACATCGGTAAACAGTTCTATCGATTCATAATCACTCCCTTTTCCTTCCGCCGCACTGTGGCGTTGTGAACTGATTATAAAAACAGTTAAAAATGCAGCAATTACAGCAAAACCTGCAACGATTCGTGTTTTTTTACTTCCTGGTACACTCATTTTCTTCCTCCGGATATATTTGATGCTTCTCTTATTTCCACTGACTAACGTACCCACTCGGCGGGGTCAACCGGTTTACCCTGATGCCGAATTTCAAAATAGAGCATGCTCCCCTTGTTTGAATCCACATCACCGACCACCCCTATTGTTTCATGACGTGCCACCTCGGTGCCGACTTTCTTTGCCAATCGCGATGCGTGGGCATAGAGGCTGAAATAACCACCGCCATGATCAACAACCATCATATTACCAAAACCTTTAAAATAATCGGAAAAAATAACCGTACCTTCATATACGGCCTTTATTTCAGTACCGGGCGGGGCAGAAATCGACAATCCCTTACTGAATGTATATGAATTGAACTCCGAATGCTTATGTTTCCCGAATGATTCCAGTATCGCACCTCGAACCGGAATATTCATCCGGCCTTTTTGCGATGAAAAACCACGATCAGGCACCGGTGGCAACTCAACCAGTGGTTTCAACTTTGATCCCTGTTTTTCGTGGCGAGAGGAAAGTTTACGCCTGCTGAGGGCCTCAAGACGGGTAAGCATCTCCTGAAGCCGTGAAGCATTTGCCTGCAATTCTTTCAGAGAACTTTCGTAGTTTTTTCGGTCCCGGCGAACTTTGTCAAGATACTCAGCTTTCCTGCTTTTTTCAGACTCAATCTCGCGTTTCTTTTGTTCAATACCCGTCATAATGCGCTCTTTTTTTAACGCATCACGTTCCAGATCAGATTTAAGGCTTTTAAGCTGAGTAATTTTTAGATTATATTCAACAAAAATCCGTTTGTCATTTTCAAGTATGGATTTCATGTAGCGAATGTTTTCCGTAAGCTGCGGGAATGACTCTGCTGAAAAAAACATTCGCAAAGCACCTAATTCTCCCGCTTTATATAAGGACGACAAGCGGCGCTCAATTTCCATTCGCTTGCGATTTGCTTCTTCCGTCACCTTTTGAATGTCGCGTCCGGTGCGATTGAGGCTCAATTCTACACCACGTAAGTCGCGACCGAGATTGCTGAGGTCAGACTGTTTCTTGTCAAGGGCCTGCAGAATCTCTTTGAGTTCGGTTGAAATAGCCGTTTCAACTTTACGAGTCTTGCTGATAAGCTGTTTTTGCGCCTTAATTTCCCGTTTGACGCCGCTTAATTCATCTTTTGTATTTTGCGCATAGGCGGCGGATACAACGATGGATAGCAGCGCACCTATACAATACAACCGTTTCATCAGTTACACATTGATAAAACGCTTGAGAGAGGTAAGACTTCCGATAAAGCCGAGTAATGCCCCCCCCAGCAGCAGTCCGGAAAGATACTCTAACGGAAGAAAACTCAATCCGGAAGCGGCAGGATTAAAAGTAATAAAACTGCCGGCATTGTGCAGAAATCCTTCATAAACACCATACAACAGCGCAAGAGAAAGTAACGATCCGGCTAAACCCTGAATAAGCCCTTCGAGCAGAAACGGAGCCGTAATAAATAAACGGGTCGCTCCGACAAGAGACATGACCTCCAACTCATCCCGACGGGAATAAATTGTAAGCTTGATCGTATTTGAGACGATGAAGATCACGGCAATCACCAGAAAGCCACCCAACAGTGCCCCAAGGAGACGCATGAAATTTAAAAAAGAATTAAAACGACGCACCCACTCTTCGCCATACTGCACTTCAGAAATTCCGGGAATCTGTTTAAGCTTCGTGACAAAACTTTCAACAGATGCTGTTTCACGATACGCACTTTTCAAGGCTATTTCAAAGGACGTTGGCATTATCTCGGATCGAACACCCTCAAGGAGCGTTTCCTGACCGCGCAAACGGCCTTTAAAACGCTTGAAAGCTTCGTCGCGTGATACATAGGCGATGCGTGATACTCCAGATAGAGCCGTTATTTTTTCTCGAAAAGCAGTCTGCTCTTGAGGCAGTAACTCTTTGTCAAAATAGACGGTAACCTGTACCCGCTCACTCCAGTTTTCCACAGCACTTTCCAGATTCACAAAAACAAGCAGAAACAGGGCAACGATCAGCAGAGCCAGAGTGATTGTTCCAACCGTCACGACATTAACAAAAACATTCTGGCGAATATTCGTTAACGCCCTGGCCAGGAAGAACCCCGCTCTACCGCCGAAACCATCACCGGAAAGCGTGGGGCGCCTGGATGTTCTGTTCACATCAGGCGGTTTCTTTTTCCACTTGTTCAACGATTTCCCCTTTGCTCAATGTAACGAGTCGCTTATGGCCCTGATCGATCAGACGACGGTCGTGCGTTGCAACAACCACTGTTGTACCGCGAATATTTGCCTCTTTGAAAATGGTAAGAATCTGGTTTTTGTTGGCATCATCAAGATTTCCGGTCGGTTCGTCTGCCAAAAGTATTTTCGGGTCGTTAACCAACGCCCGTGCCAGCGCAACACGCTGTTGCTCACCGCCGGAAAGACGCTGAGTAATCAGGTTGTATTTAGAGTCAATTCCCATCTGTTTGAGCATGTGCATGGTCTTTTTACCGATATCCGCCCTGCCCCACCCCAGCACTTCCAGTGTTATAGCAACATTTTCAAAGACGGTACGATTATGCAACAGCTTGAAGTCCTGAAAGACAACCCCTATTGAGCGCCGCAACAACGGTATTTGCGCTGGTGTCATACGGGTAATGTTCTGTCCGTCAACCAGAACCTGTCCGCGATTGGGAGTAAGCGCCCCGTACAGCAGACGGAGAAGAGTTGTTTTTCCGGCGCCGGAAGGCCCTGTCAGAAAGACAAATTCTCCTTTGCCGATTTTGAGATTGATATTGTGCAGCGCTGATGCATCCTGCTGGTAGGCAAGAAAAACGTTATGCAGCTGGATCATGGAACTACCACTCTTTATAAGGCGTGCCGGTCGAAGGGCTGATCTTGTCTGAACCACTCTTCACATCATAAACCTTACCAATATCAAAAGCACCAGCAGTTGGACTTGAAGAGGCGCCGCCTGAACCACTTGATGAACTCTGGGCTGGCGGTTCAACGGGTTCCCAGGTATCATTTTTGCCAGTAAATGGATCTTTAGGTATTTCACGCATATATTGCTTCTGTTTCAGCTCATCGATTGAATCGGGGTATTTGGCTTGATCAGCATAAAACTGATCAATAATATTCCTGAAATTATAGAGCGTTTCCCGCAATACCGCTTCTTTCGCCTTGATGATTCCCCACTGGTAATTAGGCACAGCAATAGCGGCCAGAATACCGATAATTGATACAACGATCAGCAGTTCAATCAAGGTAAAGCCGCGGCAATCGGGGGTGCGACGCATTTTTACGCCATAAGAATATTTTTTTTGTATATCAGGAAAATTCACGTTTTTACCATTCATTATACTTAGTGCCATCCATTGCTGTTTCTGTTTGTGGTGCATAGACATCATAGACATCATCACGACACCACGATGACGAGTCCTTATCATCCTTATAGCATCGTAAATTCCAACCCCATTCATCACTTGCGTTTGAACTGTTTTTATCCACCGGCAGGGGGTTTAGTACCGGTCTCCTCAAAAATTTAACCTTACCAACCTGCACATCGCCGAAATCATGCCCGTCGACCAACTCCTGCAGCTCTTTCGGATAGCCGCTGCCGGTCTTTAAAGGGCCCGCAGGGATCTTATCAAACGACTTCCGGTAATCGTCAAGGGCAATACGGATGATGCGCAGATTCCTCTTGAGTTCAATCTCCTTTGATCTGACTGCGGTATTGCGGATCAGCGGCATGACGCCGGCAGCAAGGATTCCAAGAATAGTCATTGTCACTATCAATTCCAGAAGGGAAATGCCTTTGCGTGTCCGCATCAGTTCCACGTCAGCACCAACCTTAAAGACCCCGCGCAGCCATATGCTTCGAGCAATCCTTCATTACCAGCCTTCATGATACGCCCGATAAATCTTTGTATGATCATTTTTCTGCGCTGATTCAGCAATAAACTGCCATTGACTGTATTTGGTCATTTTACCGCCCGAACCAGGCGTCAACGGAGCTGTTGTCCCCGCTGCAGTAACCGCCGGGACAACAACCTGGGGTACGGTGCCGACACCAGCCGGTGCAGCAGCAATAGCTATTGTACCCATATTTTCAAGTGCAGTATTTTTGAAGTCTGTCCGAAATGGAGTTTCATCACTCTTGCTTGCGACGCCGATTATACCTCCGGATTGACTACCCGGTGGTGCAGGAACAGCACCATTTTGCACCGTATAACTTCCCCTGATAACGGTCCATTCCTTACCTGTCATAGGGTCTTGATAAATTTTAAGTTTTGCGCAATCAGGTGCGCACTTCGGGTTTTTGTCATCAACTTCGAACTCATAAAATTGCGGTATAAATCGAAAAGCCTGCGGCATTTTTTCATCTTTTAGTAATTCTTTCAAATCCATAAGCGGTCGTGGAGTACGATTGTGCGGCATTTGGACCGGTTTAAACTGTGGATTGTACCAGTTTTCTATCGCCTCTTTAATCTGGCTTCCCCGAAAGAGCAATTCTTTCTCCTGTTCACGCTGTTTGATGGTTTGCCACGACTGCCCTATCATACCAAGCATGATCCCCATGATCACCACAACAGTCAGAGCCAAAATGTAGGTAAAACCATTTTGATTCGTAAGGTTTTTCATCAGCGAATATCCACCGCCGTGCTGAAGGGAAGAATACTCAAAGGGGCTCCCGTTGAAGAGGTGAACATACTGTTTTTGAAGGCAAAACTTGCCGGGCCCTTATTTTTACCTTTGAATACTACTGTGGCAAGCGTACCGCCTCCGTTGACGCCGCTGCTTCCTGCCGGCCGAAACAGAGTAACATTCACCGTTCCGGCAACAGCATCGGCTTTGCTGCTGAAAGTGGCAGGCTTACCATCACTTTTCAGTAACACTCCTTCACTTATCGATACAAATTCGACAAAAATCGGGTCGTAGGTTAGCACGAATGGAGCGTTAGCAAGATCTTTCGTCTCACTTATTTTTATATCAAGACTAAACTGCTGTCCCACGGTTACTGACGAAGGAGCTGCAATCTGCAGGAGGCTTCGCTGAGTTGTAGCAGGAGCAGGAGCAGGTAAAGGAACTGCACCCGGTGCTGAAGTTGATGGAACTGATGGTCTCTCCACCGGTTGGCCAGGTGCGGTCGTCGCCGCTTGAGCTGGAGCTGGAACAGCCGGCTTCTTGATAGCGGGTACAGAAACAGGCGTTTTCTTTTCACCCGCTTTTGTTTGAGCGTCCTCAAAATCAGGCTCCTGATCAAAGGATGAAAGCGGTTTAACAAGTGACGGATGATCCTCTTTCCCTGAAACAAACGAGGCGAGACCGGGAAGTGGCACCGGTATTCCTCTCACCAGTCGTGGTGTAATTGCCAGCATCAGTTCGGTTTTGTCTTTTGATGAATTCGTATTGGTAAAAAACGGCCCGAGCAGAGGCAGGTCACTTAACAGAAATGTCTTGTTTTTATCTGTGCTTGACGAGCGTTGAATGAGTCCGCCTATGACGCTTGTTTCATTATCTTTCAGACTGAGTACCGTATCAATATTGCGTGTGCCGATTGTGACAACCGTTGTTGCGCTGTCTTTACCGCCAACCGTCTCTTTCGTAATAATTGAACTTACCTCAAGAGAGAGTTTGATTGATATTTCGTTATTGAGCTGAATATTCGGTTCGGCATTAACTTTCACACCGACATCCACATACTGGACGTTAACCTGTGACTGAGTGCCGTTCAAGGTTGTTGTCGTTATCGGCACCCTGGTCCCAACGTTAAATTTGGCTTTTTCCTTGTTTTTTACCCTGATTTTAGGGTTTGACAGTACCTCACCCTTGGCCAGCGTTTTGCCAAAATTAAAGGTCATGTTCGGCACCGTCACATAGCCGCCATAGCCGTTTGTAGAGAATGCTTTTACTAGATTGGTGATACTCGCTTCCGTTGTCGTTGTTGTTTGCGTTGTTGTTCCCGCTGAAGCGGTAACACCGGTAAGACTCGTAGCCATCAATTTATTATCTTTTGAAAACATGCCGAGCTGCACATTGTAATTGCTCAGCAGCAACCCGATATTCTCCGCATTTTTATCGCTGATTTCAACAATCTCTACATCAAGAATTACCTCTGCTTCAGGCATGTCATTCGCATCGAGGATTTTTTCTACAACCGCAACAACATCTTCCGTATCCCTCACCACTATTGAATTTGAATCTTCGTTCACATACGCCTTACGCACCTGAATCATGGTACGAAGGAGATTGATCGCTTTTTTTGCATCCATGTAGTTCAGGTGGAACGTCCGCAGCACCATATCTTCATACTGTTTACTCTTATCCGGTGAGTTCACATATATCAGTACAGTAGATTCATTGAGATTTTTTGTGCTCAATTTATTCATGTCGGTAAGCAGGTCAAGTGCCTGCTGGAATGTGGCGTTTTCAAGCAGAATCGTAATGGGTGAGTCTTTAATCCCTTCGTCGAAAATAAAGTTAATACCTGAAAGCTGCGACAGAATTTTAAAAACATCCTTCATTTTGGCATCTTTAAACTTGAGGGTAATCGGCTTGTTCGATATTAGTCGTAATTCATAACCATCAAGCTTGCTCTTGCGTAATTTGGCAACCCGTTCAAGAGCAGCCTGAAACTCAGTGTTTTTCGGAAACAGTTCTGCGGCTCTGATATATTGCCGATGGGCATCCTTCAGTTTGTTGCCTTTTTCAAAATCACGCCCCTCTGTATACGCCAGCTGCGCGTCCTTGTATCTGGTGTAAAGCTCTATCTGTTGTGCAAAACGACCTTGAGTCGGGTCTATGCCCTGCGCAGCCTGCAACTCAACCAGCGCATCAACATAATTCCCCTTTGCGACAAGATCCATCCCCTGGGCAAAACGCTGGTCAGCAGCTTTCACGCGGTTTTTAAAAAATCGAATCCGCGGCTCGGTTATTGAAGGATCGACTTTAAATGAGTCGGCATAGCTGTACATCGCCTCTTCAAACCGGCCTTCAGACTCCAGCTTTTCGGCCGCCTCAAAGGATCGTGTCGCTGGGGAGGCACACGCTGAAAGCATTCCGATAAAAATGATTACAAGACTATGTGAAGCAAGATTCAAGTAGCGCATTGAGTGCGTCTCCTCGTAATTGGATGATTATTTCGCTGTGCCAAGCGGCCGATTTTCTATCAATGGGATGACAATTTCATCTCCGGTATCGGTGACCGTTAGTGTCAATGCCTGATCAGAAATATCAGTGGCTTGATAACGGCCAGCAACTTTATCCCCTTTTTTGACCAGGAGAATGTTGTTATCTTTTGAGAGAAAAATTGTTTTTACTGACCCTTTTTTCAAAAAACCTAAAAAAGTAAAGTGCGCTAACGGAACACTTTCCGGTTGGATAATAACCGGCTGTACCGGTGCCGGAACCGGAATCGGAGCCGGAATGATTTTAGGCGGCGGTGGTTTTAATGCAACCGCATTTTGTTTGTTCATTTTCAGCTCATCAACAAAAATCGGCTTAAAAATATTACGTCGATACCCTTTAAAAGCGGCAACTTCCTCATCAAGCAGGCCAATATTTAGTTTTGTGCCGTCGTCCGTGACGCGAACCGCTTTCTCTACAACGGCAACGGCCGTTGTTTTTGCCGACTGCCCCGGCTTTCCTGATGACGTACCAACAGTTTTCAGCCGTGGCATAGTGCTGTAACTCCAGAGAACCGTTACCCCGAACAGCAGTACCAGGACGAACAGTATCAGACGCTGGCGATTCATGCGCCACCCCGAAGATACACTGTCAGACGCACATCCATGACCACACTTTCAACGTACAGGTCACTGTTTGAAAAAGTGACCATATCAACCACAAGCAACTCCTGACTATTCTGCAGATCTGAAAGATAGCTTTTAACGCCGGCATAACTTCCGTTGACTGAGAGGGACAACTGATACGAGAGCAACGGTTCTTCCTTAAGCTGTTCCGGTTTATAGCTTATTGCGCCAACTTCAACATTGCTCGCAGCTGCAGCTTCTAATAAATCACTCAGAATTCTGGCAAATTCGCGCTTCTCCGGTATGGCTGCTGTCAATTTTGCCAGATCGGCAGTGCCCATCTGATAGAGGGTGGCAGCATCAACCTTCCCGGAACGGGCGGCTTTTTGGCGCAGGTCACTCCACTTTGTTTGCAGAGTAGCCACCAGAGGGAGCTGGTAGGCAGATATCACCACACTGAAAGTAACATTAAGCAGTATTATGAAGGCAATGACGCCCAAAAGTCGCCATTTTTGCCGGACTATTTCAAAAACATACTGTTTCATCAATCAACTACCTTGCAGGAAATCGTAAATTGAACGCCATGCGTTTTTTCGCCTACAGCAATACTTTGATGGGAAAGCAGTAAAACATTCGAAAAGTTATGCGCAGCCTCAAGCTTTTCAACAAACAGTTGCACTTTCTTAAAGGAGTGAGCGCGACCTTCGAGTTTCCATGAATCTTTTTTTATATCCGGAATAAGTGATGACAGCGCAATCCCTTCAGGAGTAACACTTTCAAACAGCTCCAGTTTCTTTAACCAGTTTGTGCTCTTGCGATCTATTATTGCATTATAAAAGCGAATTCTACTTTTTTGACGGCTGAATTCCGCTTCGGAAATACCGCCAGGTTTCGTGCCGAGTCTACCTTCAATTGCCGCTATTTCAGTTTTCAGACGGCTCAACTCACCCATATTAGAAGATATGTCCAGAATATTCCATACCGTGAGAACCAGAAGGAGCGCAATAGCACCGAACGCAATCCGATTGATTAAACGATTGTCAAGATAGGTGCGCGTTGCCAGATTTATTGTATAACGCATCAGGAACTCCTCAGAGCAGCACCAATTGCAGCGGTACAGGAAAAAAGCCGTGCCTGGTCACCAGGAGCTGAATTGCCCGGTAGAACTGCGCCCTTGGTCTCCAGCAGGGTCGGCGTCAATCCGGTAGATTCTGAGACCAAAGCCAAAAAGCTTTGAGCCACATCAGGAGCCGCAACACAGAAAACAGACTGAACCGGTTGATCGGGGTACCGCTCTTTATACACAAGCAACGAACTGTTGATTTCCATATATACCCTGCGGTCGGTTGCCGCGGTCCCGGCCAAATCCTTACTGCGGATAAATTCAGGTACCCCCTGGGCAAAGGCGACTATCGTAAGGGTCGTGCCGTAAAATGAAATCAGGATACAATCGTCATGAAGCGCCAGTCGACTATCAAAAAGACGACAGATACTGAATGAATTACAGGTAATTCCGGCAAGCGACAGTCCGGCTTTTGCAATCAGCTCTTCGTATTGGGACATAACTGTTCGTGAAGCTATTGCCACCAAAAGGGCAAGGTCACCATTGTCGCGAACAGCCAACTGCTGATAATCGAGATGGGTATCAGCACTGTCGAGCGGTATATTTTTCTTAAGCTTCCAGCGAATCAGATCCACAGCTTCCTGGTGGCTTTTGAAGCGGCCTTCAAGATCCAGCAGTAATATTCTGCAGACTCCATCAGGCAGGGAAACTGCTACCCGACATGATTTACTGATCAGCAGATTGTGAGCTGACTTCAGACCCGACACGAATGCATCCGGATCAAGAATATTCTGCTCTCGAAGAGACACCTTTACCGTATGCGGGGGAAAAGGGGCGCTCGACACCCGTTCAACCCGAGGAGAGGCTGCCGGGCCACCTGTCATGGCGCATACCACACCATGCTGGTTGATTTCAACACCGATCAGATTATTGGCAAACAACATGATACACCCTGTTCCGGTCACTCAACAAACGTGACACGGTTTATCTCCTTTAGCGTTGTTATACCGGCCGCAAATTTCTCCTCGGCTGAATCACGCAAGAACATGACTCCCGCTTCTCGCGCAGCTTTTTTCAATTGCGTAGCAGGAACTTTGGCAATAATCAGGTCTCGAATCTGGTCGTTAAGCTCCAGAAGCTCGACAATGGCAACACGCCCCTTATAACCGGTCCCATGGCACTTATCGCATCCGTGTGCTTCATAAAGAGTCATTCCCCGGAAACGTTCCGGGTCAACTCCGCCATCCATAAGCTCTTCATCACTGTACAGTATCTGCCGGCGACAAGCGGTGCAGACTTTTCGCACCAGCCTTTGAGCAAGAACACAATTCAGGCAGGAGACGAAATTATACGGGTCAATGCCCATATGAATGAAACGCCCGATAACATCAAAAACATTATTAGCATGCACCGTCGTGAAGACAAGGTGACCGGTCAGTGCAGACTGGACGGCAATCTGTGCAGTTTCAGAATCACGTATTTCGCCGACCATGATCTTGTCAGGGTCATGGCGCAGGATTGAGCGCAAACCTTTCGCAAACGTCAGTCCTTTTTTTTCGTTAACCGGAATTTGCAAAACGCCCCGAAGCATATATTCAACCGGGTCTTCAATGGTAATAATTTTATCTTCACCGGTATGAATTTCTGTTAAAGCGGCATACAGGGTCGTTGTTTTACCGGAGCCGGTTGGACCGGTAACCAGCACCATGCCGTAAGGTTCACGAATTTTTTTTCTAAGCCGTTTGATTTCCCGTTCGCTGACGCCGAGGTTTTCAAGTGTCAACCCCTTCAGGTCGCTGGCAATGCTCTCCTTGTCGAGAATACGGATAACAGCATCCTCACCGAGAGAGCTCGGCATAATCGAAACACGGAAGTCGATCGATTTATCTCCGAAACGGATTTTAAAACGGCCGTCCTGAGGGACGCGTCGTTCAGAAATATCCAGCTCACTCATAACTTTCAAACGAGAAATAATCGGAGCCTGAAAATGCTGGTCGATTGTATCGTTCGCCTTATAGAGCACTCCATCAATGCGGTATTTAATGTCAACACCGTCAAGACCGGTTTCAATATGAATATCACTTGCCCTGCGACTGAGTGCATCCAGAATGGTTGTATTAATGAGCTTGATAATCGGGCTGGTATCCTCGGACAGAGTTTCAACCGATAAGACCTCTTCCCCCCGGTCGGTTTCCTTTACCAACTGGAGCATAAAATCTTCTGAAACCTCGCGTAAAACCCGACGTGTCCCCTCACCCGCCTTGGTAACGGCAAGAATAGCAGCATCAGAAGCAATACGGATCTGAACCTGCCGGTCAAGCATCAACTCAAGCTCATCAAGTTCGACAACGGCGGTCGGATCAGCCACCGCGACAACGATAACATGTGGCTGAATATCCAGCGGCACAAAATGAAAACGGTAAATAGCGTCCGGGGGCAACTGGTTGAGCAGCTCTGAATCCATCTTGAAATTGCGTAAATCAATGTATTCAAGACCGAACTGTTCCGCCAACGCCCGCGCCAGATCTTCTTCCGAAACAAACCCTTCATGGACGGCAATTTCACCAAAACGTTGCCGGGTCGTCACCTGTCTATCAATAATAACAGGCATTTGCTCAGGCTTCAGGTTTCCCCGATCGAGCAGAATAGTACCGATATTTTTTCGTTTGAAAGATTCCATCGCTATCACTATCCTACCGTACCGGCAATTTTAAAAATAGGAAGATACATGGCTATGATTATTACCCCGATAATGACTCCCATTACCAGCATAATCGCTGGTTCTATAGCGGTTGTAAGCAGGTGCATCCGTTCCTCAAGTTCATCTTCCAGATAGTTTGAAATGTCTATAAGCATATCTTCAAGAGAGCCGGTGGTCTCTCCAACTCCCAGCATACGAAGTGCCAAAGGCGGCATTATATGAATCCGCTCAAGAGCCACTGAGAGGCGCCCACCCTCTTCAATAAAACGGACCGCCTCATAGAGTCTTTTCTCCATGAAAACGTTATCTAAAGTACCAATTGACATCCGTAGAGATTCAATAATCGGAATACCGCTGCCGAGCACAGTTGCCAGGGTTCGCGTGAAACCGGCTACTGAATACTTGGAAAAGACATCTCCAGCGACCGGGACTGTCAGCTTAAAGCGATCAAAGGCATAACGGCCGGCCTCACTGCTTTTCCATGACCTGAAAGCGGCAAGCAGGCCGACACAAACAATGATTCCAAGTACGAAGTAGCGTCTGAGCACCGAAGTAAATGTAATCAGTAACTGCGTCAGAGCGGGGAGTTGAGAGCCAGAATCAGTGTACACCTGACTGAATGTAGGGACAACATACACTAACAAAAGCGTTATTGCCAGAAAGGCAAAAACGACAAGAATAGCCGGATAAAATATGGCGGCAATGATTTTTTTACGCAGTACGCCGACCCTTTTCAAATACTCAATATACCGGCGAATAGTTTGCGGCAGATCGCCGGTACGCTCACCTGCCCTGATTGAGGCAACATAAAGATACGGAAAGGCACGGCCATGTTTCTCCATTGCAACCGATAAGGCAGCACCCGCCTTTACATCTTCACGAACTTGCACAAGGACGTCAAATAACGCGCCGGATTCATGACGTTCCAGAATAGCATCGAGAACCTGCATGATCGGCATACCGGCCTTAAGCAGCACGAGCATTTCCTGATTAAACGTGAGTAAAGATTTATTATCAACCTTTTTACGCTTAATGCCTTTATCAAACAAAAACTGGAGCGGCTTCTTTTTTACCGCAAACACAAAAAAACCCTGATCTTCAAGATTTTTGCGCAATACGACATCGTCTGCAGCCTCAAAATCTCTGATAAGAATTTTACCGTCTGATGCACCAAGTTTGCATGAATAAAGCGCCATAACCTTAGTTAACTACCACAGACTGGAAAAAAATAAAATATAAAACCACACCTGCCGCTACAATACACAACCTGATCAGGATTGAAGGTCAGGTTTGCACGCTGTTATTTTATAAATTTTATGGTATACAAAACAAGTGTGCCGGAAAACATCTATTCCCGGACAACTTAATTCGAACAAGGGGGCTGTACATGAGTGAAATTGTTGATGTCTATGCCAGAGAAATTCTGGATTCCCGAGGGAATCCGACTCTGGAAGTAGAAGTTTTTCTTGAATCTGGTGCTTTTGGTCGGGCGGCCGTTCCTTCGGGTGCTTCAACCGGTGAGCGCGAAGCCATGGAGCTGCGCGACGGTGATAAATCACGCTACCTCGGCAAGGGAGTTCTTCTGGCGATAAACAACGTGAATAACGTCATTGCCGAAGAGGTCATCGGTATGGAGGCTGATGACCAGGTCGGCATCGACATGAAGATGATAGAACTTGACGGTACTGAATTCAAAACAAACCTCGGCGCCAACGCTATTCTTGGTGTTTCTCTGGCGGTAGCCAAAGCTGCGGCTGAAGAAGCCGGGCAGCCGTTGTATAAATATATCGGCGGAGCCAATGCCCGCGAACTGCCGTTGCCGATGATGAACATCATTAACGGTGGTTCACATGCCGATAACAACGTTGATATCCAGGAATTCATGATCATGCCGGCCGGCGCTTCGTCCTTTAAGGAAGCCCTCCGCATGGGTGCGGAAATTTTCCATGCCCTGAAAAATGTACTGAAAAGCAAAGGTTACAGCACTGCAGTTGGCGATGAAGGCGGCTTTGCACCTAATCTGAAGTCAAATGAAGAAGCGTTGGAAGTCATTATGGAGGCAATTGTCAAGGCCGGCTACAAACCGGGCGAAGACGTTCTCCTGGCACTCGATGTAGCCGCTTCAGAACTTTTTTCAGGTGGTACATACACTTTGGAAAATGAAGTTCAAAAAACAAAGACCGCCGTTGAAATGGTCGACTTCTACGAAGATCTTGTTAACAGATATCCGATCATCTCTATCGAAGACGGTTTGGCGGAAAATGACTGGGATGGCTGGAAACTGTTGACCGAACGTCTCGGCAAGCGGATCCAGATTGTTGGCGACGACCTGTTCGTCACCAATCCGAAAATTCTGAAAGAGGGTATACAAAAAGGAATCGCCAACTCGATTCTGATCAAGCTGAATCAGATCGGCACTCTGACTGAAACTCTTGAAGCTATTGAAATGGCCAAGCGGGCCGGCTACACCACTGTTATCTCACACCGCTCCGGCGAAACTGAAGATACCACACTGGCTGATCTGGCCGTAGCAGTCAACTCCGGTCAGATCAAAACCGGTTCACTCTGCCGCACCGACCGGGTTGCCAAGTACAATCAGCTGCTGCGTATTGAGGATGAGCTTGACAGCACATCTCTCTTCAAAGGCCACGACGTTTTCTACAACATCAAAAAGTAGCAAACACCAATAAGATGAGCCAAAAAGCGGAGCGTGCTCCGCCTTTTGAGTATCTAATACCAATTCTCAATCAAGAGTGATATCAAGGCGGCGAGGATTGAGGCGACAAAAGCATACAACCAGTATGTTGAGGAGCCGAAGACGAGCCAACGAAGAGAGCGCCTTGATTCAGAATTGGAATAATGAATAATCACAGGAGGCCTCCAATGGCAATAAATGCAACCCTTTGGAACCGTTATCAGAAACATCTCTGCCATTGTCCGGAGATTGGGCTATCACTCGATATCAGCCGCATGAAATTTACAGACAGTTTTTTTAAGCAGATGGAACCTGCCATACAGAGCGCCTTTGCTGAAATGGGAGCATTGGAGGGTGGAGCCATTGCGAACCGCGACGAAGGGCGCATGGTAGGGCACTACTGGCTGAGAAACCCGGCACTGGCACCTTCGGATGAGATGAAATGTGAGATTGATGCGGCTCTGGCACAGATTCAGCTCTTCAGTTCAAAAATCCATAGCGGGGCCATATCCACTCAAAATGGGAGACTTTTTACCAACATTCTTATTATAGGTATCGGTGGGTCTGCATTGGGCCCGCAGTTTGTGGCCGACGCATTGGTTTCTCCTTCGGACCGGGTGAAGGCCTATTTTCTCGACAACACTGACCCGGACGGTATTGACAAGGTATTTGCCGAACTTGGGACAACTGTTGCACAAACGCTGGCGATCGTCATATCTAAAAGCGGCTCAACAAAAGAGACCCGTAACGGCATGCTTGAAGCCAAAACGGCATACCAGCGGGCCGGACTTGATTTTTCGCGGCATGCTGTTGCGGTAACCGGCGCGGGGAGCGAGCTCGACCGTCTGGCACGCGCCGAAGGATGGCTGGAGTGTTTTCCGATGTGGGACTGGGTCGGCGGGAGAACATCTGTCACCTCCGCGGTCGGTCTCCTGCCTGCGGCTCTCCAGGGCATCAATATCATGGACCTGCTGCTCGGTGCACAAGCATGTGACAGCACTACCCGCACGCGCGATACGAAGCATAATCCGGCTGCAGTTATGGCCTTGATGTGGCACCATGCTACTGACGGTCGCGGCACGAAAGATCTGGTCATGCTTCCTTACAAGGATCGCCTCCTCCTCTTCTCCCGCTACCTGCAGCAGCTGATCATGGAATCTATCGGCAAAGAGCTTGACCGTGACGGAGTGAAGGTAAATCAGGGTTTAACGGTTTACGGTAACAAAGGCTCGACCGATCAGCACGCCTATGTACAGCAGCTACGGGAAGGAGTGGCAAACTTTTTTGTTACGTTTATTGAAGTTCTGAAAGACCGCGATGGCGGCTCACAGCTCGTTGAGGAGGGGATTACCAGTGGAGATTTCCTGTTCGGTTTTTTTCAGGGAACGCGCTCGGCGCTCTATGAAAATGGCCGTGAATCAATGACTCTCACCATCAATCAGCTTGATGCATACACGGTTGGCGTCCTGATTGCGTTGTTTGAACGGGCTGTCGGACTCTATGCCAGCCTGATCAATATCAATGCCTACCACCAGCCGGGTGTTGAAGCGGGCAAAAAAGCGGCCGGTACGGTAATTGAACTTCAGAAATCTGTGATGGAGCTGCTGCAGAAAGAGCAGCGGAGCATGACAGCAGATACTATTGCCGGAGTGATGGGAATACAGGAGCAAACCGAGATGGTGTTTGCCATTCTGCGGCATCTTGCTGCAAACCCCGGGAGAGGAATTGTTCAGCATGACTCAGATCAGCTTTCTCAGACTACGTTCAGCATGGAATAATAACCAGCTTTTAAAAAAATCATGTCTCAAAACAGCTATCCATTAGTAAACACAAAATATGCTTGACAATATGATACGAAGGAGATATTTTCTCATTAGAACTATGGGTTTTATTTTCATTAAGTAGTCGGTGAAAGAATTTCATATGAAAACCATATATATTCTTTCCGATTCAACGGGAGAAACTGCTGAACGGGTTATTCGTGCGGCACTTTCTCAGTTTTATGACGGTGGTGTACGGGTTCACCGGCTTTTCAAGGTCAGCTCGCAATCAGATGTTCAGAATGCTTTGGCTGTTACGGTTTTAACCCCCGGTCTCGTTGTTTATACTCTTGTTGACCCTCATCTGGCTGAAGTTGTTGAGCGTGTTGCTGAAGAGAACGGCCTCATCACCGTTGACTTGCTGAGCCCCCTTATATATAGCTTATCACGATATCTCGGGGCTCCTTCGAGAGAAAAACCGGGGTTGCTTCACCGGATTGACACTGAGTACTATCGGCGGGTTGAGGCAGTTAATTTCACCGTGAAACACGATGATGGCCAGGAAACGAGATATCTGCATAAAGCGGATCTTGTCCTTGTCGGCGTGTCCCGCTCTTCAAAAACGCCTCTTGCAATGTATCTTGCCCATAAGGGTTATAAAGTTGCAAACGTGCCGATTGTGTTTGGCATAGCGCTACCGGAGGAGTTGTTTGAAATAGACCAGACAAAGATAGTCGGCCTTTTGGTTGACCCGAAGCGTCTTGTAGAAATCCGCACTTCCCGATTGATAAATATGAGGCAAAGCCCTCGTGGCAGTTATAATGACTATCAGCATGTTGAAGAGGAAATATCAGCCTGCCGGCAGATTTACCGGAAAAATCCTCACTGGTTTATTCTCAATATTACCAACAAATCTGTTGAGGAAGCTGCGTCAGAAATTATGAGACGAATGGAAATGAGTATTGGGGTAGAATATTAATAAAATTAGTACATTCCATGGGAAAGAGGAGGTTGTGATGAAAATTCTTATCGTAGAAGATGAAAAAAAAGTGGCCAGTTTTATTAAGCGGGGACTTGAAGATGACAGTTATCAGGTAACTCTCAGTCATGATGGAGTTGATGGTTTAAAGAGGGCCAGCAGCGGAGAGTTTGATCTGATCATTCTCGATTGCATGCTGCCGAAAAAAGATGGCGTAACGGTGTTGCAGGAATTACGTGAAGCCGGCAGTCAGGTTCCTGTCCTTCTGTTGACTGCTAAAACTGAAACAAGGGATATTGTAACAGGCCTTGACGCCGGGGCGGATGATTATCTTACAAAACCATTCGCTTTTGCCGAGCTTCAAGCGCGGGTGCGCGCACTCATCAGACGGTCTGAACAGGATCGTGGTGCTGATATCCGCTTTGCCGACTTGCGCCTTGACCCGGTCAATCATAAGGTCTGGCGAGGTCAAGTCGAGATCGTTCTCACCGCAAAAGAATATAACCTCCTTTCATATATGGTGAGGAACGCCGGAAATGTTCTGTCGCGTGCCAATATTGCCGACAACTGCTGGGAGTATCCGTTTGAAACGTTTACAAATATTATTGATGTGTATATCAACTACCTGCGCAAAAAGGTCGACGGCAAATTTCCCACTAAACTTATTCATACCGTTCGTGGCCAGGGGTATATTTTAAAAGAAGGGTAGCAAAGATTGTTTTTTTCGTAGTAAGTGTAAATTTATCTGTCAGGGGCGGTGTCGTGTCTTATGCGACCCCGCCCCTGCCAGTTAAAAGCACTCTCTAAAAATGTCCACGCACATTTAAGGTATAAGGAGGGCTCGTAACCCGACTTGATTTTTGGAGTCCAGTATGTCTTCCAGATATATGCAGCCGCTTCGTATTCTGACGCAATTCACTTTTTTAGGGTTTATGGTCTGGCTTGTTCTCTGCTTTTACAACTTTGTTCAGATCGTCAGCTCTCCGATATCGGCGACTATTGGTGCTCGTCCGGACGGAGTTGATGGCTTTCTCCCGATATCCGGATTATTGGGTACCGCCTCATGGTTCAAGGGGGGGGGAATTAATACCATCCACCCGGCGGCAGTCGTCGTTTTTCTTACCGTAATTGCAGTTTCTCTCCTGCTGAGACGTTCCTTCTGCTCCTGGATATGTCCGGTTGCAACCGTTTCTGAATGCGCCTGGAAAGCCGGTTTCAAGCTATTGCGTCGCAACTGGCGTATTCCGGCAATAGTGGATGTACCATTACGGATGCTGAAATATGTACTTATGGCTTTTTTTATATATGGTATTGCTATCGCCATGAACAGCAACTCGCTAAAACAGTTCATCGATTCGGACTACCACAAGATTGCTGATGTACGGCTGATGAACTTCTTTTTACACATGTCGCCTGTTGCATTCGCGTTTATTCTGACCATTACGTTATGTTCATTTGTTCTGCGCAACCCGTTCTGCCGGTACCTTTGCCCGTATGGGGCGCTGCTCGGTCTGGTTGCCGTACTGTCACCGCTCAGGATATCGAGAAACTCTGAAAGCTGTATTTCGTGTGGGGCCTGTAGTCAGGTATGTCCGGCATACATTGATGTCATGCACCAAACCACTGTAATATCGCCGGAATGTATCGCCTGTTGGCGATGTGTCAGTCATTGCCGCTTCAATAATGCACTGTCAATGAATGCCTTTCAACGTTTCGCAATTCCCGGTTTTATCTTCGCTATTCTGGTGGTAACGTTTTTTTATGGCGGGACAGTAATTGGCACATTAAGCGGACACTGGCACAGTCAAATCTCTCTGGAAGAATATGGCCGACTGTTGCATAAATAACTGAAAAGGATTATCTGATTATGGGAGTATATGCCAACACCGTAAGTATTACCCAGTTTACCGTAACAGGTGAATTGCCTAAAACTGAGCTATTTGAGTGGTTTTCTAAAAAACTGTCAGATCGTAGTTTCCAGTCAATTGAAAATTCAACGGAAGAGTCTTCTGAAGGATGGACACTTGTTGATAAACCGGATGACGCATCATTTGAAGTACCTTCCGAGTTCTGGCGAGATAATTACATTGTTTTTTCTCTCCGCAGAGATCAGCGAAAGATCCCCGCTGCAGTTCTCAAATCCCATGCGGCCCGTGAAGAAGGCCTTTTTCTGGCTCAGAATCCCAACGTGCGTCGAACCCCCAAAAACAAACGAGACGAGATTAAAGAGCAGGTCCAACTGCGTCTTATGACCAGATGCCTTCCGGTCCCCGCAACGGTTGACGTAGTGTGGGATCTAAAAAGAGGCGTACTGACCCTTTTCAGCCTGGGTACTAAAGTTATTGACCGTTTTGAAGATATCTTCAGAAAAACTTTTGAAGGATTCAGTCCTGTTATTATCCACCCGTTTGCCCGGGCACAGAAATTATTAGACGGGCAGATGCTTGATGCTTTGGGAGCAGCCAATCAGGCTGGCTCAGATGCTGTGGTAGCCCTGATTCGAGATAACCAGTGGCTCGGCTGGGAATTTTTGCTCTGGCTGCTGCAGCGTGGCGTAAACGGTGAAGGAGAGTTTTCCATTTGTTGCCCCGGACAGATTACAATTGGTGAACGTTTTACCGCCTGGATAGATGACCGAATCCAGTTTCAAGGTGGCGGCGAAGAGGGGGGCATCCAGAAAGTTACGGTTTCAGGCTCACAGGATAGTTATCTGGAGGCAATTTCTGCTCTGAAAGGTGGCAAACGGATAACCAGCGCAACAATCTGCATTGAGAAAGACGAGAACCCCTGGAAGCTGACTCTGAAAGGTGACACGTTTGGCTTTGCTTCGTTTAAATGTCCTCAGGTCCGTGTTGAAAAAGATGCTACGGTTGATCAAATGAGTGAGCGAGAAGCGGTTTTTTATGAGCGCATGTTCCTTATGGAACAAGGAATTCAGTTATTCGACAGTTTATTTACCATATTTTTAAAAGAGCGACTGACAGAAGCATGGAACGGCCGTTTACTGGCTATTCAAGCCTGGTTGGCCGGGGAGTAGTTTGATGAAATTTATTGATGAAGTAACGTTATACGCAACGTCCGGGCATGGCGGCGCTGGATGCGTAGCCTTCCGGCACGAGAAATTTATCGAGTTCGGGGGACCAAGCGGCGGAGATGGCGGCAAAGGCGGAGATGTCATTTTTGAAGCCTCTTCGGGACTGTCAACATTGCTGGAGTTGCGACACCGGCCACACCAGAAAGCGGAAAACGGTCATAACGGTATGGGTAAGAACCGTCATGGCGCCGGTGGCAATGATTTACTGATAAAAGTGCCGGTTGGTACTGTTATCAAGGACGTTGAGACTGATGACATTTTGGCTGATCTCACCGAGAATGGACAAGTTGTCGTGCTGCTCAAAGGTGGCAGAGGTGGTCAGGGGAATGCCCGCTTTGCTTCCGCTACGAACAAAGCCCCTAAATTTGCCCAGCCGGGAGAAGAGAATGAAGAGCGTAAACTCAGACTCGAACTGAAATTAATGGCCGATGTCGGACTTCTCGGCTTGCCAAATGCCGGGAAATCTTCACTTATCAGCAAGGTATCGGCGGCACGCCCCAAGATTGCTGATTATCCCTTTACCACGATGGTTCCATCTCTTGGAGTAGTACCGTATAAAAATTATCGTTCTTTTGTAATGGCCGATATTCCAGGAATTATTGAAGGAGCAAATGAAGGTGCAGGTTTAGGTCATCGATTCCTTAAACATCTGGAACGTTCAGGTATCCTGCTGCATCTGATTGATATTTCCTGGATGCCGGAGAGGGATCCGAGAGCTGAATATGAATCTATAAATAACGAGCTTGCTCTTTTCAGCCCTGAACTCGCTCAAAAAGAACAGATAGTCATCATTACCAAGACCGATCTTTCCCGGACAAAGGAAGAGCTGCCAGCGATAATATCATGGTTCAAAAGTAAAGGGGTTACCGTTTTTCCGATATCTTCAGCTACCGGTGAAGGTATTGATTTATTGCTTGACGAGATTGCCCGACGTTTGTGGGGTCAGCAGGATGAGGTGTGGTAATGCGGAAGAACGTTCTTAAAACGGTCAAGAGGGTCGTCATTAAAATCGGCAGCAGAGTGCTTACGGACGGCGGTGGCGCTCTCGATATGGCAGTCATCGGCAGAATCTGTGATGAAATTGCTCTGTTACGCTCCCGGGGACTTCAGGTTATTGTTGTTTCCTCAGGGGCAATCGCTGCGGGGCGGAGTGAGCTCGGGCTGAGTGACAAGTCACGAACAATTCCGCACAAACAGGCTGCTGCTGCCGTTGGCCAGACACGCTTAATGCAGGCGTATGAGACCTCTTTGGCGCCACATAAACTAAAAACGGCCCAGGTGCTGTTAACCAGTGAAGATCTTGGCAGTCGTCAGCGCTTTCTCAATGCCCGGGCTACTCTGGATGCACTGCTTGGCTTCGGGATAATTCCGATCATTAACGAAAATGATACCGTTGTCGTTGATGAGATAAAATTCGGCGATAATGACAATCTTTCCGCACTTGTTACCAACGTGGCTGAAGCGCACCTGCTGTTGATCCTGACCGACATTGAAGGTTTCTACAGTGCTGACCCCAATACAGATCCCGAGGCAGTTTTGATCCCTCTTATTTCAGGAGTAACTCGTGAAGTGGAACGGGCAGCCGGTGGCTCCGGCTCTAAAGTAGGTACCGGCGGTATGGCAACAAAAGTTGCCGCCGCTAAAAAAGCGGGTAAAAACGGTGTTGCAACCATTATTGTGTCCGGCAAACGTCCAGGGGTAATTGCCGCTGCTTTAAACGGAGACGAAGTCGGGACACTGTTTCTTCCTTCCAATACGGGAATTAATCGCCGGAAACATTGGATTGCCTATACACTGAAACCTTCAGGCCGGATAATTGTTGATGACGGGGCTCGAAATGCTTTACTGAAAAAAGGGAAAAGCCTGCTGCCGTCAGGACTTGTCAGGGTTGAGGGCCGGTTTGAACGGGGAGCGTGTATCAGATTGTGCGGCCTCGACGGAGTGGAATTTGCCCGTGGGCTTTCTGATTACTCGAGTGGCGAAGCGGAACGCCTTGCCGGTAGAAAAAGTCTTGAAATTGAGGCAATCCTTGGCTATTACTACGGCGATGTGATTGTGCATCGGGACAACATGGTTCTGATTTAGATAGTAAAAAAGGCCTCAAAGACTGATATCTTCGAGGCCTTTTTTATTTCTGCGATTATTTTGGCGCAATAACTACTGACGCGCTTGCAACAAAAACCTCTTTCTTCTGCAGTCCACCGCTTTCAACCTCAACCTGTCCACGCAGTTCCTGACCTATTGAGGTATTCTCCCGTACTTTCACATCAAGATTTATTTGTACCAGCTGTCCTATATCAACTTTATCGACCGTAAAAACAAGCGCTCCGTTTGACTCCTGCTTAAATGGAGTGTCAGAACCGCCTTGAAAATCTATCTGTGGCGGCAGTTGTAGGCGAACTGTCAAGTTCTGAGCGGACTGAGACCCTGCATTAAGAACTGCCACACGATAGCTAAGCTTTTCTCCCGGAGTAACTTTCGGCTTGACCAGCTTCGCAACGGCGCGAACAAGCGGAGCAGAGCATATGACAACGGTTTCTTGCTTGAAAGCGATATCACTGAATTTTGCTGAAACTGCATGAACCGACAGCAGAGATCGATGGCCATCAACCATCTCGAACGGCATCCTGACATGCAAAGAACCCTTGAATGTTTCACCGGAGGCAAGCTGAAGACGAGTCACGCTTTCGTCCGGTTTGCCAGGTTTTGTCAGTATGACTCCATACTCCCTGGCTGCAGAAATGTTCAGCAGCAGCTCTTCACTGCTGTTGCCCCTGTTAGTGATTTCAAGCGGAATAACACTGCTGCTGCCAATCGGAAATGACCCCGCGTCGTTGCGAAGAGAGATGGCAATTTTAATATTCTCCTTGGCAAGCTTCTCAGCGAGCAGACGCTCTTTTTCCCGGCGCTCTTCTTCAAGTTTGATTTTTGCCAGGCGCTCTTTTTCCAATCGTTCTTTTTCGAGGCGTTCTTCTTCAAGCTTGACTTTGGCCAGGCGCTCTTTTTCCAAACGTTCTTTTTCCAGACGTTCTTCTTCAAGTTTAATCTTAGCCAACCGCTCCTGCTCAGCTTTCGCTTTTGCAATGCGCTCCATCTCCAGTTTCATTTCAGCAGCACGCTGACGGGCAATTCTGTCATTGCTTACCTGACGCGCTACAGCCTGCAAGGTTTTATCAGCCGCAAGAACGTCGCCTTTCTGATAGCGATGTGCGAGAGTCATCAACTCATCTTCAACAGATGTCTTCAACCTGCTTTCGGGAAATTCTTTCGTAAACAGGGTAACAGATTTAGCTGCTCGCTCATTATTTCCAGATTTAAGACTGGCTCTGGCAATGAGAAGTAACGTTACATCCCTAAGAGGGGACTCAGGGAAAACCTGATTTAATTGATCGCATTTTTCTATCGTCAGCAGGTAATCTTTCTGCTGATACGCATTAAAAGCCTCAACAAATACAGTTGAGTCATCAATTTCAGCTGACTGGCCGGGAACAGAAAAGGCAATGACGACGAACAACGAGAAAACACCCACAACAACTGATCTTAGAAATGATTTCATATAGTTAGTCCACAAAACTCTTTAATTTTTTACTGCGGCTCGGGTGCCGCAGTTTACGCAGTGCTTTTGCTTCAATCTGCCTGATTCGCTCACGGGTAACTTCAAAATCATGACCAACTTCCTCAAGGGTATGGTCACTTTTTTCACCGATGCCAAATCTCATGCGAAGTACTTTTTCTTCCCGGGGAGTCAGTGTTGCAAGGACCTTGGCGGTACTCTCAGAGAGATTATTCTTTATGACCGCCTCAATAGGAGAAATGACCCCCTTGTCTTCAATGAAATCTCCAAGATGAGAATCCTCTTCCTCGCCAATTGGAGTTTCAAGCGAAATTGGTTCCTTGGCGATTTTAAGAACCTTGCGTACTTTGTCAAGCGGAAGTTGCATACGTTCAGCTATTTCTTCCGGTGATGGCTCCCGACCGTTTTCCTGCACCAACTGGCGGCTGGTTCGTATTAATTTGTTGATTGTCTCAATCATATGGACTGGAATGCGGATCGTACGAGCCTGATCGGCTATTGCACGGGTAATAGCCTGGCGAATCCACCAGGTTGCGTAGGTTGAAAATTTATAGCCGCGCTGGTATTCAAATTTATCGACGGCTTTCATGAGCCCGATATTCCCTTCCTGAATAAGGTCAAGGAATTGGAGTCCACGATTGGTGTATTTTTTTGCAATTGAGACAACGAGGCGCAAGTTCGCCTCAATAAGTTCACTTTTTGCGATACGGGCCTTACATTCACCTTCTTCAATCGCTTTCAGTGCCGCAGCAAGATCACGAGCCTTAAAGCCGGATTCCTGCTCTACTTTATGGATCTTGCGAGCCGCAATTCTCAGACGTTTTTCAATTCTCGCCGTCTCTTCTTCATCTAACTTGAGCTTGCCAAGTTCTACGGTGCATTTTTCATCTTCATTCTGCAGTTTATCAAGCAGAGTTTTTAATTTTTCGAAAGAAATGATTTTTTCAAGATCAGATAATTCTGCCTGTAACGTATCCACTTTTCCGGAAAGATCTTTCAGGCGTTCGGCAACTTTATTGGTATGACGATCTTTCAGCCGCAATGATTTGAGAAGCTCCGCCTGACGATCTTTCCCTTCGCGTAACTTCTTTTCAAATTCTTTCTTTTTTGCCGGTGATTTTGCTGCCGCTACTGTTTCAGAAATTTCTATCAAAAGCTGATCCTGTGCAACAATCGCATCAATGATATCGAGTATTCTGGTCTTTTGGACATCTTCTTCATCGTCTTCCAGAACCTCTTCTTCAACCTCTTTACTGACCTCAGAAGGTGTCATCAGAAACTTGCGCAGCCGATCTCCCAGAGAGATAACTTCCTTAACGGTAATTGGCGTATTGAGTATAACGCCGGCAACATCACGTTCACCATCTTCAATCCGTTTGGCAATTTCAACCTCACCCTCGCGGGTAAGGAGAGAAACAGAACCCATTTCACGCAGATACATACGGACAGGATCGCTTGTACGTCCAATTGAGCCGGGTTCGAATTCTACCTCTTCCGACTCTCCCTCTGCTTCTTCATCGTCGTCAAGATCACTTTTCATCTTCGGAATCTTGATCTTCTGAGCTGAATCGACTATTTCAATATCAAGGTCTCCGAACATACCCATGACATCTTCAATCTGATCGGTCGCTATGTCAGGCGGAAGTATGTCATTAACCTCGTCGTAGGTTAAGAACCCCTTCTCTTTTCCTATGTCAATCAGTTGTTTAACGTCGTCAATATTTTTCTTTGCCATATGTATTCACCTCAGAGGGTCACCGTATACAATCAGTGTCTAGAGCCTCGATTTTCGTGTGCGCAAATTGTCTGCCTGCTGTAAAAGCTGAACATATTCATCACTGCCGGGCACCACTACGGCCAGACGGGCGGCAATATCCTTTATTGATGAAACCTGTTTTTTTTCGCTGCTGCGAGTACATTGATCAAGAACGGAGCGCCATTCAATGTCTGCAATATAACCATCTGACACCATCATCCGTGAAAAAAGCATTTTTTGCTCAGGCTTTTCAATCAGATCAGCCATCTGGCGTAATTTTGTGCTGCTTTCAGTATCAGCCAGACAACTCTGTAATAAAACGGCTAAGTCAAGATAGTCATTGGAGAAGATAGTTTCAAGGCCAACCCGTATTATTTCGGCACGTGCATCTGGGTAATTCAAAAAAAGGGCAAGCAGGGTATCCTGAATTGCGTCAACTGCCTGTATGGGTGTGAGCGGACCTGACACCGTTTCCTGCTGCAACCGCTTCCCGCCCCCCAACCGCTTGCGAAATGCGTGGACCGTTATCCCCAGCAGTCGGCAGATCTCCTTCTCGTACAGGTCACGTTCTATCGAATCGGAAATCTTGCGGAATCGTGGCACGATATCATCGATAATCCGCACCTTACTGTCAACGCTATCAGGCGGTGTTTCCAATAACAGAGAGCGCACAAAATAGTCAAAAGCGGGCCGGGCCGTATCACGAAGAGCAATAAAGGCTTCCGCCGGATGTGTGGCCAGAAAACTGTCAGGATCATCACCGACGGGCAATGAAATTACATACGCCGGTATGCGTTGTTCAAGAAAAAGTTCCATTGAACGAATGGTTGCTTTTTTTCCGGCAGCATCGCTGTCGAACAGTGTGTAGACACGGTCGGCATGACGCTTGATCAACGCTGCATGGCTGCCGGTAAGTGCCGTTCCGCATGTTGCGACAACATTATGAACTCCGGCACGGTACAGAGCAAGATGATCAAAATACCCCTCGACGATAATTACGGCACTGCCTGTTCTGATCGACGGCAGGGCCATATCAATACCGAAGAGCACCGAACTCTTGTGATAGAGCGGCGATTCGGGAGAGTTAATATATTTCGGAAGCGATGCATCCAGAACTCTGCCGGCAAAAGCGATCACCTGGCCGCGAGTATTACGGATTGGAAAGATCAGACGATTACGAAAAAGATCATACCAGCCGGCATCTGATTTGCGGATAATGCCGAGCTTAAGCGCGATATCCATATCAACGCCATTGTTTCTCAAATGTTTTACCAGACCATCACGGCGGTCTGGTGCAAATCCCAGTCTATAGGCGTCTGATATCCCGGATTGTACTGAACGATCTGCGAGGTACTGCCGGGCCGGTGCACCTTCCTGCCCATTAATCAGCACAGAGCGGTAGTAGGCTGTGGTCAGATCATTAATGCGCAGAAATTGGCTCTGTTCATCCTGTGACTTTTTTTCAGACGGAGTAAGCTGTCGCTCCTCAATTTCTATGCCGGCCTTCCGAGCGAGAAGTTTAACTGCTTCAGGAAAACTGACCCCTTCAATTTTCATGACAAAAGAAAACGCAGTGCCGCCGGCACCACACCCAAAACAGTGAAAAATTTCACGAGCCGGATTTACATTGAAAGATGGTGTCTTCTCGGCATGAAACGGACACAGGCCAAGAAAATTGCTGCCTGCCCGACGCAGCGACACATAGTCCGAAACAACTTCAACGATTGTCAGTCTCTCAGCAACTTCGCGAACTTTCTCCTCAGGGATCATTTTTTCACCCCTTTAGTGTCACGCATTTCCTTAAGCAGATAATCTCCGCTTTGTGCCAGCATACGAGCTGATTCAGTCGCATTGATTCTATGCCGGAGCTGTTCTGGCATGAAGCTCGAAGTTGCAATACTGAAAACCATGCTGAGCAGAAGCACTCCCTCAACAACTCCTATGAGCAGACCGCCAAGCCTGTTGAGTGTGCCCAGCATCACGAGTCGCAGTGCCGCTGTGACGATATTACCTATGATATGGGCACATATTCCGGCTATTAGCAGTATGATGACAAAAGCAAGAAACGAAGACAGATGCGTCGGCAGATGGAGCGCATTTTTTATTGGCACTGCAAGTAATGGATGGAATCTGTATGCCAGCCACCCCCCTGCAAGCAAGCCTGCCAGCGAAGACGCTTCATTTACAAACCCGCGAACGACTCCTTTGACGGCAAAAAAGCAAAGAATTGACAAAATTATGATGTCAAATAGATTCATTGAGTAAATTTGCCCTTTTACAAAGAAGGGGCCATCACAATGAAAGCCCCTTGCCGGTGTAATCCAAATTCCAGACCGGGGCTATGCATCAAACAAGCAGCCTCCGGACAGCATCATTGACTAATTTACCATCGGCCTTACCGGCAGTAAGCGGGGAAACAGCCTTCATTACCCTGCCCATATCTTTCGCTCCGCTTGCTCCCAACTCCAGAATTTTCTGGCTGATCAGGGATTCAATTTCTTCCGGGCCTAGCTGTGCTGGCAGAAATTCAAGAAGAACCGCCATCTCCAGCTCTTCCTTTTCAGCCAGCTCCAGACGGTTACCTTCCCGATACATGCGAATGGACTCACGACGCTGCTTAACCAGAGATGACAGTACATCAATGACCGCCAGGTCGCCCAGTTCACTTCGGCTATCTATTTCGCGATTTTTAATTGCAGCACGCACCATGCGTACAGCCGAAAGGCGCAGGTTATCCCGCGCCCTCATGGCTGCTTTCATAGCATCTTCAAGTTGTTCTTTCAAAGTCATACAGCTTGTTCCTGTCCCCGTTGAGGGATACTAGTCAATCATTTTACGCTGTTTTTTGAGGGCACGCTTGCGTGCGGCGATCGCCTTCTTCTTACGCTTGATGCTTGGTTTTTCAAAATGCTCGCGCTTACGGACTTCAGAGAGGATCCCCGCTTTTTCGCACTGTTTTTTAAACTTTTTCAGTGCCATTTCAAACGGCTCGCTGTCTTTAATTTTTACTCCCGGCATGTAAAATCACCCCCCCGTCCATTACTAGTTAATAAAATATATCGCGTACGTTATACAAAATGAGAGTTGAGCAAAATAGCATACTGTGAAACTTTGTCAACAAGCAAATGAAAATAGTTATAGCTGAGTCGGTTCACGGCGTGAGGCTTTTTCCTCCAGACCGGAAATGCCAAGGCGGCGGCGGAGTTCGTCGTAGACAGCTATCGGTGGAATGCCCTGATGCCCGAGCAGCACAAGAAGATGAAAAACAAGGTCAGCTGCTTCATAGACAATTTCGTCCCGCACGCCCCCTTTTCCGGCAATAATAACCTCAGTCGCTTCCTCACCGACTTTTTTCAGAATTTTGTCAATCCCGCCGCGCATGAGTGCAGCAGTATAGGAACTGTCGGTCGGATTGGTCTTGCGCTCAAGTATGATTTGATAGACTTCCTGGAGAATATCATTACTGCATGTCATAACCGGACCTCTACTCCTCTGGCACGGAGATATTCTTTTGCCTGGCCGATGCTGTATTCGCGATAATGGAAAATTGAGGCGGCCAGACAGGCACTCGCGCCAGCCGTTGTAAAGCCGTCGTAGAGGTGTTCCAGATTACCGACGCCACCGGAAGCGATAACCGGAATTGATACCGCATCGACGACTGCGCGGGTCAACTCAAGATCATACCCGTCTTTGGTGCCGTCGCAATCCATGCTGGTAAGGAGGATTTCCCCGGAGCCGTATGATTCCATCAAAGCCGCCCACTCGACAACATCGAGACCGGTCGGCTTGCGGCCGCCGTGGGTAAACACTTCCCACCTACTCTCGCCCGGAATGCGCCGGGCGTCTATGGCAACCACGGTACACTGAGAACCGAAACGTTCTGCCGCTTCTCGCACAAAATCAGGGCGATCAACCGCAGCGGTGTTGATCGAAGTCTTATCCGCACCGGCGTTAAGCAGACGACGGATATCCTCAACAGTGCGGATACCGCCGCCGACTGTCAGCGGCATGAATACACGGTCTGCTGTCCGCTGCACTATATCAATGATAATATCTCTGGCGTCACTGGAAGCGGTAATGTCCAGAAAGGTAAGTTCGTCGGCACCCTGTTGATCATACATTTCGGCAATTTCGACCGGGTCACCGGCGTCACGCAGACCCACAAACTGCACACCTTTGACGACGCGCCCCCCTTTTACATCGAGACAGGGAATAATTCGTTTTGTCAGCATTACAGAAGCAGCCTTTTGGTAAGTGCAATAGCTTCCTGCAGTTGTATCGCTCCGGTATACACCGCCTTGCCGGTAATAACGCCGGTCACTCCGCTCGCTTCAATAGCCATAAGGTTTTCAATATCTTTGAGCGAAGAGACGCCGCCGGAAGCAATAACCGGGATTGAAACTGCTTCGGCAAGTGCTTTGGTCGCTTCAAGATTCGGCCCCTGCAGCATACCGTCCCGGCTGATATCTGTGTAAATGATGGCAGAAACGCCAAACCCCTCGAACTTTCTGGCAAGATCTATGGCAGTGATATCGGTCAGTTCAGCCCACCCCTGCACCGCTACCATACCGTTTTTTGCATCAATGCCGACAACGATCTGCCCGGGAAAGCGGGTACACGCCTCACGAACCAGTTCCGGGTTGCGTTGCGCAGCAGTGCCGATAATTACGCGGGACAGCCCGAGTGACAGGTACGCCTCAATTGTGGCTATGTCACGAATCCCCCCCCCTAACTGGGCCGGAATGGTGATCGCTTTAATAATGGCCTCAATGGCATCTCTGTTTTTTGGCTGACCGGCAAAGGCGCCATCAAGATCAACAATATGCAGCAGCTCTGCACCCTGATCCTGCCACGCGCGCGCCTGAGCGCCGGGGTTATCATTGAAGACCGTATCTTTATCCATCAGCCCCTGTTCAAGGCGGACGCATTTTCCTTCTTTTAAATCTATCGCAGGTATGACTAACATATGATCCTTTCAGAATCTTTCACTACGGAGACACGGTTAATATTCTGAGGTAAACAAAAAAACACCCGCTAAACAGCAACAGGTGCCTTCACCAATACCATAAGTATTGCGCTATCTCAACTTAAATGGAAAAAACCGGTACGGGAAATTAATCTGTTTTTTGACATGAAATCACAACCACAGGAAACCGCCGCCGCTACTCGTCAACATGTTCACACGGCATCTTTCAGCACCTCACGAACAGCACTTGTCAGTGTCTCAAAATCCAATGGCTTAGGGAGGACTTTGTTGGCATGTAATATTTTGCACATATCAAAGAGCAGGTTTTGATCCATAGCAGCAGATCCTCCTGACATTACGATTATTTTTTGTCGGCTTTTCTGGTTTACCAGCCACATTAGCACGCCCACACCATCCTGCTCCGGCATGAATACGTCAGTGATTATAAGATCAAACCGCTGGTTTTCGAGCAGCCTGATCCCCTGTTTACCATCTACGGCAGTTGAGACCTCGTGTTGTTCTCTTTCCAGAAAAGAGGTCATAACCTGTAACACCTGTTCATCATCATCAATAAGCAGAATTTTTGCCATTATTGTTCCTCGCTTCCGTTGATTACCCGTTTTATGAAGCCACTCAGTTTTATCAGATCATACGGTTTCTGTATAAAATGTGCCTCTTTACTCAGCTGAACATGCTCGGTAGAGTAGCCTGACGCATAAATACATGGCACCAGTGGTCTCAGTTTCAGTATTTGCTCCATCATAACTCTGCCGCTCATTCCCGGCATGACATAATCAGTCAATACGAGATCAATCTGTATTGAAAGGTCTCTGGCCAGTTCCAAAGCTACTGTTGGATTTGCGGCGGCATGGACAGTGTAACCAATTTTCTTCAGAAACAGCGAAACAACAATCCTTACGGCATCATCATCCTCAACAAGCAATATGGCACAACTGCCGGTAGATATGGTGTCGGCTATCTTGGCGCTCTCTGTTATTGCTGCACTCATTCGTGGAATGTAAACCTTGAATTCAGTCCCCTGTCCGACGTTACTGGTAACATCAATGAAGCCGCAGTTCTGATGAATTATGCCGTAGATGGTGGCAAGCCCGAGTCCGGTTCCTTTGCCAACTTCCTTTGTGGTAAAAAATGGTTCAAAAATATGCGCCAACGTCTCCTTGTCCATGCCGGTTCCGGTGTCACTGAATGTTATCATGACGTAATCGCCCGGGATAGCATCAATGACGGCACAGCAACTGCCGGCGTCCAGGGTGATATTTCCGGTTTCAATGACAAACGCTCCACCGTCCGGCATTGCATCCCGGGCGTTGATGGCCAGATTCATAACAATCTGATCAAGTTGCACCGGATCCATCCGAATGTTCCAGAGCTTGTCGCAAGGCTCAAATGATATAGAGATATGTTCGCCAATGAGACGGGCAAGAGATTTAAGTCCCTCAGCTATGACCTTGTTTGCCTCCAGCACTCTGGGGGTGACAACCTGTTGTCGTGAGAATGCCAGCAATCGGTAGGTAATATCTCTGGAATGTTCTGCGGCACGACGTATTTCGTCCAGATTACGTAAAACCTTGTCACTATCATGAATGTCCATTTTGGCCAGTTGGGCATTACCCAGAATCGCCATGAGTTTGTTATTGAAGTCGTGTGCTACCCCTCCAGCCAGTTGACCGATCGCTTCCATTTTCTGGGACTGATGGAGCCGGAATTCGATATTCAGTTTCTCTTCTTCGGCATGCTTCGCTTCAGCAAGCATTTGAGCAAGCTCTTCTTTCTGGCGAGCCAGCTGAACCACCTGCTCTTTCATGAGATCATTGCGCGTTTTTTGTACAATATGGTTGCGGATGCGCAGTTTGAGCAGATCAAAATTGGTCGGCTTGGTAAGATAATCAATGCCGCCAAGCTCAAGACCCTGCAATTCTCCCTCATAGGAATCGAGCGACGTCAGGAAAATGACCGGAATTTCAACGAACCTTTTATCAGCCTTGATGATTCTGCAGACATCATAGCCGCTCACATCAGGCATCATCACGTCCAGAAGAATCAGATCGGGTAACTGCTCTTCAAGCAGCTCGATAGCATCCTGGCCGCTTAGGGCAGTGAGGATTTCGTAGTCATCTTTGAGTGCCGCTATCATAAGCTGAATGTTTACCGGTTCATCATCAACGGCCAGAATACAGAAACGCTGTTTATCCATGATTTTCCTCCACTGCTTCAACTGAACTATTCGGAACATTTTGGCCCCAGAGGGTCCGTTTAATCTCATCCACAAGTTTGCTGGTTATAAGAGGTTTCGATACATAGCCATCAAAACCTTGTGTCAGAAAACTTTCCTTTTCTTCGCGCATCGCGTGGGCGGTCATCGCAATGACCGGCAGATGGGCCGTCGTCCCCTGTTCATATCTGCGGATTTCACGCAGGGCTTCTTCGCCGGTCATGACCGGCATCCGAATGTCCATCAATACCAGATCGAAGCTGCCGCTCTCCAGTACGGCGAGGCATTCCCTGCCATTCTCTGCAACAATGCAGTCAAAGCCGAGCTTTTTAAGAAGCGCCGACCCGAACGTGATGCTGACCTTGTCATCCTCCACGAACAGTATCCGGAGCTGCGGGCCGTCCCAGACGACGGCTGTTTTTGGGGTGATGCTTTCGAAAGAGGCGGCATCCCTGCCAATGGTGAACGGCAGTGTCACGGTGAAACAGCTGCCGTTGTTCTGCGAGCTTTCAACCATAATTTCACCACCCATAATTTCCGCCAATCGACGACTGATAGTCAGCCCGAGACCGGTCCCTCCGAATTTTCTGCTGATGGAGCCGTCCCCTTGTGTAAACGGCAGGAAAACAGTCTCAAGACAGTCGGACGAGATACCAATTCCGGTGTCTCGTACCGCTATCTGAATAAGCACGTTTTTATCGTGTTGCTCCAAAAGCTCCGTTGATAGTGTCACACTCCCCTGCTGCGTGAACTTGATCGCATTCCCCAGCAGATTGAGCAGTATCTGTTTGACCCGCAGTTGGTCACCCACCAAGAGATACGGGATCTCTGTGGCTAAAGACAGTTTCAGGTCAAGCTTCTTGTCAAATGCGGCGGTTTTTTGCATCAGGATGACATCGTTGATACAGCGATGCAGACTGAATTCTGCACATTCGACGCTGATTTTTCCCGCCTCGATCTTTGAAAGGTCAAGGATATCGCTTATCAGGGAGAGCAGGTTTGTACCGGACAGTTTGAGAGCAGCCACATACTCGCGCTGTTCCTTGTTCAGATCGGTCATCTCCAAAAGCTGGGTCATGCCGAGCACGCCGTTCATCGGGGTGCGGATTTCATGGCTCATGTTGGCCAGGAACTGGCTCTTGGCGGTGTTGGCGGATTCGGCGCGTTCTTTTGTTTCCTCAAGTCGCGTCTGAATGACCTCGTATTCCTCAATCTGAATCCGCAGCATCTCTTCAGTCGCTTTCAGTTCATCATTTCGTTTGTGGAGTTCTTTTTCCCTGATATTCAGCGCATCGTCCTGCTGCCCCAGGGTTTCCAAAAGGTGATTAAAGCCACCGATCAGTTGCCCGATTTCGTTGTGGCTGGTAATTGGTAACGGTTGCCGGGGAAAGCCTGTAACCGGCATGGATGCCAGCAAGTCAATGGTGGTGAAAACCGGTGATAGCTGGCGGCGTAACATCAACCAGGTAGCACCACCCACCAGCAGGGAAAATATGCATGTGAAAAGCAGAATGCGTATCTGTATATTGTGGATTGGGGCAAAGGCTTCTTTAGCGGGTAGCGAGGTCGACACATACCAACCGGCTATGGGTACGCGTTTGACCGATGCTAACACTTCTACGCCGACGGGATTAACCAGAATACCAGATCCTTCGTATCCTTGAATAAATCTGTCAATCAACGGGTTTGCGCCAAGGGGAGAGACCGGAGTCATAATGCGACTCTTATCAGTTGCAGTAATAATCAGACGATGTTGTGGTGCAACAAGTAGAAATCCGCCGGTTTTGCCGTATCTGTTTTCAGAAACCTTGCCCAGAAAGCTGGGCTTGCTCAGGTCGGTTGCACCGACCAGGGCACCGATAACCGTGCCCTGTTTGTCATGAATCGGCACCGTCATCGCGAAACTCGGAGCGACGACCCTCTTGCCGATGACAGGCTTGCCTAACGTCGCTTTACCTTCTTTCAGCGCGGCGGCTATATGGTCTTTGTCCATGTAATTGAGGCCGACCCTGCCGATGCACGGATTTTCGGCAATCGCAGTGCCGTCAAGGCGGGTGACGAAGATGCCGGCATTGAATAGAACCTGAAGAAGCGGGCGCAGTTCAATATGCTTCTGCAGTGCCGCCGGGTTATCGAGCAAGGGTGCGTCAATCTCACCGGCGATCGTTTTTAGCGCATTCATCCGTTCAGTCACATCTTCATTGACCGCAGCGGCAACAAATGAAGCCGTCGAGAACTGCTGTTCGCTCAAAAGGCGCAGATTATTCCTGCGCAGCATCTGGCTGGCTATGAACGCCAGCGCCCAGATGCTGATCAAGAACATAGTCAGCGTAAAGATTGTCACTTTCCTCTTTATCGACTGCTGCCTAAAGGTGCTAAAGTTCATACATTTTTATCCTTGGTTGATGCTGTTCAATGGTTTCCGCGAATATAGTAAAAAAAACGGCGCACGGAAAATACCGCAACGCCGGTTTATATGGGCATCAATCAAAATAATTGTTGACAGACGTATTTGTCAGGAGGAGTTTTTCTGTCTGTCTGTCTGTCTGTCTGTCTGTCTGTCTGTCTGTGCAATAGTCTTGCCACTTGTGACACCTCTTGAAGCAAGATTCAGGCGCACACTCTACACTGATTTATGGCATTTGCATCTACTATTTCGCTATTAGCATGAGTGGGCAAAAAGTTTACATGCTCGGGGGATGTGTCATCAGTTTAGTATTTGGCTTTGCTTTCAGCCTCTCAAAATCAGATCAAATTGCATTGACGGTCGCCCATACCTGGTGGTAGTGTTGCCGCTTAAGAAAACAAATTCCTATCCTTTAAACAACGGAGTCGCCCATGTCACAAACAATTGCGGCTGTTTACAAAAGCGGCCATTTTATACCGCTTATGCCAGTGTATGATTTTAAGGATAATCAACCTGTTGAACTTCGAATTAAATTGTCTCAAAAGAAAGAACATCCTTTAATGCGGTTTGTCGGCATAATAAATGATGAAGAAGCAACTGAACTAACTAATATTATTGAGGAAGAATTTGAAAAGGTAAATTTTGATGAGTGGTAGAATATGTCTTGATACCAGTGCGGTGATCAAAATTTTTCGTAATGACCCACTATCAAAACATTTGTTGGCAAAATACTCTCGATACTCTCTTGCTGTACCGGTGGTTGCCGAACTACTCTTTGCTGCGAAAAACTCTGCGAAGTCCATTGAAAACATTGAGATATATTCACAGTTTATCGATGCCTGCACGATAATTGGCACAACCAGAAAAACGGCGGAAATCTATTCTGATATTCGTTTACAACTTAAACGCAATGGCAAACCGATTCCAGAGAATGACATCTGGATTGCGGCAATCTGCAAGGAACATAATTTGATGATTGCCACGGCAGACATTCATTTCTCATATATTGATGAACTTCAGCTATATTCCTGGTAACCAACTTACCGCCTCAAGCTCTATAAATCCAGCAACCTAAATCCAGACCGAAGAACCAAACAAATTCGGGACCTGTTCCGCCGGAACAGGGCGACTGAATAAATATCCCTGCCCAACCAGGCAGCCGTGGGCAGAAAGAAAATCTCTTTGAACCTCATTCTCAATTCCTTCAGCGATAATGTTAAGTTCCAGACTTTCAGCCAGGGCAATGATTGCAGAAATCAGAGGAACTCTCTCGCTGACATCTGTAATGGCCGACACAAATGACTGATCAATCTTGAGAGTATCAACCGGCATGCTCTGCAAATACTGTAATGATGAGTATCCAGTGCCAAAATCATCAATGGCAAGCGAAATTCCTGATTTCTTCAGCTCATTAAGCGTTATTGAAGCTGCCTCTGAGTCAAGCATCATCACACCCTCGGTGATCTCTATCTGGAGTAACTGCGGCGCTATGCCGAAATGTTCGATTTCTTGACGAACAAAAGGCACCAGATCATTGTGAACAAGGCTCCTGCCGGATAGATTTACGGCAACCGGCACACCGCTTACTCCGGTGGCTTGCCATACGCTGATCTGTCGGCATACGTCACTGATTACCCAGCGGTCGATTTCACAGATCAGATTATTTTTTTCCGCAATCGGGATGAATACTCCCGGCGCTACAGACCCCAACATTGGATTATTCCAGCGGATTAACGCCTCAAGCCCCAGAATGCGTTGCGTAAGCAAATCAACTTGCGGCTGATAATGCATGGTGAACTCAGCTTTCGTAATAGCCATTCTCAGCTCTTTTTCCAGGTCGAGCTTGAATATGGCCGTTTCATGCATTTTCTGGTCAAAGTAGTAAAAGGTATTTTTCCCATTTTCCTTGGCTGAATACATCGCAATATCGGCGTGTTTGACCAACGTATCCGGATCCGGTCCGTCATCAGGGAATATACTGATACCGATACTGGCGGTAACCACGACTTCTGATCCCACCAACTGCACGGGTCGGCGAATATTTTTTATAATGCGCTGCGCTATAATGGCAACATCGTCGCTATGTTTAAGGTGTTCAATAACAACCACGAATTCATCACCCCCGAGGCGCGCTACCATTCCTGCTGAAACAAAATCTATGCTGCGAACGCTCTCTTTCAGGCGCAGTGCCAGTTGCTGCAGCAGGCAATCACCGGCAGGATGGCCAAGGGTGTCATTGACCGCCTTAAATCCGTCGATGTCGATAAAAAGTATCGCATATCGGTTACTAATATTTTGCGGATCGGCATGAATCCGTTTGAGATGATCCTGAAAGAGCAGGCGGTTGGGCAGACCGGTCAATGTGTCAATAAAAGCCAGGGTATGGATTTGGTTCTCCGCTGCTTTACGTTCTGATATATCCTGAATTGTTCCCTCCAGCCTTACTGGCGTACCACGCAGATCAGTGATGACCGACGCCTCTGTATGGACAAAATAGGACTTATCGTTACCGAGTAGTAACTGATGATCGATGCTGTATGGTGCGTGGGAAGTAACCGCCAGATTGGTACTGTCCATTACCAGTTTTCTATCATCAGGATGGACCAATCTGATAAAGGCCTGGAACGAAGAATCAAAACCGGCTGGCTCAAAGTGAAAAACCTTCTGAATCTCTTCAGAAAACCACATTATGTCAGATTGTATTTCCCACTCCCATGAGCCCATGCCGGCGAGACTCTGGGCATGAGAAAGCCGTGTTGCATTTTTTTTCTGGTTTGAAAAAGCCCTGGCTGCCCGCATGAGAAAACTGATCCGGTAGCCGATCAATGACCAAGGTATCGGCTTGGCAATGAAATCGGTGACTCCCAGGTCAAACGCACGCTGGATTGAAATAGCATCGTCGCATCCCGTCAGCATCATTATAGGGATTTCTGAAATGCCCGGTGTTTCCTTTAAACGAGCACAGACCTCGAAACCGTCCATACCGGGCATCAAGACATCAAGCAACAACAGGTCCGGCAGTACGTTTTCAAGGAGCATCAATGCCTGCTCACCGCCTTCTGCCTCATCGAAGCTCATGCCGAGCGAATCAAGTACAGACCCCATCATCAAACGTACTGACGGATCATCATCAATAATCAAAACGTGATTGGTGGTATCGGATATCTGGTTCATGATGAGATACCTCCTTCATTGAAAATGTTAATCAGGCAACACCCTCTTCGCAATACAACTGAAGCTGTTCCCTGGCGGTAAAATAGCCTTCCTCAATACTGGCAATCATTGACATGTCGGCAGGCAACTCCCCCTCCCGGCAGATACCCTCCAGTTCCTTGCAAACCTCTGCCACCCAGTGAACTCCCAGGTTGGCGCTGCCGGATTTGAGGCGATGACTTGCCCCCTTTATGGCCGCCGCATCGCCAGCGGAATACCCGCTGCGCATCATTTCAATCTGAAGGAGCGCATCATCAAAATAGAGACCAATGACCTTCTTCAGAATATCCGGTTTGTCGGGACGCTGCAGTGTCCGTATGGCAGTGAGGCAAGCCGGATCGATACAGTTAGAGACGGCAGTGGAGGCAACCGGAGCCGCTGCAGGAGAACGGTCCATGATGTCCTTCTCTCCGGACGAAAGCAGTGACTCCGGCACAGCGGGATGGGCCGTTGCAATTGCGGGGGGAAGCCAGCGGGACAAAACCTCGCCCAGACTCTCCATGCTGAACGGCTTCGTCAGGTAATCATCCATGCCGGCATCGAGGCAGACCTGGCGATCCTCTTTCATTGCGTGTGCCGTAACGCCAATAATAGTAAGACGCTCCCGGAACGTGCCATCCGCTTCACTGCCGGAATGCATGAGTTCCCTCTCTCGGTGACGCCTGGTCGCCTCGTAGCCGTCCATAACCGGCATCTGACAATCCATCAATATCACGTCATACCTCTTCCTGGCGATGGCCTCCAGCGCCACCGCCCCATTGCAGACGGTATCAACCCGGCACCCCATGGCTTCGAGCATGCACATCGCCACCTCGACATTTACCGGTGAATCTTCCACCAACAGTACCTCTGCCGTAAAACAGCAGGTCTCGGTTGCGCTCTCTTGATGCTCCGGTGGCACAACGTACGTATCAGGCGTGCGTCCCAGATGTACCGTGAAGGTGAAAGTGCTCCCCGTGTTAATAGCACTCTCTACAACTATTTTTCCGCCCATAAGTTGACAGAGCTCTTGTGCTATTGTGAGCCCGAGGCCTGTTCCGCCGAAACGTCGTGTCATTGAATCATCAGCCTGAGAAAATCTTGAAAATATTTTTTCTTGCGCCAATGGGCTGATACCGATGCCTGTATCGATGATGGTGAATTCGAGTCCCAGCGCCTCATCGGACTCCGCAAGCAGGTTCACTGACAGGTATACCATCCCATGCTCTGTAAACTTGAAAGCATTACCCAGAAGATTAACGAGAATCTGCCGTACTCTTCCTGCGTCTCCCCGAGCAAACCTGGGGACGTTTGTCCGAACATCACATGTATACTCCAGATTTTTATTCCCAGCCAGTGAGACAAACAGTTCAAAAGCATCTGTCGTCGTTTCCCGAAGGTCAAAAACAGAGTTTTCCAGTTCAAGTTTGCCGGCCTCTAGCTTTGTATAAACGAGAATGTCGTTAATGATTGACAATAGCGAATCTCCCGACTTTTTAACCGTCAGAAGATGACGCAGTTGCAGTTCATCCAAACGTGTACGGAGCAGCAATTCCGTCATGCCGAGCACCCCGTTCATCGGGGTCCTTATTTCGTGGCTCATGTTGGCCAAAAACTGGGATTTTGCCATATTGGCCTTTTCAGCCTCTTCCTTGGCCTTCAGCATCAGGCCATTACTTTCAGACAATTGAACCGTTCGCGCCTGAACCTGCTCTTCCAAATCGGTATTGTAACTCTGGAGTTGTCCTTCCTGCTGCTCAATACGTTCAATCATAGTGTCGAAATAATTCATCAGCCTGCCGAGTTCATCCATGCGTGATGAATTAAGCCGGATGGTGTAATTTTGAGTAGAGGTGATCGATTTTATGACGGCTTCCATCTCTGTTATCGGATCGGTGATAACCCGCTGGAAACTGTTGGCCAACTTGTAGCTGAACCCGAGGACTAACAGCATTATCACGACACTGATTGCGGCTGATGTCGTTATTTTATCAACTAATATATTTTTGTCCTGTTGAACCAGAACGGATCCAAGATGGACACCGTCTCTCATAATCGACCTTTCCACCTCGGGGTTCAGATCAAAAAGTGTCTGAGTCATTTCGGATCGTACCGTTTTCAGACGTTGCAGCAGGTCATTTGGCGCTACCATCATATCCTTGTTATAGTATCCGCTGACGTGACCCTGCTCATTCAGAATAAAGAGCTGCCGTATGGAAGGATCTGAATTGAGCGACTCAAGCGACTTGGCAATGGCCCGTTCGTCGCCAAAAGAGAGTGCTGCACCGACATCTGCTCCGACGATGTCACCCAGAGCGTTTAACCGGTTACGACTCTCCTGATTGAAGGAATATAACGTGTAGCCGAAAAAGCTGAACAGAGTGACGATCAGTACGATTGAGCAGGCCAGCATGATAACAGTTCGTTGCTTGCTGCCAAAACTGGAGTCTGGCCGGAATATGCGTTCGAGGGCGTTCATACGATTCTCCATAGTCAGTTGATGACATCACGGGCTAATTTCAGCAAATGCGTGCTGAAAGAGATTGACGCACTACCGGCAGCGGACCGGTTAAGATCGAAGACAATGCGGCCATTGACGGTCAGCAGATTGATCATCCCACCCATACGGGCAAAGTCACGCATATCGCTGATGGTAACAATCCCCCGGCTATGGGCCTCCGGCAACAGTGTCTGCAGGCGGTTGCGCTCGGATGAGGCGATGAAGAGCAACTGACAGCTATCCATCTGACTAAAGTCCGTCACCTTCAGAACAGCCAGTGGGCGGCTTTTGATAAGTTTGCCGCTTGATGCTGCAAGGACGCTTTCCAGTGGTGTGGCGCCGATCAGGCATATCGTGTAGGATTTACGGGTTTTTGTCTGCGCCAACATCTCGGTATAGAGCGGAATATTAAGCAGATACTTGGCCTTGACGAGGTACTCCTGTGGCACGTCGTCATCTTTCCCGGAGGCGATGCCTGCGGCCAGAATCAGCACCAATATGGCAAGCAGACACTTCATCATGTTCAGAACCGGTAGGTGGCTTTGAGGCGGAAGGTTATGCCGTCCTGTCGGATGCTGCGCAGATTTTCCGAGAGACTGTTGATCTGTTCAAAACCAACCGGGTTGGCATAACCGGTATCAAACAGATTGTAGATCGAGGCTGAAAGATCAAGCCCCTGCAGCAGTTCGCGACTGAGCAGGGTCAGGTTGACGATGGCTTTTCCGGCGATTCTCTCGCCGTAGGCATTCAAACTGGAACCGGTATAAAGTGTCTCAACGGTCACAAAACTTTTTTTGATTGGCACTGGTGCGGTCAGTGAAGCCTTTACCAGGCTGGAGGGGGCGTTTGCCGGGACCTGTCCACTATCTTGTTTTTCCGAATGCTGGTAAGAATAACTCACTCGGCCGCTAAAACCGTTTTCCCATTTTCCTTCAGCCTGCAGTTCAACCCCCTTTGTCTCAAGGCGACTCTGGTTAGTAAAAACCTGTAAGTTATCAACCGGATCAACGACCTGATCCAGTTGATGCTCAATGCGGGAGTAATAGAGCGTGGCGGTTGTTTTGACATTGTTGCCGATAAACTGGTCCCAGCCCAGTTCCAGAGTGCGAATTTTTTCCGGTCGCAGGTTGGTACTCCCTTTTATGCCGACCTGATCGCTGTAGTACTGTTCATAGGCATTGGGCGCACGGAAAGCTTCGCCATAGGAAAGACGCAGTACCGAGACATCAAGCGGTTTCCAGATCAGGGCTGCTCGACGGTTGGTTGTACCGCCAAAATTGTTGTAATGATCATAGCGAAGCCCGGCGTTCAGGATCAGATTATGCAGAATGTGGTACTCGTCCTGCAGATAATAGCCCTGAACCAGGTTGCTATGATTATCGTCCAAAACCGTGGCGGACGTCGGGGTGACTTCGAAGTTGCGCTGCTGTTCCGTGAACTGCCAGCGATGCTCCATTCCGACAGTAACCAGGTGATCGCCGAACGTTTTGACCCCGAACAGGTCGCTCCCAATCCATTCTGCAACCGTAAGATCACGGTTCAGAGTGCGCACCCCGGCGTTGTCCAAAGGGTAATCGCCGACGTATTCATACCGGTTATAGGTCAGGCGGGCGTTCAGATCGGCCCAGCCGCCATGCCCGTTGTAGCTGAGACCGGCCAGGGTATGGCGGTCAGTCGTTTTTTTACCGGGATCATTGAAGATTGAATAGAAGGAAGCGGTGGGGATGGTTTTGACCCTGTTCTGGTGGAGCAGCAGCAGGGAAAAGTCCTTCCAGGCGACTTTTGCCAGCAGATCCCAGGAATTTTCACCATCCAGGCCCTGAGCGATACCGTTGTTGGTAGCGGCGTACTCCGGAAACGAGAGACTCTGTGTGCCGGTACTATCCCGGTAGCTGCCCGAAAACAGCCATTCTACTCCGTTCAGCGCCTTGCCGCCGCCGCTTACCCGACTTGTCCAGGCATCGTAACTTCCGCCGGATGCTGAGAGCTCGCCACCTTTGAGATCCTTACCGTTCCTGGTAATAACATTGATGATTGCCAGGTAGGCATTAGTACCGTAGAGAGCGGAACCAGGACCGCGGATGATTTCAATACGGTCGATCAGATCAATGTCAACCGGAAAATCCCTGCCGAGCGGGGCCTGTTCAAAGACCGCATCATTCAAGCGGTAGCCATCTACCAGCACCAGCAGACGGGTGCCAAAGTCTCCGGGGGGGCTGAAACCACGCGCTCCGACCGAGTTGTACGCACGATTGTAGGTCGTGTAGAAACCGCGCACGGAGTTGAGAACTTCAGCCAGGGTACGATAACCACCTTTGCGAATATCGTTGGCTGTCACGATAGAAACAGAGGCCGGAGCATCGGTCAGCTCCTGCTGATACTTACTGGCTCCGGTCACGGTGGTAACCTCGAGACTCATCAATTGTTCAAGGGACTCGGGGGAGGCCTGCATCTCCTCGGCCCCCGCTGTCCCGGAAACTACTGTGATAAGAACCAACGTCAAAATAATACGGATGTACTGAAACATGGTGACCTCGATTCAGACGTAAGGAATGTAGAACATTCTGATTTACCTCGTAGGGGCGACGCCGTTGGCTCGCCCTGTCTCGATATGCGCTAATCCACGGATATATTGGCGATCCTGACAGGGCGACCCGCCGGGATCGCCCCTACAAAAACGGTAATTTTGAAATTGCCATGTCCCTGAATGTCATGCTGTCCTCGCTTCATTGCCACAGGTCTCTTCAATCAGTTCCAGCAGTCTGTCAAAATTGATCGGCTTGGCTATGTAATCGTTCATGCCGCAACTGAGAAATTGCTCACGATCCTGGGGAAAGGCATGCGCCGTCATGGCGATGATCGGGATCAGCGCGTCGATACCTTCCCGTTTTCCGGAACGGATGATCTGCGCCACCTCGGTGCCGTCCATGTGTGGCATTGATATGTCGGTCAGAAGGATATCATACTGTTGCCGTTGTAATTCCTCCAGTATAGCGGTGCCGTCATCCACGGCTTTAACCGTGTGGCCATTGCGTTCCAAAAGAGCAACCGCAATCTCCCTTCCCACCGGTTCATCGTCCGCCAGTAAAATATTTCTCGCCGTTCCAAGGATCACTTTTTTAGGTTTGGCCTTTGCGGGCGCTTCGCTGAGGGTGACAGGAATCGTAACAGTAAATGTGCTCCCTGCGCCCGGCGCACTCGAAAGCGTTATCTCACCATCCATAAGCGTCACCAAGCGCTTGCAGATGGCCAGACCCAAACCGGTTCCGGCATTGTGCCGGGTATTGAAATCGTCAAGCTGGGTGAAACTCTCGAAGACCGCAGAGTGTTGTTCCGGAGGAATGCCGACCCCGCTGTCGCTGACACTCACGACAAGCAGCATGATCCCTTGGTCGGATGTCTTTGTAGATGCAGAAAGCTTTATCTCTCCCTTTGCGGTGAACTTGATGGCATTTGAAAGCAGGTTCGAGATGATCTGGCTGAAGCGCTGACGATCTCCCAGGATGTAGTCCGGCAGGTGCCCGGTGATCACCTGATTCAATCGAAGCTGCTTTTCTTCGGCACGACACGAAAAGATGTTGACGAGTCTTTCAAGCATCCTCTTTGGTGAAATACTCTCCTTAACAAGTTCCATTTTGCCAGCCTCAATTTTGGAAAAGTCGAGGATATCGTTGATTACCCGTAACAGAATGTGCGATGAGTTGCTGCAGTCCTGTATGTATTTTTGTTGTTGATCGGTGAGTTGAGTCGTGCCGAGAAGCGTCAGGCTCCCCAACATGGCATTCATCGGAGTGCGAATTTCATGACTCATGGTGGCCAGGAAGGCTGATTTGGCCTTGTTGGCTGATTCGGAGGCGTTTTTGGAACGAAGGAGAGCCTCCTCTGCCGCCTTGCGCTCGGTGATGTCGATTATTATCGCCTGCTTGGAAATAGTGCCATTCGCTTTGTGTATAGGCGAGTTATTGACCTCATACCATCTGCCATCTTTAGGGCTTTGAATCTCCCAATGGACTTCTTCACCTTTAAAAACCCGTTCGTTGACACACCACTCACAAACGCTGTCAAGATTGTGAAGAGCCTTATAGCAGTATTCTCCGGTTGCATTCCGCCCGGTTCGCTTGATTAATTGGTCGTTCATAAACTCGATGTGGTAGTCATTTGAGCAGATGTACACGCTGCCATTAATGGCCTCAACCATTGCTCGATATTTTTCTGCATTATCCATCAGATTTTTTTCAGCCTCTTTGCGCTCGGTAACATCAACCCCTTGCGCAACAGTGGCGTGAGGAGTAAGACCATCCGCCTCAAGGATAGTGGAGGAATTCCAGAGCACAGTTCTAACAGAGCCATCGGTATGAACGATTGGAATTTCGACCGATTCCCATCGCTCACCGGAATAGGTAACCGAGATAAGATCCAGGGAGTGCTCAATTTGTTCGTAGGGGAACAGACTGGCCAGGTTGCTACCGATTATTTGATCAATCGGAAGCCCGGTAAGTCTCTCGAAAGCACTGTTGGCACGGGTAATAGCGAAGTCGGCGTCCCAGACGAGTATCGGCGCACTGGCATAATTGAAAATACTGTCAAGATACGCATACTCCGTCCTATGTGCCTCCAGCGCCTGCTCATGCCCGGTGGTGTCCCAACGGTTCCTCTGTTGCCGCTTTGATCTGATATGTGATTCTGACACGGTCGCGTCTCCATTTAGCCTCAGTGATGATAGTCAGGCACACAAATCATCTGTAACTGTACTGTCAGTAGAGTCGATCTGAATCCATTTGCCAAGCATCTCTGACAGTCTATTATTCTTCACAGGTTTTACCAGATAATCATCCATCCCTGCCGCAAGGCATTCTTCGCGGTCTTTTGACATGGCATTGGCGGTCATGGCAATGATCGGAACAGCGTGGTTGAGTACCTTCGACCGCTTGTCGCGAATCATGGCGGTCGCTTCATATCCGTTCATCTCCGGCATCAGGCAGTCCATCAGCACAAGGTCATAGTCTATCAACTCAAGCGCACGGACAGCCTCCATCCCATTGGCGACTACATCCGTCATGTAGCCAAGCTTGTTCAGTCGTATTTGAGCCACTTGCTGGTTGATAACGCTATCATCGACCAAAAGGATTCTGACTCCAGATATGGCTGATTCTGCAACGGTATGCCTGGTAACGATTTCCGTGTTTGGCATGATGCCGGCAGCCTTGCCAAGAACAAGTGCGATGGAGTCATAAAGCAGTGACTGGCGTATCGGCTTGGTTAGATATCCGGTGAAACCGATCTGTTCAAGAGCGGAAACTTCACCCCGCTGGCCGATGGATGTCACCATGATCATCAAGGTCGATGTGAGGAGTGGCTCTGCCTTGATTCGGCGGCCAAGCTCGCTGCCGTCCATGTCTGGCAAGTAGTTGTCAAGCAGAATGATGCGAAAAGGGTCGTTCACCAGAGCCGCGTCGTGCAGCAGCATAAGCGCTGATTCGCCGTCGCTTGCCGTTTCATGCCGGCAGCCCCAACTGTTCAGCATGGTCGCCATCAGCATGCGGTTGCTTGCGTTTGCATTTACGATTAAAATCCGCGCCGAGACTATTTCAGCGTACGCAGAGCCCTCTAACAATTTATTCAGATCGGTTATTGGGGATACATACCCGGCGTTTTGTTTTTCAAGCCGGGCGGTGAACCAGAATGTGGAGCCTTTTCCTTCAATGCTCCTGAATCCTATCTCTCCACCCATCAATTCAGCCAGTTGCCTGCTGATGGCCAGACCCAGCCCGGTACCGCCATACCTGCGGGAAGTTGCATCGTCTGCTTGAGTGTACGGTTCAAATATAGCTGCACAGCGGCTTTCCGGAATGCCGATACCGGTATCCGTAATTTCAATCAGCACTACCACGCCGCTCTCATCGTCTGATGTAAGCGAAGCGCTGATGACAACTTCACCCTTGCTGGTAAACTTGATGGCATTGCCGGCCAGGTTGGTAATGATCTGACGCAACCGGCCCGGATCCCCCTTCAATTGAGACGGCACATCGGGATCAATCTGACAGATCAGTTCCAGCCCGGCATGTGCAGCCCGAACGGCCAGCATCTCGGCGGTATCTTCCAAAGTCAATTTCAGATTAAAGTCGATTGATTCAACATCAAGTTTGCCCGCCTCGATTTTTGAAAAATCCAGGATATCATTAATCAGTCCGAGTAGACTCTCCCCGCTTTTCCGAACAATATCGGCGTATTCGCGCTGTTTTTCAGTAAGGCCGGAGTCCAGCAAAATGTCGGCCATGCCGATTACACCGCTCAGCGGCGTACGGATTTCATGGCTCATAAAGGCAAGGAAGCGACTCTTGCCAATGTTGGCCATTTCGGCGGATTCTTTGGCCAGGCATAATCCAATTTCCGCCTGTTTTCGATCGGTTATGTCGTGTCCCACCGCCTGATATTCAACCAGAGTTCCGTCAGATGAGTATATCCCCCGCTGGGTCCAGCGCTGCCAGAGCAACTCCCCTGCAGGTGCAATAATGCGGTGATTGTACTCTACCATCGGGGTTTCCCGGGTGATTTCAGTCAGACACCCGGTAATCATTGACAGATCATGTTCGGGGATATTAGGAATAAAATTGGTATTGATAAGCTCGTCTTTATTTTTATTATAATAGCGGGCAAAGGCCCCGTTAACAAACGAGAGGCGGCCGTCCGGCAGATAGCGGCATATTAACTCTGTCTGGTCTTCGATAATGGCATGATAGCGTTCCTCGCTGGCGAGCAGTTCTGCCGTTCGGCTTGCAACGGTCAGTTCCAACTCGGCACGGTAGTTTTTATCCCGGCGCTGCAGTTTGGCATAATCGACCACCCGCTCTACAATTTTGCCCATATATTCCAATTCAAACGGCTTCTGCACAAAATCGAAGACGCCATGTTTTATCGCGTCAACCGCCATCTCCAGTTGAGCGTAGCCGGTCATCAGGATGACCGGGAAGTCAGGCCAGGCCTTACGAACACGGCCGAGTAACGAGATTCCGTCCTCACCCGGCATTTTCACATCAGTTATAAGGACATCATATGGTTCCTGTTCCAGCATGCTGTAGGCGTCTGCTGCGTTACTGGCCGTGCTGGTTTTAAACCCGGCCAACTGAAAATAGTCCGCAACCATCCGGCAAACTACTGCTTCGTCATCAACAACCAGAATGTGCGGTTGAACCTGATCCATCTCTTGATATGATTTTGCCATGATAATTGACCTCTTAATTCTATCCCATCATTCCACAGTGGCTAATCGTTCATAAATCTCATCCAGCTCCTCGCCATTTTTCTTGAATATCGCCAGGATATCCGGGGCGAAATGTGACGGATTTGACCTGCCGTCCCCTTCGACAATGATGCGCCGGGCGGTGTCGTGGTCAAAGGGAGGCTTGTAGCTACGCCTGTTTCTTAAGGCATCGTAGGTGTCAGCTATGGCGACGATGCGGGCATCCAGAGGAATTGCCGTACCACGCAGACCATAGGGGTAGCCGCTGCCGTCCCAGTGTTCGTGATGGTGCAGCGCTATGGACCGGGCGATCTCAAGTCGTGGATGCATACCGATAATTCGTGCCCCCAAAACGGGATGTTCACGCATCAGCGACATCTCGTCATCTGCCAGTTTGCCCGGTTTTTTTAATATCTCGGCCGAAATATGTATTTTGCCCACGTCATGCAACCGACTCTGTTGCTCGATAATTTTGGCCATTGTATCCGGATATCCGATCTGTCGGCAGATAGCGGCGCAGTATTGCCCGACTCTCAGGATATGGTTGCCGGTATCCTCGTCGTTTACCTCGGCCGCCCGTGCCAGGGAGGTAATGGTATACAGGAAGGCCTCTTCGGTCTGGTGGTGTTCGGCCGAGATGGTGTCCAGAAATCGTATCTGCATGGCCAGATTCTTGATCACCACCGCATCACCGGCAGTCACCGGAGCAGGGTAGTCGAGGGCGAAGATGATACGACTGCCGTTGCGATACCAGATCAGGTTGCGCAGTTTTTTACCGTGCCTGTCAAAGTGCTCCACAAAGAGCCTGAGAAGCGGGTCGTCGGGGAGCGGCTCACCATCGTTGACAAAGAAGAGGGCATGGGATCCGACTGGCGCGTCCAGATTCAGCTTTGGATGATCGAGATAACAGGCCTTTTGCAGCGACCTGTCTTTCTCCATCTCGTACCAGAGCCATTGCGGTTGCCCTGTCAAGCCGTGCGTCAGCGTCATGATGAGACTGGCCGGGCTGTGCGAAGTTGTCGCCACGCCACAACCCAGAATATTCTCAATCATCTGGTCGAGTTGTCGCTCCAACTCAGAATCAAGACAGATCGCATTGGTGATGTTTTTCTCGCCGCAGTCGAGCAGTGTGTTAATCGTCTGATAAAAAGCGTTGGTGGTGTTTTCTCGTTCGTTCAGAGTTCTGGTCTTCTGCACAATCTCGATGCAGTGCTTTAGTGAGGCATCCAGTTTGTCCCGATCCAGCGGTTTCATCAGATAGTGACTTACCCCCAGTTCTATGGCACCCAATAGATATACTGCTTCATTGTACGCTGAGGTCACGATGATGGCGGCCTTGTCGTTCTGCTCCAGAATGGCGCGTATCATATCCAGACCGTCCATAACCGGCATATTGATGTCGGTCATGACGATGTCGGGCGCATTGATACGATACGCGTCCAAACCTGCCGCCCCGTTTTCCGCGAGAAAAATCTGATCAAAACGGCGACCCAGAAACTCGTGCATACCCTCACGAACGGCTTTGTCATCTTCGACATACAAAATCGACATATCCATTGTCTTTGCGATCATAAAGGCCCCTTCTTTACCGCCAGGCACGGGAGCCGGATGCTGAAGCGCGCGCCTCCGGGGATGTTGTCAAACCAAAGGCTCCCGTCCATGCTGTTCTCGATAATGATCTTTGACAGGTACAGTCCGATCCCGAATCCGCCTTTGTCATCCTTTGTGGTGAAGAGGGGGTCAAATATCTTTTCCTGCAACGACTCGGCAATGCCGCCGCCGTTATCCGCAACAGTGATGATAATATCGCTCTCTACTCGCCGAAAGGCTATAGTGATCGCTCCACATAACGTGGTGCCAAACCTGACCTTTTGTTTTTGCACTGCGTCGGCGGCGTTGGACAGCAGGTTGTGTAGTACCTGCCGGAAAGTATCTTGTGAACCAGCCACCTGGATATCCTCGCGTAGTGCATCCACATCCTGTATCTCGATGGCGGCGAAACAGGATAAAACGTTGGTGAGCAGGGGCACGAGAACCTTCACACACTGAATCGGGTTAAAATGCTCTGTGCTGACTGATGGTTTGATGTAGCTGCGATAATCGTCAATCATGTGCGACAAAAGCTTAATCCGCTCCATGACATTCAAGGTGGCTCGCTCCAGCAACTCCTCGTTAATCTCTCCGCATTCCCAAGCATCCTTAATGTTCTGAACTGAGAGCGAGATGGCGTTAAGCGGCTGTCGCCACTTGTGAGCAATAACCCCCAGCGCCTCTCCCATGGCGGCCCGGCGTGCCTGATGGATCATGATGCGCTCATGTTCAAGCTGCTTTTGCCGCACTTCCATAACTCGCGAATCCATGATGTCATGCAAATTTTGTGTCTCTCTATATTTACTCATGAGGAGTACTTCCAGATGGGTAGTATATTGTTGCAGGCGCTCCAGACGGAAATCGGCTGTGAACTGGTCAGCCGACTGTTCATCAAGCTCACACGTGCCACTGTTATTGATCAAAGCAAAATTCAGGGCAGCTGCACCATTGGCTGGTAATTCATTTTGTTGCATGTTTTGAAATGTATTCATGGCTGTTTCCCCTTACAATAATTCAGCTGCATGTATCTGCTTCAGACAGCACCCGGATGGCTGACACTACTCAAGAAGGAGCGCAGCCGGCAGCAGCCTGGCCGAAGTCCTGTTCAGCCAGAAGTAATCTGCAGTCTGACGGGGGAGAAGCATAACCGGTTTCAGTTGGAATTATTGTCTCCGCAAAATTCCGGGCCTCCTTCTCAGTCGTTTTAGACACAACTACGCTAAAGGAGAAATCAGAGCCTTTGCCCACTTCGCTCGTTACATTAATAGTGCCCCCCATCATTTCTACAAGCTCCCTGCAGATGGCCAAACCGAGCCCGGTACCGCCAAAGCGTCTTGTTGTAGAACCGTCAACTTGAACAAATGGTTTAAAAATCATCTCCAGAGACTCTTCCGAAATCCCGATGCCACTGTCGCTGACGGTTACATGCACGGTACATGCTTGATCATCTTCATGCTCATTTTGTACATGCAGTTGTACTGAGCCGAAGGTGGTAAATTTAATGGCGTTGCCGAGCAGATTGGTAATGACCTGGCGAAGACGTACCGGATCGCCTTTCAACAGTTTTGGTAGGTTGTCATCAATACATATATTCAGATCCAACCCCTTTTTCAGCGCCGTCAGGGAGAGCAGTTTCATCGTATCGGCAACAAGTGACTGCAGTTCGAAGGCAGTGGATTCAAGCTCAATTTTGTGCGCCTCAATTTTTTTTATATCGAGAATATCGTTAATCAGGTCCATCAGCTGATTGCCGCAGAAATGGATGTCTTGGGCGTAATCCCGCTGCGTATCGTCGAGATCGGTATCCAGGAGCAGGGAGGTCATGCCGAGTACGCCATTCATCGGGGTGCGGATTTCATGACTCACATTGGCCAAAAACTGGCTCTTGGCGCGGTTGGCTGATTCTGCCTCCTCTTTTGCTTTGTTGAGCATTAGATTGGTTGCGAGAAGCTGAGATTCAAAACGTTTGTCTGCAGTGTTGTCTGCAACTATGCGAAATTTTTGTTCGTCGAGGCGAAGCTGTGAGATTTCAGTAATCGACACCATGCACTCCAACCCGGAGCCATTAGTATGCCCTTCCAGCAGAGCAACAAACGGTGCTCGTCCGGTCCGTTCCAAGTGGAGTTCACAGGTTCTTTTTTCGGCTTGATTCGAAAAAACTTCCTTCAGAAAGAGAAGGAGCTTTGGCTTGTCACTCTCGATAACGAACTGAATTATTGGAAGTTTATGTAGCTTGGAACACATTGTGCCGATTAAACGAGCGCCCGCAAGGTTGCTTTTAAGTATATGGCCGGCCTGATCCAGGGTGAAATAACCGACAGGAGCAAAGTCGTACAGCAACTTATACTGCGCCAGCAGTAGTTCCTGGTCACAATGGGACGTCTGAAGCTCGGCATTCTGCCTCTCCAGTTCAACCTGTTTAACCTGTAGCTCATGCAGCAGTTTATAAGCAATCATCTGCTCTGATGTTTCAGGTGGTTGTTTTTTGTTCATGGCATGATCTCCCACTCTTTTCAGTGTCGGTTGTATTATTTATAAATTCTGATTAACAACGATTACTATAATAGTGGCAAAGGCAATCCGGTCCTCAGCATGATATGACTGACGCTTTCCGGCACATTGACCAGCGTCGGCTCTACGCCCCGCCATCTGCAACATTGCAGCCATACATTGAGAAGCTGCATACCGCTCATGTCAATGGCATGTATTTTTCCGCAGTCGATGTGAACGTGCTTTTTTCCGACGGATTCCATCGTATTTAAAGAAGAAGATAATAAATCCAACTGACCTACAACTCCCGAGATAGTCCAGTCACCTGACAAATTGTGGTTACTCTCTGTGGTGTGCGTTGCCGTAGCCATGCCTGCCTCCCTGCCCGATACACTGGCTGAATAATTAATAGTCACAAACATATTACATTTTGTATGCCAAGGCGGTAGACAATAAAAGGCTCATCATTACAGCATGTTATGATGTTTAGCCGGTAGCTGGCAGGTAAATTATTTACATAGGAAATACGAAAAATAAGGGGATTTAGAGCGATAACAGTAGGAAAACAAGGAGTTAGAGCAGGTAAATAATTTGTGGAATAGGTAAATAATTTACTTATTAAACAGACTTTCCATGGGTATAACTCCCAATTTTTCGGCTTTTACAGGAGTTCCACCCTGCTTCTTCCGATGATTGGCTATGGTCTGGCGGGTTATGCCGAGCATGGCTGCCGCACTGTTGATATTACCTGCCGAGCGGCGCATCGCCTCGTTGATAAGATATTCTTCAACCTCATGGGAAGTCGGAAAGTGACCGAAAATGGCATCGATTGAATGCTCTGTGGAGCCGTTTGCCGGTACCACGCCAGAAACAACAGCCCCCTCGCCCATACTGCCACCGAATGATTTGGCTGTCAGTTCTCCTTCAGTATGGCGCGCCACTGCGTCGAATATCATGGCTTTCAGCTCACGGACATTCCCCGGGAAACTCAATCCCTGTAGATGAGAGACCGCACTCACCGCGATGACAGGCGGTTTTTTGTGATAGGAGAGCGCCGCCACCTGGAGAAAATGATCCAGCAGAAGGGGAATATCTTCAGTTCGTTCGCGAAGCGGCGGGAGATGTATCTCGTGAGTGTAGAGGCGGTAGTAAAGATCCCGCCGGAACAGTTTTTCAGCAACCCGCTCCGGCAGATTCTGGTTGGTGACCGCGACGATACGCGCTGTGCTTTTTTTGATACTGTCCGAGCCGACCTGATAATATTCGCCTTCCTGTAAAAGTCTGAGCAGCTTGATCTGCGAGCGTTCCTCCAGATCGCCGATTTCATCGAGAAAAAGGGTGCCACCGGCAGCACGCGCTATCAGCCCTTCACGTACCTGATCAGCGCCAGTGAATGCTCCTTTTTTATGACCAAAAAGAGTGTCTGAAAAAGTTGTATCCTCAAGTCCGGCCACATTTATACTGACAAACTCGCCACGCACACCGCTCAGGTGATGCACCGCCCGTGCCATGAGTTCTTTTCCTACCCCGGTTTCGCCGGTAATCAGGATCGGCTGAGGCGAACAGGCGATTACCTCGGTGTACTGGAACAACGCACGCATCTTGCTGCTGTGGGTCTTGATCGCTTCAAAAGCAGCCGGGTGGTCAAGCAAACCCTCAAGCATTCGCCTTTTGAGGGACAACAACTCCCCCTGTATGGCATTGATCTTGAGGGCATTTTTGACGCACGCGATCAGCCGGGTTGACTCGACCGGCTTGTTCAGATAGTCAAGCGCCCCCAGCTTCATGCACTCAACAGCGAGATTCAGTTCGTTAGCGCCGGAAATGACGACAACCTGGATGCCGGGGTGCTCCCGGCGGATTGCGATGAGCAGTTCCTGCCCCGACAGGTGCGGCATCATCAGATCCAGCAGTATCAGTGAAGCACTTTGCTCTTGAAGAAACGGCAGCACCTGCCGGCTGTCGGAAATGCTGCGTACGTTCTCAACGCCAGCCTGCCGCAGCGTGAGCGCCATCATGGTACAGCCGGTTATGTCATCGTCTACCAGCAGAACGGGAAGATATGTGGTTCTTTTTTCAGGCATGGTTACACTCCGGAAAAAAACGCGCACTCTACAAAATTTTGAATGTTCCTCGAGGATACAGCTTTTTCCGGTTCCATTTACTATACCAGACACCAACTACTTTGACCGTCTTGTCGCCGGTCATGTATTTGTATCTCACAACAAACTGCATTGAGTGAAATACAAAAAAGCGCTGCCTCATAAAAGCAACGCCTCGCTTGCCGTCACGTTCATATATTGCATCTCTGCCAGGATCTTCCAGTATCTCACCAAGCACTTTATCATACGCAACAGGAAAACTATCAACAAACTCTGCGTTAAAAGTGTCAAGCCAATTGATAATCCGATCTGCAAGCTTTGCTGCGCCGCGAAACAGCTTAAGCTGCATGGGCGGTTGCACTAGATCTCCTTTCAGCGGTGTTTTCACGCTGTTGTTTCAATCGTGCCACCTCCGCAAACATGCCAGCAAGATGCTCATCTCTTGTGATGAAGTCATTAGTCTCTTCCATGTCATGGTAGGCTTGATATGCCTCCACATCAATGTCAATGTCCATTGACTCGACATTACTTGTCGCTGTTTTTATCTGTAGTACCCGCATATCATCCTCCGCTAACTGCTCACTTTGATGATTCAGTATTGATTGTTTTCTACAGGATGTCAAGTTCCCCCAATTTAATGTGTGAACGATAAAACGTTACAATCATCGTGGTACCTTTCCCAAGCTCTGAATCAATGGCCAGCTCTCCGCCATGATCACGGATGATCTGGTCGGCAACGTTCAGGCCGAGTCCCATGCAGCCATATTCAGACCAGGTGCTGAAAAAAGGTTTGAGAATATCCGGCAATATATCAGTGGAAATGCCGACCCCTTCATCCTGCACGCGCATCTGGACGGAGTCGGTGGCACGGTTGTATGACGTAGAGAGGACAACCGCACAGGATCGGTCAGGTAGAGAGATGAGAGCGTTCATCAACAGATTGAGGATCAACTGCTGCATCTGCTCTGCATTGCCTGCCAGCACCGGCAGGTCAGGTTCGAGATCAAGGCAGAAACTACTCGTATGTACACATATCTGATGATGTGCCATAGAAGCGCAGAGCGAAATCAGCCGATTGAGATCAACATCGCGACTTGCTGCAGTAGCACCTCTTCCGGTGAGCTCCGCCAGATGGGATACGAACTGATTCAGCCTGAAGGCTGAGTCGCTGATGCCCTGTATGACCGGCGGCATGTCACCCAGGACCGCCAGCCCGGCTTCCCGGAAACCGGCTGGTATCTGCTCAGCATCATCGCTCAGTTCCTCAAAGAGGGCGTTGATATCCTGAGTATAATTTTTCAGAAGATCACTGGCCAAATGGATCGAATTAAGCGGGTTGTTGAGCAAATGGCTGAATCCGCTCAGGTAGAATGCCTGATTATTGGCGCGGTTGAGCCGTAAGAGCTGTTCAAAGGAATATGTTCCATTGATGTTCATCTGTTTGGTCCTCCCGCATTCGCCGTCGAACCGCACAGCTCTTCGATCTGCCTGTACAGGTCTTCCAGATCAATCGGTTTTGTGATATGGTAATCGATCCCGGCAGCCAGAAAACGTTCGCGATCATCAGAAAAAACGTGAGCCGTCATAGCGATTATCGGGATATGCGGATCGATGCCGACCCGCTCTCCGGAACGGATAATTCTCGCAACCGCTGTACCATCCAAGTCCGGCATGGATATGTCGGTCAGGACGATTTCAAACGTTTTTTTCTGTAACGCATCCAGGAGTTCGTAGCCGTTTTCTACTGCGGTCACCTTATATCCTTTGCGCAGTAGCAGTTTTTGCGTGACCTCCCGCCCAAATTTATCATCATCAGCAAGAAGAATGTTTCGAGGAGGTGCCTGTGCCTGTGCCTGTGCCTGTGCCTGTGCCTGTGCCTGTGCCGGGCAGACCTCCACCGGCAGCATAACCGTAAAGACAGACCCCTCACCCGGCACACTTGAAACAGAGATACTGCCGCCCATCAAAGCCAGCAGACGTCGGCAGATAGGCAACCCCAACCCTGTTCCGCTCGTGTTGCGTATGCTGAAATCTTCAACCTGGGTAAAGCTGTCGAAGATATGATCCTGTTTATCGACGGGTATGCCTATGCCGGTATCAGTGATTATAATACGGAGTATATAATCTACCCCATCCCCACCCCGACCCTCCCCTTGAAAGGGAGGGAGAAAATCTGAATCATTTAAGTCTTTAATTCCTTCCCCTTCAAGGAACACTGAGGTTAAGCCTTTAGTTCCTCCCCTTTCAAGGGGGAGGTTAGGAGGGGGATGGGGTAAAGTGCTGATTTCCAGCGTCACACCACCCTGCCGGGTGAATTTTATGGCGTTACTGAGCAGATTTGAGATGATCTGGCGCAAGCGCTGCTGGTCGCATCGGATGTATTCAGGCAGATCGTCATCCAGTGATAAGGTAAGTTCAAGCCCCTCCTGTTTTGCGGCGGTGCTGAACATCCTCACCAGTTGTCTGCTCATCGAAGAGACAGAGAAGGTGTCGCTGCTCAGCTCAAATTTTCCGGCCTCAATCTTGGAATAGTCGAGTACATCATTAATTACCTGTAGCAGCATCCGGGAAGCAGTCTTGCAGTCCCTCAGACAATCCTGCTGAGACGGCAGAAGCAGGGATCCCTCCATCAGTTCAATATTCCCCAGCATGGCGGAGAGCGGAGTCCTTATTTCGTGACTCATGGTCGCCAAAAACAGGCTTTTGGCCCTGTTGGCGGCTTCGGCGCCGGTTTTGGCCTGGTGTAATTCAGTTTCCGCCTGTTTTCGCTCGGCTATCTCTGTTAACAATTCAGTATTTATCACGTCCAATTCGGCTGTCCGCTCCTTAACCCGCCATTCCAGTGACTCGTTGATCTTGTGGACCTCACAAAACTGTTTTGACAGCGCATCCGCCATCTCCCTGAAATTGTTGACCAGGTGATTTATCTCTTTTATGCCACTATCAGGCCATAAGATATCTTCTCTATCCGTCGTCAACCTTTCCGGCAGCTCGTGCGTCAGCGAGCGGAGAAGTCCCAAAGCAGCTACATTCTTTCGGCTCAGGAACTCCGCCAATCCTAAAGACAGAAGCAATATCAGGAACAGCAGAGTCAGTTTGCTGGTGTAGTTGTCGTAGAGAGTTTTCTGGAAGGGACCTACCGGCTGTTCCAGAATAAGCTTCCATTCCGCTAGGTTGCCAATTGTAGTCTCAGAAACATAGAATGATTTCTTCCAGCGTTCCGAAATTGGGGTATTGTTCGGCAATTCCGGGATCCACTGGCTGATCCGGGCATCCACGTGTTTAAGCGTCCCTTTGCTCCGTGAATAAGGCTCCATGACCTTTTGATCTGTTCGACTGCTCATAATCACGAGGCCGTTTTTATCCAGTAGTGAGAATTGGGTGGAATTATTCTCCACACCCCTGTCGAGAATTTCATCCATTTGCTGCAAGTCCAGAACTCCTATGACATAGCCACCGAACTCCTTATTAATGACTACCGGCGCAACCAACCCGATTCTCGGGTTGGGGATACCGACTCTGCCCATTGAGACTTCTAATAGCATTGGTTTGAGAGTCTGCTTGAGCGCAGGAATAAAAGGACGATCAGCAAAATTTTTACCGATGTTGCTCTGTCCCAGTTCGTCGACCATTGGGAAGTAAGCGATGGTAGTTGCTTCTTTGTCATGAAGTCCGATCCGCAGAAAATTGGTATCAGACTTTTTTGCCTGTTCCAAGCTGGGCTGCATCTGTTGCGGTGACCGCATTGCAGCCATGTCTGCAAGATTGATAACGGCTGATTTTCTATTCAATAACCAGAGTTCTAAACCATTTGAAAGCCGCTTGGTATCACTGAGCAGTGTAGTACGAATATTCTTGTCGGTTTCTTCATAGTCGTTGTTGCTACCAACCGCCAGCATAATTAAAACAGGGCACAACACGAAGAAGGCCAACATGTTGTAGATGATTTCCCTATATGAAATGTCGGATGTCCGCGACCTGAGAGCATAACCAAAAAATATCAGGCGGGCGACAAGCGCATTTGCGATGCCGTTAACCGCCTGTTTGGACATGACAATGTAGGTATTACTGGGAGGGACATGCATGACAAGATGATAAAAAAGGTAAACCATCGGCAAGCCGATGATGAGCCAGAAGAGTGCATCGGCCAGCACCATGCCCATCTTGCGGCGCCCCATCAGCCAGCCGACTACTGCGACTTCGGCAGTCATGATGATAATGGCGTAAGGGTGATTCCAGAGGACGTAGGTATAGCCGGCAATGGCGGCAGCAGCGACAATGCCACGACCAGGCCCGAAGAACTGCAGCGCCAGCATGGCGAAGATGCTGCCGAAGAGGAAGTTGATATTAAGGAATATCTCGAAGTTGAAATAGTTACCGGCCAGACCGGCGACGATCAGGGCAAGCAGGAGTTGGATGCTGTATTTGGTCGGTATAACGGTGACTGGTGTGGACATGATGGTCTCCAGTATAAAAAAACCGGCGCACGGATAAGCCGCGACGCCGGTTTATTGGGCATTAATCAATATAATTGTTGACTGACTTTTTAGTCAGGAGGAGTTTTGCTGTCTGCGCAATAGTCTTGCCAATTGTGAAACCTCCTGAAGCAAATTCAGTCGTACTTTTTACACTGATTTATGGCATTTGCATCTACAATTTTGCTATCAGACACCGGTATTTTGAAAGTGGTCCTCTTCCGTCTTCTTGAAATTGTATTTTCTTCTTTGCTTCCTTTTTCTTCAGTCTGATCGGATAGTTAAAGTTTCATCTTGCCAAAAAAGCTGCAGAGTGAGATTTACACAATCGCATACTTGGCGGAGCAAGAGGTTGATGGCAGGCGGAAAATTCATTCCCAGAAAATGCGCGACTGATTCACATCGTCATGTATGTGAAAAAATTAACGTTCTCTGCTTTCACGAATAAAGCTGACAATTTCTTCTGCACTCATCCCAATCGGAATTCCTGGAACATCCAGCGGCGAACTTTTACGCTTTTGTGGCTTTATTACAAAAAGTTCACCATTTTGGCGTTTTACAAGAACCTCACCAGCTTTTTTGGCACAATCAAGCACACTTGAAAGATTTTTTTCAGCCTGTGTATAAGTATATATCTGCATAATCTATGCTACCTCCAATATCCTTATTCCGGCTTTTTTAGCCGCTTCTTTCAGGCCCTTATCCAGCGTAAGAAGCGGCGCATGAAGTTTTTGTGCACACACAACAAAATAGGCATCGTATGCGTAGATACCTTGGTCCAATGACACATGCACCGATTTGCCAAGATCTACCTCAACCAGATTGAGAGGAATCTGACTGTAAATTCGCAAAGCTTTCTGGGCTTGATCGAGTGTAAGGCGCTTCTGCTTGAACATAGCTGAAAAAGCGTTGCCGACTTCCCAATGCAGTGATGCCGGGGCATATAGCGCCGCTTCCGATGTAACTTCAATCAGAAAGGATTTTTGCGGCTCATTCAGAAGCACTGCAATGATTATTGACGTATCCACAACAACGTTCATTTTGAATCAGCCTTTAAGCTCCGCAAAATTTTTCAGTATTCGCAGGCCGATTTCCTGCGATTTTTCCGGGTGGAATTGAGTGGCGATAATGTTGTCCCGCCAAATGGATGAACAAAAGTCAAAGCCGTAGTCAGTTGTTGTCGCTATGACACTGCTGTCATCCGGTTTGACATAATAGGAGTGGACGAAATAAACGTTGCTGCCGTCAGCAACACCTTCAAAAACGGGCGGGCGGCACTTGAAGGAGAGCTGATTCCATCCCATCTGCGGGACTTTCAGCTTTTCACCGGCAACCTTCATCTGCTCGGGAAAACGGAGAACATGGCCGGGAATAATATTCAATCCGTTATACAGGCCGAACTCGACACTGTCAGTAAAGAGCATCTGCATGCCAACGCAGATGCCGAGAAAGGGCCTTCCTTCGGCAATGACCTTCAGAAGCGGTTCAACAAAACCGCCCTGTTCAAGGTTATGCATACAGTCACGAAACGCACCGACACCAGGCAGAACGACTCTTTCGGCTTGAAGAACAACTCTCGGATCGGCGGTGATAATAGCTTCTGAGCCGATTTTCTCAAAACCTTTTTGCACGGAGCGCAGATTACCCATGCCGTAGTCAATAATGGCGATCATAGTATTTTATTCCTGTTCAGAGAGCTCCGTAGCGCGTGGCGTCACCCGTGCTGACGGGCGTCAGGCTATCCGGGAAAAATCGGCAATGTTGCCGTACATACGCGCTATGACCGTCAATAAAGCCAGGCGGTTGGCTCTGATATTCGGTTCTTCCGCCATAACCATGACCTTGTCAAAAAAACGATCCACCGGACCGCGCAAGGTGGCAATTTCAGTCAGAGCATCCAGCCATGCGCCGGAAGCCACCAGCGTATCTGCAGAACATTTTGCTGCCTGAATAGCCTGGTACAGGCACGCTTCGGCGTCGTCCTGAAACAGAGTCGGGTCAATCGGGGCATCAACACCCCCTTTGATAATGTTCCCGACCCGCTTGAAGGCCACCGACAACGCTTCAAAGTCCGGGTGGGTTTTGAATTCAGCCAGTGCGGCAATCCGCGACTGCACGTCAACAAGGTCGTCAAAACCGGCTGCTATGGCAGCATCGACAACATCAGGAGCAAAAGAGTTCCCCATCTGGTTGATAAAGCGGGCCCTGAAAAACTCGAGCACATCCCCTGCAACCTGCGCTTTCGGCCGGTTCAGTTTACTGGAAAGCAGAGTCAGTGATTCATCGATCAGTGCCGGCAGAGACAAACGGTAGCCTTTATCGAGTATGATGGCGATGATGCCTATGGTCGCGCGCCTCAGTGCGTACGGGTCGGCGGCGCCGGTCGGAATCAGGCCGACTCCGAAGCAGCCGCAGATCGTATCCAATTTATCCGCCATGGCAACAAAACAGCCGCAGTCTGAAGCGGGGAGCTCTCCCCCTGCCTGTGTCGGCAGATAGTGCTCGGCAATGGCAACAGCCACCTCTGCAGGCTCACCTTCAAGCAGCGCGTATTCGCGCCCCATAATTCCTTGAACCTCGGGAAATTCACCAACTAGACCGCTCACGAGGTCCGCTTTGGAGAGCCAGGCAGCGCGGGAGGTGTTCATTTTCACCGAAGAATTCAGATGCTCGGCCAATCCTTCCGCCAGAGACCTGAACCGCTCCATCTTTTCAAAAGAGGTCCCGAGCTTCTGTTGATAAACAACTTTTTTGAGCGACTCCACCCGAACATCCAGTCGTACTTTCTGATCCTCTTCGAAAAAGAAACGGGCATCCGATAAGCGGGCGCGCAGAACGCGCTCATTGCCCTTGACCACAACCGAAGGATCTTCCGTCAGGGTATTGTTTACGGTGATAAAACCGGGCAGCAGGCCGCCGTCGCCGTCAACAATCGAAAAATAGCGCTGATGACTGCGCATTGATGTTATCAGCACCTCTTTTGGCACCTTCAGGAATTCGGCAGAAAAGGTGCCATGAACAACGCTCGGGTATTCAACGAGATAGGTCACCTGTTCCAGCAGCTCTTCGTCCGGCAGCAGATGACCACCGGCCGCTACGGCGACCCGGTGTGTTTCAAGGCGGATGATTTCTTTCCTCTTTTCCGGATCGGGAATAACAAAATGCCGCTCACACTCTTCAAGATAATGGGCAAAATTATTGACCGGAAAGGGTGTGTTCGCCATGAAGCGGTGTCCGCGAGACACCTTGCCGCTCATGATTTCACCGAACGGGAACGGCACAATAATGCCATCGAACAGCGCAACTATCCAATGAATCGGACGGGCAAAACGTACGTCCTGAGTTCCCCAGCGCATTGATTTCTTGAAAGGGATGTTGGCTACCAGCGCCGGCAGAATCTCCGTCAGCAACTCATATGTCGGACGACCGGCCTCTTGCCTGCTCACAAACAGATATTCTCCCTTGTCGGTAGTAATAGTCTGGAGATCTGAAACTTCAACCCCTTGACCACGGGCAAAGCCCTCAGCAGCCTTGGTCGGCTTCCCTTCAGAATCGTACGCGGCTTTTAGCGACGGGCCGGTCGCGCTGATTTCGGCGTCCGGCTGAACTGCCGGAATACCTTTCACGACCAGAACCAATCGCCGTGGAGTTGCCATGGTTTTTATTTCGCTGAACTCGAGGCGGGCCACGGCAAGCTCTTTGGTGATAAGAGCTTTCATTTCCGCTGTGGCGCGCGGTATAAATCCAGCCGGAATCTCTTCGCAGCCGATTTCAAGAAACAGTTCTTTGGTACTCATCAGGCGGCACCTCCTTTCAAAAGTGGAAAGCCAAGCCGTTCGCGCATCCGCAGGTACCCCTCGGCACAGACGCGTGCCACACCACGAACCCGACCAATGTAGGAAGCCCGTTCGGTGACCGAAATGGCTCCACGGGCATCAAGCAGGTTGAAAGTGTGGGAACACTTCATCACGTAATCGTATGCAGGCAGCACCAGCTCTTTTTCAACGAGACGCAGACACTCTTTTTCGTACATGGTGAAGAGATTCAGCAGCATATCAACATCAGCCTCTTCAAAATTATGCCGCGAAAACTCAACCTCGCTTTCGTGGTGGATATCGCCGTATTTTATCCCTTTGACCCACTCAAGGTCATAGACATTATCGACACCCTGAAGGTACATGGCGATGCGCTCGCAGCCATAGGTGATTTCAGCCGGAATCGGTTTCAGGTCGATTCCGCCCGCCTGCTGAAAATAGGTAAACTGGGTGATCTCCATGCCGTCCAGCCAGACTTCCCAACCAAGGCCCCATGCGCCGAGAGTCGGGGATTCCCAGTCATCTTCGACAAACCGGATATCATGCCTGGCCGGGTCAAGCCCGAAGGAGCGCAGTGAATCAAGGTACAGGTCAAGGATATTGAGCGGGGACGGCTTCATGATGACCTGGAACTGATAATAATGCTGGAGTCGGTTGGGATTTTCACCATAACGCCCGTCGGTGGGACGTCGGGACGGCTCAACGTACGCCACGTTCCACGGTTCGGGGCCGAGCACCCGCAGAAAGGTTGCCGGATTAAAGGTACCGGCCCCCTTTTCCGTATCATACGGCTGCTGAATGATGCAGCCCTGTTTTGCCCAGTAGCCTTGCAAAGAGAGGATAAGATCTTGAAATGTCACGCAGGTACCTCCGAACGGGGAGTGTTGGATATGGAAGCATAAAAAGGGTGATTAATAGCAGAAACGGCCGCTTTGGTCAAGTTCGAGAAGATATACTCTGAAATATGAGCCTCTTGCAAAAGTCTTAGAAATTGGCTCCCCCTCCCTTGACGGGAGGGGGTTGGGGGGTGGGTGAAGCTGCAACCGGCTGATTTCATGGCAACCTCCCCCCCACCCTAACCCTCCCCCGCCAGGGGGGAGGGGACTTTTTGGACTTTTGCAAGAGGCTCATATACATCAAATAAATGATGTCAGAGACTCAACGACAAATGTAGCCTGTTCGAGTCTGTCCGCAGGATAGCTGTTGGTAACGGCGCACACCAGCAAACCGGCGGTTTTTGCCGCAGATATCCCCGCCGGGGTATCTTCAATGGCAATCGTCGTCCCTTTTGAGAAGCAATTGTTATGGGCAGTCAGTAATTTCTGGAACGCACGCTCATAACATTCAGGGTCAGGCTTGCTTGCAGCGACATCATCGGCTGTCACTATAACCGTGAAATATTCTCCTATGTTGAGCATTGTCAGAATCGGCTCGATATCAGAGCGCAGCGCCCCGCTGCAGATTGCCAACGGCAGACCGTTTGTGTGCAGGGATTGGATTAAATCCACGACGCCCGGATACGCAGTGACTCCTGAGCGGATCACCTCGTTAAAGACAGAGGCTTTCCGGTCGATCAGCTGGAGTAATGTTTCCTGACTGAGCGATCTGTTATGCGCAGCAAAGGCATGCCGAAAAGCATCCCTGTCATCAAATCCGATATAGGTTTCTACATATTCCTGCCAGGTAAAATGCAGCCCGAGCGGCTCCAGCGTCCGCTGAAATGCGGCATGGTGGAGAGGTTCCGTATCAACAATGACACCATCAAAATCAAAAATAACCGCTTCAATCTGCATGCCGTTAAAAAGTGAAATCATAATTGTATCAGCTCCATTTCCCGAGTGATTCTTTGATGGTTGTAGATACCACTTCTCACAATCCTATAACAATAAAAATAGGGTTGACGATTTGTAATTATGCTCTATTATCTGTAGAGGCTCGAATGCGAGCGAAGGATATATTACGATTGAGGAGGCAGTAATGGCGTTACGAGTCGCAATAAACGGGTTTGGCAGGATTGGAAGAATGGTGTTGAGAGCAGCCAGCAAAGATAAGAATATTGAGTTCGTCGCGATTAATGACCTTACCGACGCAGCTACTCTGGCGCATCTCTTTAAGTACGATTCCGTACATGGCACTTTTCCCGGAACGGTTGAAGCGAAAGATAACCAGCTGATCATCAATGGCAAAGCAATAAAAATTTATGCCGTACGCAACCCCGCAGAACTTCCGTGGAAAAAAGACAAGATTGATGTGGTGCTCGAATCAACCGGAATTTTTACTTCCAAAGAAAAAGCTGAAATGCATATCCAGGCCGGCGCAAAAAAGGTTGTTATCTCCGCACCGGCAACCAACGAGGATATTACCATCGTCATGGGTGTAAATGACCATCTGTATGATCCGAAAAAGCATGTCATTATTTCCAATGCGTCCTGTACAACCAACTGTCTTGCCCCGGTGGCAAAAGTTCTTCATGATACTTTCGGTATTGAAAAAGGGCTGGTAACAACCGTACACTCATATACAAACGACCAGAATATCCTTGATCTGCCGCACAAAGACCTGCGCCGCGCCAGAGCGGCTGCAATGTCGATGATTCCGACAACGACCGGCGCGGCAAAAGCTGTTGCCCTCGTACTGCCTGAACTGAAAGGCAGACTCGATGGCATGGCCATTCGTGTGCCGACTCCGAATGTTTCTGTAGTAGACCTGGTCGTTACCCTGACGAAAAAGGCTGACGCCGCAAAAATCAACGCTGCCCTCAAAAAAGCTTCCAAAGGTGCATTGAAAGGTATCCTCGGTTTTGAGGAAGCACCACTCGTTTCTATCGACTTTAACGGCAATCCTCTTTCCTCGATCGTTGATGCCTCGTGTACCAAGGTAATCGGTGACAATATGGTTAAAGTACTCTCCTGGTACGATAATGAATGCGGTTTTTCAAACCGGGTCGTCGATCTCTTCCGTCTGATAGCAACAAAAAAATAACCATATGAACCAGTATGTAGAAGAGGGGGGATTTTCCCCCTCTTTTTTTTGCCAAGTGAAATAGACCACTATCAGGAGGTGAGTCATGCCGATTCGTTATATTGATGAAATTAAAGAGTTGCAGGGGAAGAAGGTTTTTATCCGGGTTGATTTCAATGTGCCTCAGGATGACAAAGGCGTTATTACCGAGGATACCCGTATTGTCGGAGCGGTGCCAACGATAAAATACGCTCTGGAACAGGGTGCCAAAGTGGTTCTGGCTTCCCATCTCGGTCGCCCCAAAGGGGAGAAAAAAGCCAAGTACAGCATGGCGCCAGCCACCGCGCGTCTCTCCGAACTGCTTGGTAAACCGGTTGTACAAGCGCCGGACTGTTTCGGGCCGGAGGTTGATGCCGTTGTTAATGCCATGAAACCGGGCGAAGCGGTTATGCTTGAAAATGTCCGTTTTTATCCCGGAGAGGAAAAAAATGATGCCGCTTTTGCGGCACAGTTGGCGAATGGCTGCGAAATTTACGTGAACGATGCCTTTGCCGTGTCACATCGGGCTCACGCCTCGGTTGAAGCGATAACCAAAAACATACCGGTAATCGCTGCCGGCTTCCTGATGAGAAATGAAATGACTTTCTTTGACAAAGCCATGCAGAATCCGGTCAGACCGCTCGTTGCGATACTTGGCGGCGCGAAGGTCTCAGGCAAACTGGAAGTCCTTGAAACGCTCATCAACAAGGTTGATAAGGTTGTTATCGGCGGCGGAATGGCGTTTACCTTTCTGAAAGCCATGGGCTACAATGTCGGCAAATCGCTGGTTGAGGACGAGCTGATCGCGACAGCACAGACCATTATGGAGACGGCTCGAGAAAAAGGGGTCATGTTTTACCTGCCGGTGGATTGTGTCGTTGCCGATACTTTTGATGCCAAAGCAACAAATTTCATCACTACCGCCCAGGAGATACCCGCCGGGTGGATGGCACTGGATATCGGCCCGGCAACGACAACTCTCTTTGCTGAAACATTGCGTGACGCAAAAACCGTCATCTGGAACGGTCCGATGGGTGTTTTTGAAATGGATGCTTTCTGCAGAGGGACGTATGCAATGGCTGAGGCTGTGGCCAACTGCTTTGCCACAACCATCATCGGCGGGGGAGACACAGATTCTGCCGTACGCAAGGCGGGCGTGGAAAACCGCGTCAGCTATATTTCAACCGGCGGGGGAGCGTTTCTCGAACTGCTGGAAGGGAAAACATTACCAGGCGTGAAAGCGCTTGAAGTCGTGAAATAAAGGGGAATACCAATGCGAAAACCGGTAATAGCTGGAAACTGGAAACTCTTTAAAACAATTGCAGAATCGGTTGCTCTGGTACATGAGCTTATACCGCTCGTAGCCGCTAACCAGAATGTCGAAATAGTTGTCGCACCTGTCTTCACGGCATTAAGCCGGGTAAGCGATGCCCTGCAAGGCTCTAATGTCAGCATGGCGTCTCAGGACTGTTTTTGGGAGGAAGAGGGAGCCTTTACCGGCGAGGTGGCACCAAAACTGCTGAAAGACGCCGGCTGCAGCCACGCTATTATCGGACATTCCGAACGCCGTCAGTATTTTGGAGAAACCGACCTGACTGTCAATAAGAAAACCGGAGCCGCTATTGCCGTCGGGCTGACTGCTATTGTCTGTGTCGGGGAATCGTTGGCCGAGCGGGAATCAGACCGGACATTTAATGTCATTGAAACGCAGATTACCGGCGGCTTGTCCGGCTTTACTGAAGGGGATTTTGCTCACATTGTTATTGCCTACGAACCGGTTTGGGCGATCGGTACCGGAAAAACCGCCAGTGATGCCCAGGCCCAGGAGGTCCACGCCTTTATCCGTCAGCTGATTGCCCGCCTGTTCGGTCAAGCGGTGGCAGATGCAGTGCGCATTCTCTACGGCGGCAGTGTCAAGCCGGATAATGTCACAGGATTGATGTCTCAGCCTGATATTGATGGCGCACTGGTTGGCGGAGCGAGCCTGAAAGCGGAATCATTTGCGGCTATTGTGAACTTTTAACCACTCATCCTTGAATCGGCAGTTCGAATAACACAGAGCAACGGAGCAACGGAGATTTCAAAATTTTACATAAGAAACAGCATTCACCTTAAAGGTGAGATTCAAAAAGGCTTTTTCCAGAAGATTCTTCTTTGTTTTTACTCCGTTGCTCAGTTGCTCCGTGTTTCAGATGCTTTTTTCAGGTTCATTCATCCACGCTGTCCAGCCCAAACTTTGCAAGGCGGTAGCGAAATGAGCGGAACGACATTCCGAGCAGTTCGCCCGCCTTCTTTTTTGCGCCGCCGGTCATCTCAAGCGCTTTGAGCAGATATTTCTTCTCAAGCTCCTCAAGCATCGGTTCAAGCAGTATTCCGGATTCAGGAATGTCACAATTATCGGTAAGACAAGCCGTTTTACCAGTTAACTGCAGCGGCAGAGTGCGTTCGGAAATGACCGCCGCATCAATAATCAGGCTCCGCTCGATACAATTTTCCAGTTCGCGGATATTCCCGGGAAAGGGGTTGTTCATCAGCGCCTTCAAGGCGCCGGGAGTTATGATTACCGGTGCAGAGTGCCCGCCGGTTTGATATTTTCGGCAGAAATATTCTGCCAGAAGCGGAATATCCTCAATCCGCTCCCGCAGCGGCGGTAACAGCAACTGCACCACGTTAATCCGGTAAAAGAGATCTTCTCGGAAAGAGCCGGCGCTGACAAGTGCTTCAAGGTTACGGTTAGAAGCGCAGATAATGCGGACATCCGTCTTGCGGGTCACGGCATCCCCTACCCGCTTGAATTCCCGTTCCTGCAGTACCCGCAACAGTTTGGTCTGCATCAGCAGCGGCAATTCACCAATTTCATCGAGAAAGAGCGTCCCCCCCTCCGCCTGTTCGAACAGGCCGGGGCGGTCTCCCACCGCACCGGTAAAGGAACCTTTTTTGTGGCCGAACAGCTCGCTTTCAATCAGATTTTCCGGTATGGCGCCGCAATTGACCGCTACAAACGGTTTTAATCTGCGCGGGCTGCAGGTGTGTATCGAACGGGCGACAAGCTCCTTGCCGGTGCCGCTTTCGCCAAGAATCAGCACGCTGCTCTGGCTGGGCGCAACCTTTTGAATCATGTCAAAAAGTTCCCGCATCTTACGACTCTTACCGATGATGCCGCAAAAACTGTCCCGCTCGCTGGCATCCTTTTTCAGCAGACTGTTTTCACGCCGGAGTCCCTGTTTTTCGAGAGCATTCCTGATCAGCTGCTTGATTTCCTCGTTTTTGAATGGTTTGCAGACATAATCATACGCACCAAGCTTCATAGCCTCTACCGCCTGGTCGGCGGCTGAAAAAGCGGTGAGCATCAGAACCGCCGTCTCCGGCGATTTTTCTTTGATGCTGGCCAGCAGATTAATTCCGGAAAGGCCGGGCATATTGACATCCGAGAGCACCAGATCAAACAGTGCCGACTCCATAATGCGCAAGGCTTCCTGAGCAGAAGCGGCTGTGGTGACGTCATAGCCTTCCCGTTCGAGAAGAATCGAGAGAAACTCCCGCATACTCAATTCATCATCGACAACAAGTATTCGTGTTTTCATGGTTTGTGATCCTTTTCCACTCTCAACGTAAGGTGCCGTTTTTTGTCATACCACGTTTTCCACTTATTGTGAAGCTTTGATCCAAGACCGCACTTGACCTGACTCGACCAACAGTAGTATATGATAACGCTGATAAAATCAGACAAAGGACTATTGCATGACCAAAGAACTTGCCAAGGGGTACGAACCCCATGATGTTGAAAAGAGATGGTACTCCGAGTGGGAAGCGCGCGGCTACTTCCGCGCCGCCGCTGTTTCCGATAAGAAACCGTACTCAATTGTCATTCCGCCGCCCAATGTAACCGGCGCCCTGCACATGGGGCACGCCCTCAACAACACGCTGCAGGACATCCTCTGCCGCTGGAAACGGATGCAGGGCTATAACGTTCTCTGGATGCCGGGCACCGACCATGCCGGGATCGCCACCCAGAATGTTGTCGAGCGGCAGTTGAGTGCCGAGGGGAAGGACCGCCACGATCTTGGGCGCGAGGCCTTTATCGAGCGGGTGTGGAAATGGAAGGGCGAATCGGGCGGTCAGATAATCGGCCAGTTGAAACGCCTCGGTGCGTCGTGCGACTGGGAACGAGAACGTTTTACCATGGATGAAGGGCTCTCGAAAGCGGTACGGACCGTATTTGTCAAGCTCTACGAAGATGGCCTGATCTACCGCGATAACCGCCTGATCAACTGGTGCCCCCGCTGCCACACCGCTCTTTCCGATATTGAAGTCGAACATGAAGACCACAAAGGGCACCTGTGGCACATCCGCTACCCGGTAGTCGGTGAACCGGGACGTTTTGTGACCGTGGCGACGACCCGCCCTGAAACCATGCTCGGCGATACCGCCGTGGCGGTCCATCCGGAAGACCAACGCTACAGCGACCTGATCGGCAAAAAAGTTCTGCTGCCGCTCGTGGGGCGCGAGATTCCTGTTGTTGCCGATGACTATGTGGATCGGGAATTCGGTACCGGCGTAGTCAAGATCACCCCGGCCCATGACTTCAACGACTTTGAAGTCGGCCTGCGCCACAGCCTCGACAGGATCAATGTCCTCGACGAATCCGGCATCATCACCGCTGCCGGACATCAGTATGAGGGCATGGACCGCTTCGAGGCGCGAAAGCAGATCGTTACCGACCTCGAAGCCGCCGGGTATCTCGATAAAATTGACGACCACGCCATGTCGGTCGGCGGCTGCTACCGCTGCAAGACCGTGGTCGAACCGTATCTGTCACTGCAGTGGTATGTGAAAGTGGCGCCGCTCGCCGAGCGCGCGCTGGACGCGGTAAAAAGCGGCAAGACCCGCATCGTCCCCAAACAGTGGGAAAACACCTACTACGACTGGATGGAAAATATCCGCGACTGGTGCATCTCACGCCAGATCTGGTGGGGCCACCGCATTCCGGCCTGGTTCTGCGATCATTGCGGTGAAATAACCGTGGCGATGGAGACGCCGACGAAATGCGGGAAATGCGGCAGCGATGAACTTCGCCAGGAAACCGATGTGCTCGATACCTGGTTCTCATCGGCGCTCTGGCCGTTTTCCACCATGGGCTGGCCGGAGCAGACGGCAGAGCTGCAAACATTCTACCCGACCGCCTGTCTGGTGACCGGTTTCGATATCCTCTTTTTCTGGGTGGCCCGCATGATGATGATGGGGCTGCATTTCATGGACGAGGTCCCCTTTACCGATGTCTACATCCATGCTCTGGTGCGCGACGCCCAGGGGCACAAAATGTCCAAGTCAAAAGGGAACGTCATTGATCCGCTGACCGTTATCGACCAGTACGGCACTGATGCATTCCGTTTCACCCTGGCCGCCTTTGCCGCGCAGGGTCGCGATATCAAGCTGGCCGAAGAGCGCATTGCCGGCTACCGCAACTTCTGCAACAAAGTCTGGAATGCCGCCCGCTTTACCCTTATGAACCTTGAGGGGTTTAATCCGGACGGACTGGCTCTCAGCACGATGGAACTGAGCCAGGGGGATAAATGGATCCTGCACCGCCTCAATGAAACCGCCCGGACGGTTGATGAAACCCTGTCCGGATACCGCTACAACGAAAGCGCCATGGCGCTCTACCAGTTCACCTGGAGTGAATTCTGTGACTGGTATCTGGAGCTGTCCAAGCAGGACATTTACAACGGAACGCCGGAGCGGAAACAGGCCGTTCAGTATCTCCTCTGGTACACGCTGGAGAACCTGCTCCGCCTGCTCCACCCGTTCATGCCCTTTATCACCGAAGAGATCTGGCAGGCGCTGCCGGGGACAAAAACGACCCCGACCATCATGCAGGTCCCCTACCCTGCTGTCTGCGCCGACCTCTCCTTTCCGCAGGACGCGGCCGACATGGAGCGTGTAATGGCGGTTATCGGCGGCATTCGCAATATCCGTGGCGAGATGGAGGTGCCGCCGTCAAAACAGATCGCCGTCATTCTCTCCTGCGACAGCGAAGCCAGCCAGCTTCTGATGAAACATAATGAAAGCGCCATCATCAGCCTGGCGAGAGTTTCCGACCTTGCCATCGGCCACGGCATTGAGAAACCGGAAGATGCCTCGATTCAGGTCGCCGGTGATGTGCAGATTTATGTGCCGCTTAAGGGACTGGTGGACGTGGCTGCCGAGGAAGAACGCCTGCTGAAGGAGATCGGCAAGATCGATAAAGAGATCGAAATGTTCTCCAAAAAGCTTGAAAGTCCTGCTTTCGTCGACCGTGCTCCGGCTGAAATTGTCGCCAAGGAGCGCCAGAAACTGGCAGATGTCAACAGCAAGAAATTAGTATTGGAAGAGAGTCTGGGGAAGATCAGGAAGTTGAAGTAGGTGCAAGCTCCCTTTATGAAATGATGGTAGGCATGAGCGAACAATAAGTAAATAGGGATTGTAGGCGGTTGAGACCTGACCCCTTTTGGTTCGAACAATAAGTAAATAGGGATTGTAGGCGGTTGAGACCTGACCCCTTTTGGTTCTAGGCGGTTGAGACCTGACCCCTTTTGGTTCTTCCTAATATAGGTAACAGAATCCATTATATAGGGAACCGGTAGCTTATGCTTATATAGGGAGCTTTTTCTGGCCGGTCAATAACGAGTTTTGGTCTCGATGAAAAAGTTTGGTGAAAGGAAACAGCCTATGACCGAAAATTCAAAGATGCCTGATCTCTCAAAAGAGGATTTGTTAGAGTACTACATCCAGAGAATATCTGTGGAAGGTTTGGTTGTAAAGCATGTTTTTACGCTGAAATTCATCTCTACTTATATTGTCCTTATAATTTTCGGATTTATTTTGTTTGGGTTTTGTAGCGTCTACGATAAAAGCGAAATGTACAAACTTGGCTTGGTATCTTCATGCCTTTTATTTTTTTCCCATTCTATTCGAAATGGGAAACAAATAGTGAAAGGATATGGCTTGCCGACAAGGCCATTTCATTGGAAAACACCTCAATTTGAAAAAAAGCAAAATAACGATTTAAAACTAGCAATTGAACCGTATGGCTTCAATAATGTATTTGAGCACTACAACAATTATTTAACTACTGTTATTTCACAACCATCAACATGGAGTTATGTTAAGCCCGCACTGTTTTTAGCGTTGTTTACGCCGCTATGGGCTGCGTTTCTTAAGCGCACTTTTGATCTGACTAAAGAAAAGGAAGTGATTTGGTTCTTTGTTTTCTTGCTTATACTGTGCAGTGCAATTTGGTATTACTGTTTCTTGATGCAGGTGCTAGCAGGTGAATTTGTCGATAGAAAGCAGAAGCACGCTAAAAATCTACTCGATATGCTGTGTAAAATTAAGATTGAAAAGGAGCGGTCTGAACTATTTAAGATTGACAGGAGTGGCTAAAAGACAAAGGGGAAGCTAAGGGGACGTGGGTGATTAGTTGAGTAGCGAACAAATCAACTACGTTCCCTTCCATCCTTCTTGACAACTGGACAGTGGTAGTAGGAAGAAGCGAGCCCAACCAGCCGGTTTGACACCGACCGGGGCTGAGAAAGATAACGTAAAATATTTTTCGCTTTTTTAAAAAGAGTCACGGCAGTGCTTCGAATCAGTTAGAATTTAGTCGCCAAACACAAATTCAACCTGAAATGAGAACACTGCCGTGGGCGAACATTCTACTAAAAAGGCGCAAATAATCCAACTGAATGAGAGTGCAGTACGCGATCACCTCGGGGAAATTGACAGAAACACCCCGGCGCGGGTCAACCGGGCACCCCGTTATGGCAAGAAACAAAACAAATTACGGAGGTTCAAAATGACTGAGAAAGAGGAAAAAACCATCATAGCCACAGCACTGGAGCGCGGAGATAAGAATATTCGGAGCACTTTTTGTGCCCTTAAACAAACAACAGAAGGAGTGTGTATTATGTTGAAAAATGGTTTTGCTTTGGTGTTGACATTGGTGTTGACGACAATATTGCTTTCATCCTGCGCCGGCCCTTCCCTCATACTCGTTAAAGGGGATGTGACCGATCCTAACCAGATCGCCGGATTGACTTACAACAACTCATTCTGTCCACCGGATAACAGCGGCACATACCAGGTTATTATTATAAGCGTTGACGGAATCCCTGTAGAGAAAGCGGACAAAATAAGGCTAAATGTAGGCCGGCATTTAATTAGATATGAGATCTTGGACAACTATATAACCTCAAGAGGCACCAGATTTAATTTCTCATCAAAGGGTGTCGGAGAGAATTATTTAGACCTACCCGGCGGATATGTTTATTTCCTCGGAAACACGACTGGTGCCCCAAACTCAATTTATATCATTTACAAGATGCCTCTAAAAATTTAACAGTCACAGGCCAAAGCAAGGGCCTACAGGATCAACCTATAAAGGCCATAGGGGGTCAGGTCTCAACTCTATACAAATAATTTTTCTTTTGCTATGCTGCGAACCAAATCCGGCTGGTAAAGGTGATCAAAATGGCACGACCGTTACGCATCGAATACCCTGGAGCCTTCTATCATGTGACGTCGCGTGGCAATGAGCAGAAGGATATATTCAGGAGCAGAAGGGACCGGGAACAGTTTCTCTCATATCTACAAACTGCCTCGGAACGTTATGGAGCGGTTATTCATGCATACTGCTTGATGAGCAACCATTATCACCTGTTACTTAAAACGCCCGAAGGAAACCTGTCGCAAATTATGCGGCATATAAACGGCGCTTACACAACATATTTCAACATAAAGCGAAAGAGAGCCGGGCATCTCTTTCAGGGACGATATAAAGCAATAATTGTGGATGCTGATGCCTACGCACTGGAACTATCCAGATATATTCACCTTAACCCGCTCAGAACCGGGATGGTTATTATGCCTGAAAAATACGAATGGTCGAGTTATCGAAACTTCACCGGCTTTTCTGAAACACCGGAATGGTTGAAAACAGGCTTCATACTCGACTGTATTAACGCAAAGAACGACATCAGTAAGTATCGGGAGTTTGTTGAAAACGCCATAAATCAAGAAAACGAAAGCCCACTGAACGGAGTTATTGCCTCGACCATTCTGGGCAGTGCTGAATTTATAAAGGACATTTCGTCAAAACATCTGCGCGAAAAGACAGTCGACCGAAATGTACCGGCTGTCAGAAAGTTGAGCCGTCCGGCGCCGGACGAGATCATCAGTGCAATCGGACAAGAACCTGGAATGACAGAAAGCTTTTCAAGAAACGTGAGCATTTACTTTTGCCACAGGTTCAGTGGGGCACGATTGCGTGAGATTGGCGAGCGTTTTGGTTTGAGTGACGCAGCGGTATCACAGGCAAGCAGAAGGATGCGTGTAATAAGCGAAAATGACGCCGTCGTAAGAAAACAGCTTGAGCAGATCAAAAGCAAATTGGGATTGTAGGCGATTGAGACCTGACCCCTTTTTTGCTCTTCGACTTGAAATGATGGTAAGCTTGAGCAAACCAAAAGCAAATTGGGATTGTAGGCGGTTGAGACCTGTCTTTATTTGATTCCTTAGGCGGTTGAGACCTGACCCTTTTTGATTCCAGCAAAAGGAACACAATTCTAGAACAAAGTCGCAACATATGACCTACTCATGCCAATCTACATAAACTAACACCAACCAAAATGGAGAACACCATGAACAGCATCAAAGGCATTCTATCGATCATTGTAATCATCGCAATTTCAGCCACTAGCGCAAAAGCAGCAGAAAACTACACAATTTATCAAAACCCAAAAGCACAACCAAAAGTACAACAAAAAGTAATATGTGACCAATTCACCTCACAACCCGACTACAATAAAATGGAAATCATAAATATAGGACAGCAATGGAGTGTGGTATCTATAATCGAACCATCAACATATCGATATGTAAATTATAGCGAAGCGTACCAAGGATTTTTGAATATTATCGACTCAACAATATATACAAAATGTAACACCGGCACCGTACACGGAGCCGCCAACATCAACATAAAAATCAACATAACCGACCACTAGTGTCCGGAATAACTGATTCCTTATTCGTATAACTAATCGAGTTCTTTGAAAAATATCCAGTTTATGCATGTCGTCGATTTCAAATTGCTTTGAAGTCTGGCATCCTCCTCTGAAATTTC
>Ga0194059_1000020_pt1 | contig 101132 bp, 79 predicted proteins | sample SepL6211m_MetaG_FD_163426 | JGI IMG/M metagenome (GOLD analysis project Ga0194059, IMG submission 163426) | Anoxic zone freshwater microbial communities from boreal shield lake in IISD Experimental Lakes Area, Ontario, Canada - Sep2016-L626-11m | ecosystem: Environmental > Aquatic > Freshwater...
CTGAAGACGTAATTGTAGGTGTTACAGTATTTGTTGGAGTATTTGTTGGAGTTACTGAAGATGTTATTGTAGGCGTTACTGTATTTGTTGGAGTATTTGTTGGAGTTACTGAAGATGTAATCGTAGGAGTAACTGTATTTGTCGGTGTAATTGTAGGAGTTATTGAAGATGTAATTGTAGGAGTAACTGTATTTGTCGGTGTAATTGTTGGAGTATTAGTCGGTGTATTTGTAGATGTAACTGTAATTGTTGGAGTTATAGTTGTGGTTGTAGTTGGAGTTGGAGTACGTGTTGGTGTAATAGTTGGTGTTTGCGATATAATTGGTATTGGTGTTGATGTACTAGTCGGTGTTATAGTATTTGTAGGCGTAATGGTTGGGGTTAATGATATTGTTGGAGTTATTGTTGGTGTCGCGGTAACTGTTTTTGTAGGAGTTACTGAAGTTGTAATTGTAGGCGTAATGGTTGGGGTTAATGATATTGTTGGAGTTATTGTTGGAGTTATTGTATTTGTAGGAGTAATAGTTGGTGTCGCGGTAACTGTTTTTGTAGGAGTTACTGAAGTTGTAATTGTAGGCGTTACAGTATTTGTTGGTGTATTTGTCGGTGTTATAGTTGGGGTTAACGATATTGTTGGGGTTACTGTTGGGTTAATAGTACTTGTAGGTGTTCTAGTTACTAAACAAGGGTCATATGTTGTTGTAACACTAGGTGTTACTGTTGGAGTAGGTGTTGGAGTTAATGTTGGAGTTGTAGTTGACGTTGGAGTCGGAGTAGGTTCAAAAACATTTAAAATATATGAACAATCACTTCTACCTGATACCCCATGTACCAATATGGTATATATACCATAAACTTCTCTTGGTGGTGTTAACAGACAAGCTTCAAAAGTATAAGGAAGAGTAACATTCCCTAAATTTAAAACAACAGATTCTCTTGAAGGGTTAAAAATAATTTGAGCACTTTCACCAGAGTAATTTACACTACTAATAATAATATCTTGGTCGCAAGAATTAACTAAACTTTCAAAAAGATTGTATGTTATTTGTCTAACCACTTATATTTTATGTAAATAAAAGAAATAGCATTATTTTGCGCCTCCAATATAAATACAAGTGATAAGATTTTTATATTACTAAGTATTAATCATTTTTAATTTTTGATTAAGATTAACCAGGTGGACAATCATAAGAGTCAACAATCACCCCAAGATTATTTATTAGAACTAAACTATGCACATGTATTGGTATTAATCCAAGCAGTACCACTCCATTGATACCAAGTATTGCCACTACCACCATTTTGTACGCCATAAAACCCTGCACTAGCTAAACTAGATAAACTAGTATTACTGTATATACTAACTCCATTGCTGTATATATTTGATAATGTTGTGTAGGTTGAAGTGTAGACAGTAAATGACGTATTACCAACATCTGTACAAAATTTAGGTGAACTTATGCTATTATAGTACCCAGTAATTGTTTGATAACCACTAGTCGGAGTTTCAGTTGGGGTTGGAGTTGGAGTTAATGTTGTTGTTGTCGTAATAGTTGGTGTTGGAGTTGGTGTTGGCTGAACACAATCAACAGAATCGTCAATTACCCCAAGAGCGGTTATTTGAACTGAACGATAAAATCCAGAATCATCGACTATTAAATGCCATTCAGTATCTCCCGAATATATGAAAGTTGGCAATAAATTTGCATTAGTATAAATTGTTTTTCCAGTAATTGAAGAACCAGTTACAGGAGGCGCTAAATACACATTTAATGTTACGACCCCGTCATTACAAGAATCAATACTAAGAACATACCCAGTCTCATCTAACGTATAATGTATTGCCGGTTGAGTTGGAGTGATTGTTGGAGTTATTGTTGGAGTTATTGTTGGAGTTATTGTAGGGGTAATTGAAGGTGTAATTGTATTTGTTGGCGTATTTGTAGGAGTCTCAGTCGGAGTCTCAGTTGGAGTCTCAGTCGGAGTTAATGTTGGTGTTATTGAAGGGGTAATCGTAATTGTTGGAGTTATTGTTGGTGTAACAGAAATTGTTGGCGTAATTGTTGGAGTTATTGTTGGTGTTTGTGTCGGAGTTAATGTTGGCGTTGGAGTTAATGTTGGCGTTACAGTACTGGTCGGAGTTGGCGTTAAACATATGGAATATGAACCAATTGTTTCACCACTATTATTTAATTCAATAACAACCCCATTATTACTATAAAATCCTGCATTTACCGTAGAAATTACCTCATAAACGTTATTATAAAAAATTAAATTTTCATCAAAATAATTATTTTCACCATAAATGGTTGTTGTAGTTGTTCCATAACAAGCTAAATTAGTAGTCCCTCCACTAATAACTGAAAAACTAAACTTTAAATTTGTAGGAGTTATTGTTACCGTCGGAGTAATTGTTGGAGTAATTGTTGTTGTTATTGTTGGAGTTACTGTTGGTGTTATTGTCGGTGTTACAGAAATTGTTGGAGTAATTGCTGGTGTTATTGAAGTAGTAATTGTTGGTGTTATTGAAGGAGTAACTGTATTAGTAGGGGTTCTTGTAGGGGTAACTGTTCTAGTTGGGGTTCTTGTAGGACTAATAGAAGGGGTCACAGTATTAGTATTGGTAATTGTTGGGGTAACTGTTTTAGTTGGGGTAATTGTAGGAGTTATTGTTGGCGTTATTGTTGGGGTCACAGAAAGGGTTATTGTTGGAGTAATAGAAGGTGTCACAGTATTAGTAACGGTAATTGTTGGGGTAATTGTTGGGGTAACCGATATTGTTGGAGTAATTGTTGGTGTTATTGAAGTAGTAACTGTTGGTGTTATTGTTGGGGTAACCGATATTGTTGGCGTAATTGTTGGTGTAATTGTATTAGTTGGGGTTGTTGTTGGGGTTGGGGTTATTATTGCTATACAACCATTAGGGTCATCAGAAGTAATTTCTCCAAGTCCTCCAGAAACAAGATACCACGCAGTACCATTAGAATAATATCCATCAGGAGCAAATGCTGATAGAAATTTATTACTATATAAAATTTCATAAATGTTAGGGCCTGGAGCGCTTCCTGGTTGGGTATAAATAGCGGTTGATGCTGACCAATAATTATTACAAGCATCATATGTCGTTAAACTATCATAACCTAACGTGTACTCATAATATATTGGTGTCGATGTTGGAGTTAAAGTCGGGCTTGGTGTTAAAGTTTTTGTTGGAGTTAATGTTGGTGTTGAAGTTAAAGTTATTGTCGGAGTTAAAGTTGGAGTGATTGTAGTGGTTACAGTAGGAGTTGGGGTAATAAACGGAGAATACACACAAGAAATATCGTAATTTATTTTTAAATTAATTTGTAAATTAATTGCCGCGTCTTCATAACATCTGATTCTCACATCAAATGTGTTTTCAATAATATTAACATCTACCTCACTAACGATGTCAAAAGATTCTATAACATCTTTAACTGTGTCAGCCCAAACATTATCAGGTGGGTAATCATTTAAAGTGTCACCACTATAAAAAAGAAGTGATACAGACTCTGTATTAAGAAAAACTTCTACGTAAAATAAAGATTTATTTAAAATGCTTCCAGTATCTCCTGAAGTTAAATCATAAAACCCTTCAACAACCATCTGTTCAGCACTTCTTTTTAAAATTTGGCCGTTATTTGTAAAAATTGAGTTACATATTTCAAAAGTACCCCCACTTGATATAATCATATCACCTAAGATTTGAGCACTAGCAGAAGTTGTGCATCCAATACCATCAGTAACAAAAACAGTATAAGTTCCAGCTGTTAAATTTGTTGCAGTTATTCCAGTATATCCGTTACTCCATAAAATAGTAAAAGGAGAGTCTCCATTTGTAATATTAACGGAAGCGGTACCATAATTTCCACCATAAGCGTTGGTTGCGGTTATAAATACACTAGTAACATTTGCCCCATTAATTTCAAAACTTTTACTAATAACACAATTTAAAGTTGTATCTGTAACAGAAACTGTGTAATTTCCAAATGGTAAATTTTCAAAAGTCGCACCAGTTGACGGACTAAAAATTCCCCCTTGTCCTGAAACTTCATAATTAAATGGCCCAATCGCGTTTGAATCTAATTCTATTTTAACAATACCATCAGTCCCTAAACACGTTGTTCCTGTTGTGGTCAAACTAAAATCAAATAACGTATTTGCGGATACTGTTATAGGATATGAATATGTACATCCTCCACCACCAATAAATAAAGTATAATTACCACTAGTTATATTTGTAAAAACATAACTACTACTTGAAGTTGTAAAAGTTTGATTTATTGTACCACCAGTTAAAGCATATGTATATGGTCCAGACGAACCAAATAAAAACACTTCGATTGACCCTGTTGGTATTGTACAATCCGGATTTATTACATTAATATTACCAACTGTTATTGCCCCAGGGATAAACACATTAGTACTAGTATTAAATTTACATAACGCAGCGTCAGTAACTTCAATAGAAAAATTTCCTGAAGGTATGTTGTAAAACGTTTCAGTGTTGCTAAATGATATTTTAACTTCTCCTGTTGAAGCGGAATAATAATATGGTGTTGTTCCTCCAGTTATTGTAACTGTTACTTCACCATCATTTGCAGAACAACTTGGAGGTATTGATACTAAACTACCTAAACCTAATTGACCGACAGTGCCTACAACAACCCCTTTATTTAAATAACAATTTGCAGAATCTCTTACTGTAACGTTATAATTACCGGCATTTAAATTAAGTAATGAAGAATTAGTGCTACCATCACTCCAAAGATACGTAAACGGAGCAACCCCTGTTAATCCAGTTACATATATTTTACCAGAATTAGTTATACATGAGGAATCATTAACTACATAAAACCCATAATCAGTTGGGATACTTTCTTTAATTATAAAAGACGGAGTTTCCCCAATACACCCAGTGCCATCGTCAATTTTTATGTAATATACACTAGCCGGTAAATTATTAAAATTAGCAAATTGGTCAATTGTTTGAACTGACGACCTAAAACCAAAAACCGCATCATATAATGAATAAGTTAAAACATTAGAACCAAAATTATTGGCTTGAACTAAAACCGCCCCATTATTAACGTTACATGTTGTGTTATCAACAGTTATAATTGTACCAGTAGTTCCAGTTGTTAATGTAAATTGTTGTGAATACTGTTGAGAATCTGAAGGGTCAAATAATGTAAAACTATAAAACCCAGAATTTAAATTTTCTAACCTATATATTGTTGGTTTTCCGTTATAAGGTATGCTACCACTTTGAGGTACTAAATATGCGGGCGACAACCAAGTTATTTGAACGGTTGTTGTTGCCCCCATACCTAAGGCTAAATTAAAAACCCCAGAACTACTTCCAGAACAATCACCAGTGTATGTTACTTCATAACTAAACGCCATAATTTATATACTAAATATTTTTACAAATGAAAAGTTTATGAATAAAGATAATTCAAAATTTATTTCAGCATCATTAGAACCGCAATTAGAATTAAAAATAACTAAAGTGTTTGAATCAGACTCATAATATTCATAACCATAAGTTTCATTTAAATTATCTAAAGCTTGTCTCAAATAATTATCATAATTTAAATTTGCTCCCGAAAAAGTTGATGCTCCTGGCGGGTATGAAACACCATATCCACCGGTTATTCCATAACCATTAAAAAATGGAACAGTTTCAACAATCTCACCTTCAATTTTAATAATAATATTCCAAGTTGTAGTTAAAGTATTAAATTGAATACCCTGAACTAATGTTCCAGAATTTGTTAAAAAATTTTGCCAAACTTGATTTAAAACACCTGAAAAATCTGAAAAATTTACATTTACATTCCATGGATATTTTGAACAAACAACGGTTTGAATTGGGCAATCGGTATTGTAAATAGACACAATTTGTGAACACGGTCTACATGGTATTGGTATTAATTGACAACCCATTTGTCTTCTCCAAGCATATTTTTGTCTATGAAAAATTGAATTTTCAATTCTAACCCCTGTATTCCAGATAGTTGTTGCAGGAATCATTTGTTCAATTAGTTTAATCCAATATGAACCCAATCCTTGTACATATTCTACCAAGTTATTGTAATTGTAATTATTATTTTGAATACCAACTTCTTTTTCAGATTCTAAATACCTCCAATAAATTGATTGTAATGTTGGGTATCCGCTTGTTTTACCGTCATAACTAAATAACCTATTTCTAACATTAATAGTATTTAACCAAAATGTTTGTGCAAATTCAAAAAATGTCTTATTTTTTGGTTGTGGATTGATTACCGTCCAATCAATTCCTCCTCTTTTTGGGTAATTTGAGTCCGGAGTTGGGTTACAATGTGTTGGAGTTATATAATCTAATCCTTGATTAGGTATTGGATAATTATAAATACGGGACATTGTCCATACATCATAAAGTATTCCTTGAGCCGGATTTAAAAAAACATCCGTATTTTTTACGTTAATAACTAACTTATCATTAGACGTATTATAATATGCGTTTATATTACCGTCTAAATTTACTCTTTGCCCTGTTTCATAATCAGCCCAACTTTTATTATTATCTATTTGAGACCTAACATTAAAACCTAAATTCATAAATGGAAAATATCTAAAACGATTTAAATATACTTCACCATAATTAAATGGTAATAAACTTGTTTGAAAACTAGGATTATTACCAGTAAAAACCGCGTTTGTTGGATTAGTACTTGCTGGCGCTCTGTGTTGTGGGGTTTGTTCATACCATCCACTACCTATTTGATAAAAAAAACTGTCACTATTAACCGGTGACATTGGATAACCATTTTTATCAATTGGGTATTCATCTAAAGTAGAAGTAACGTCTTGAAAAGATAATAATGTGGTATATCCAGTATAAGTTACCCCAGATATTTTAAAAGTATTACCATCTTCAAGAATAGGTAATTCAGTGACTAATGTTCCTCCAGATATTTTAGCTAATTGTAAATCAAATTGATTAACATTTATTCTTTGGTCAGCTAAATAAACAAACTCATTTATCTCAACTAAAGAATCTGGAGCACCAATTAATCTTAATAACATTTCAATAGATTTTCTAGTTCCTTTAGATTTAAATAAATGAGCAGAATTTAAAATTAAATTTCTATAATATTGATAATTTAATTCGTCCGGAGTTGTTTCTACCGCAATCCCAGAAAATTGTGATTTATTTGAGTTTTGTTTTCCAAAAACAGAACTTAATAATTGGTCGTTAGATATTGGTGAAAAATTTGTACTCCACCCTAAAGTTTTAGCTAAATTTTTTAATAATTGTGAAGGTATATCGTCACCGACATTATAATTAACAGAATTCATGTTAGATAACGCTGAGATAAACTTTTGAGTTTCGTCAAAACTTCTACCATAAATTTGTAAGATTTTTTCAACTTTTTGGTCTGGGGTATCAAAATCTTTTAATGCCCCAGTTGTTAAAAAACGCGATATTAAATTTGTTCTATATAAATCAAATTCTTCCCCAATATTATTTAAATTAACTAAATAATCGTCAAAATTTTGTGTTATTATGTCTAAATTCCAAGGACCATAAAAAGGCCAACTTAATAGTTTATTAGAAATATAATATTGCCCATCATCAGTAATGCTAGGTATTTTAAAAATTGCGGTGTATTTTGGAATTATATTTCTATTTAATATAAAATTTTCAACCTCATCTAAAGTTTCATTAAAAATTTTATTAACTTCAAAATCATTTGGCCGTATAATTAAATTTTTATATGTTATTGTTTCCCCTGAAAAAGGATTGCCGTTTATATAAATTTTTAAAACACCATTAGTTAATGAAATTGTTGGCTCAATTCTAGTTAAAGAATAACCTTCATCGTCAATATATAATGAATATTTATTAAAATTAACTGTTAAATTTCTTAAATATGAAACCTCAATTTCTCTAAGCGATAAATTTCTTGTAGCGTTTACACTAAAATCAATCTCAAAAGGATTTCGTATTTTTTCAAGATTTAACTCAAAATTAGTCTCATTTGACTCTTGGTTAAATACAATATTTATTGCCGTTGCCCCAGTTGTAAAATCAATACCAAATAAAAGAGATTCTATCGCCCCCGGAAAATTATTAATAATATTAGTAACTGATGATGATAATCTTTTAACTAAAGAACCGTATTGTGTAAAATTAGTAACTTGACTTAAATCAAAATTTGGATAAACTTTAAAATTATTTTCAATTAATTCTTTAGACTCCTCAATACTATTTATCCCTAATGATTCTAAATTTATTGGTTTAGAAAAAACACCAATTGAAAAGTTTCGGTTTGTTTTTTCTGAAACGGACGAAGTAAATGTAAAATTTCCTTGCGTAAGCCCGCCACCTTGAACTGTTTGCATTCCAACTAAATCATCAGAAAATGTACCTTTACCTGAAACTGATTGGGGGATAGAAATGTATTTTTTAACCGCCATTATTTTGTTATGTTTGAGAAACTTTTGCTAAAATCAATATTATTATCTCTATTTTCTTTAACCTCATATAATAAAGCATTATATTGGTCTCTAATTTCATACAAATTATATTGTTTAAAAATATTATTATTATCGTCATACATTGTATAAACTCCATCTTCCATAGATTTTGTTTGATTACCAAATAACCCAATAGACAATGTTGAAATATCACTACCAACAATTTCTATTTCTGTAGTAATGGGGTTAAAAAAAGTATTTGTTATAATAATACTTTGATTTGGTTGCCCAATATATGGAATAGCGTTTGGTTTATTTGTTGGTGCCGAAGAAGGAGTTAATGTACAAAAAACTAAATTTGTATTATTATCGGTATACCGATACCTAATTGCTTTTTGTGAAGTGTTTGTTAAATTTTGTATTACCGGCTCACAAAAAAATGATGAGGTTATTAATCTAAAAAAATTAGGAATTTTTGTCCCATCATTATTTAAATACTCAATTCTATAACCAACTAAACCTTGACTTATAAAATTATTTCTATATTGTGACGGTACTGAATTTATATCAATTATTATTCCTCTAACATTAGGGAGAGCACTTAAAACCCCACAATCTAAAATAAGACATCTTATTTGTGCAGGTCTAATATATAACGTATAAATTCCAAGTTTATTAAAAATATCAGTTGGTAATGTCATATTATATAACCCACCTAAAATTTCAACATTTGCGTTACCACCAGTGTTTTGATTATTATAATAAGGTCTTAATAACGTCGATGCGTTTAATTTTGTTAAAACAAAGTTATTTGTTTCGTCCCTTGATGGTGTATAATTTAAAATAATTTCTACATCGTCAGGTGATACATCACTAGGTCTTGTTGTTCCGTATGTTCCTACAGCCATAATTTATGTGTTATTAATTGTTAATATTTTAAAAAATTTATATCCATATCTAACTAAATCCCCAATATTGTCAACTTCACCTAATCTTTCAATATTTTCAATTGCAGATATTTTTCCTCTCTCAATAAATACATTAGACTGCAATTCTGGCGCATCAATAATATTTAATAACGCCTCATTTTTTGTAATTGCGGAAGAAACTAACCAATCAGATGTAATACCTGAAGATTCAACAATAAACACTGTAGTCCCGTCTTTATAATCATAATAAGCTATCTCATTAATAGTGTACGCGGTATAAAGTCCATTTTCCCCTTCTCCAAAAAATTCACCAACAAACCCAGAACTTCCAGTGACTGGCCCTAAAACAAATTTACCTCCAATTAAATTTGATGTGTTCCCATATTGAATTAAATCATTTATTGAAGAATTAGTATAACCAGTAATTATAAATGGTATTGGAGTGTAATTTGAAGAAATATGGTCTTCAACATTGTTATTTGAATCTCCAGTAAATAAATAATTGTACTCTAAAGGAGTTGCAGACCAACTATTCCCTTGTGGAATAAAATAAGCAGTTCCGTTTGGATTATTAACTTGCGCAAGTTTAAATGGGACATGTATTTTTTTTTGAATAATATTAATTCCCCATGGGCTCATTCCTGACATTGTCACTAAAAAATCATTTTCAACGTTTTGAATTGCATATCCTCCAGGAGTTTCTCCTTGTGGAACACTATATGTATGTGTATAATAATTTGGCGGAAAATCGTTTACAGTTTCTATTGGTGTATTATCCCCCCAATCAATTTTATATTCAGAAAACGCAAGATATTTTTTTATTTCCCCTCCAGATGTATTATAAACACTCCAAGTATATGGGTCTTGAAGGGTAGATGTAAATATAAAATTTCCCATGCCTTCTTTTTGTAAAATAAACCCATCAAAAACAGAATAATACCCTAAATCAATATTTGTTTCTGTAAATAAAATTGGTATTGTTAGCCCAGTTAATAATGAAACCCCATTAGTTCCCCCAGATAAAATTTGTGTCATTGATGAATACACATAAGTTTCACCAGTAATAAAATCGGTTATTGTTGTTGGTATTACCTCATCACAACAAGGGTCTGGGTCAGTAGGAGTATTATATGTACCACCAGTATAATAAACTTTAAAAAGTTTATTTTTTATATTTTCCGGAGAAATATTTATTTTATAGTATCTGTCGTTCATTTATCTCATTTATTAAGGGGATATTGGATTTAAATACTCATACATTTTTATAGGATTAATTTCAGTGCCAATTCTTTGATTTTCCGTATCAAAAACTTGGTATGTATTATTATCATAATTAAATACAACCTTATTATAAAAATAATCTTTATCATTAAATCTCCACCAATTACCAGCGTTTAATGGAGAAGAAAATTGTCCTTTATTCATTAATCTAATAAATTGACCTATTTTTGCGTCAAAAAATTTTGCAGACATATAAAATGTGTTAATGTTATAAAACGTTTCATCTCTTAACCAATAAAGAAAAAATCCTTCTTTATCTCCCACATAATCTAATTTAAAAATTGGTTTTTTTATGTTTTGCGGTGGTAAAAATTGCGATAAAAAAACATCTGTTGTTTTTCCTTGACTAGTTGGGATAATTACCGTAAAATAATTAATTTGGTTAGACCCACTTGTTGTATCATAAAAATCCAATTTAAAAAATGAATTTGTAAACGACCTTCTTTGATAATACAAGTCAGATATTGTAAATGATTGATGTATATAACTAGGTGACCAAGACGTACTAGTAGCACCAGTAAATGTATTGTATGATGGCGTACCTGAATAAAAATTAAATTCGTAATTAATACTAGAATTCCCATTATATTCGTCATGAGCAAACCTAGAAATTTCAAAGTTTTTAGGCAACCCAATCACTTCTTTAGTTATAACGTCTTGATATTCTTGTATAGAATTTTCTCTATCCAAAAAATCCCATTTTATTTCAATTGGAATTGAAATATTTTTATTAAGGTTATTTAGTAATATTTTATGGTTATTATTCACAATAATCAGTTATTGGCGAGTTTTGAGTTGTTGTATTTTCATACCAATAAGTAGTACCTTCTGGAATTAATCTAAAAGTAAACGAACTAAATGGATAATGAGCATTGTTTACAAATGGGTAATTAATCCCATTTGAATTTGATTTATTAACCCCATATGATAAAAAATCTCTCCAAATAAATAAATTTTGAGACTTTGAAAAATATGCGTAATTTGGTATATCAACAACAGACCTTTCGGCAGTTTCAATATATTCTGAGAATTCTTTTATTTTTATAGAATAATGTGGGTTATAATAATATCCATATGGGTTATGGTTATAAATGGTATTAGGCGTAAATCCCGTAACAAAATTTAACCCTGTTGGTATAGGGATTGTTGGTTGTATATTTGGCATTTGCAAATTAAAAGAACTATAACCATCCTCATCAACGCCATCATAAATGGTTGCCGTAATATTTGGGTAAAAACTAAAATATGCTGGGTTAAAATATATTTTATGGTTAACTTTAGAAATTACTTTTTCAATTTGTTCACTTTCATTCCATTCACAAAAATCCCCATCAATAATATCATCTTTTTTAAGTGAGTCGACATAATAAAAAGTATTATCATTTTTTGTGTAACTTGTAAATTCTATATTTGAATGATTTAACGCTCCATTAGATGAACCCCAAAAAGATTGAGGAAACGGCACTAATCCTTGTTTTGTTTGTCCAGAAAAATTTATTGGAAATTTAACATATATAGGTTGGGATTTCATTCCCAAATTAAAATCCCATCCTCTTTTTAAATAATTTGGATTAATCCCGTTAGGTCCACCGTAAGTCCATCCCAAATAACCTTTCCAAATTGTTGTTAAAAATAATTCAGAAATTGGTCTTTTTTGATTATCAAAAATATTTGAAGTGTTAAAATCTTTATTTAACGTAATATTATATGTTTGAGAACCTTCTTTAATTGACACTCTTGATTTATAATCAGGCGTTGTTGAAGAACTTTCATATTTTTTATTCACTCCAAAAATATTATTTTCAAAACCAGCTTTAGTTAAAACAATATCTTCAGAAGGTACTAATATTTTATGCAATCGTACATAATATTTTGAAGTTGTATCACCAGTATTATCAATTGATATTACTCTTTTAGCAACACCTTCATTATCTTGATTAAAAGCAGTACCTGTATACCCTAAATTTGCAATGTTAAAAACATAATCTTCGGTTCCATATTGACCATTTCCTAAAGAAAATACTGGGAACGTATCCAAACTACTTGAAAATCCAGTATATGGTAATTTATTAGTGTTAATATCATTACTATTATATATTTTTAACTTAACAAATTCTCCGGGGGTTAACCCATGTTTAATTGGAGAAGAAAAACGTATAACCTTAGTGCCTTGATATGTAACATTATTATTATACCCAACACTAATTCTAAATGGTATACCTTCATTTGCGTTCCAATTTACATCTCCTTTTTGAGCCCCATCTTCTTTAGGGTCTAAAAAAGCGCTCATTTCTAATGTTGTACTACTAAATGGATATGTTATATAAAATCCCCAATTATATGTTCCAGCACTTTTAGTGTTAAAAACTATTTGTTCTGTTAAATTTTCAATACCAGGAGCTTTAGTATATCCAGTCACATTATAATCATTTCTAATAAAATCAAATTCATTATATTGTGGAAATCCTGACCAAATAACCGCATTATTTTTACTACCAATTGGAATTGTACTATCATTAAAAACAGAACACGATAAATAAGACGCTTTACCCTCATTTACATAATATAAATTATTTTCAAATGGAGGATAATTTGTTGTTCCTGAATAAAAATTTTTAAATAATAATTCTATTTTAAATGTTGGTCTAAAAATTTTAGATAATTCTCTTTCATCATTATATAATTGCGCTAAATTAACATTAGAAATCCTATCATATTGAATTAATTCTTTAACATTTTGTTCAAATGGAATAGGGATAATTAAGTTTGAATTTGGAGCTGATTTATATTTTAAGCTCCCTAGTAATATTTTTATTCCGTCTCGACTCATTTTAATTTAGTGTTTTATATAAAAACATTTTCAGAATTAACCCATTTTTTATTAAATAAATCAATTGCCGTTTTTCCTTTTTTTAATCCAAAATAAAAATAAAAAGGCGTTCCAAACGTTACTAAATTATTATTATCACTTGGAGATGTTGAAGTGTTTTTTGACCATGTACTAATACTACTATTAATAGTGACACCTGTACCTGGCCCGTTTGACACACCATAAATATATCCCTTAAAAAAATTAGTTTTTGTTTCAATATTTGTTTTAAAAAATCTTGATTGTGTTTCTAACCTATCTAAAGATTGGTATTTATATGAAAAAAATGTTTCAGTGTTTCCAGTTGTTTTTTTAACAAGCCCTGTATACCATTCATTAGTTTCATTACCAAAAATAAATGATGTTGGTGTTTGTGTATTTAAAATACCAAGCCCTATTGTTTGTTTAATTTCCCATTGATACATAGGGATTTGTTGTGAAAAATTAGATAATTCGTTAAACGAGCAAAAACTATTTGGAACGTCACCGTTAATTAATGTTCTACGTGGTGACACTAAATCTCTTATTTCCAAATCAGAATCATAAAACACGCCAAAAGTTGGCCCAACTTTAGAATAAAATATTGGATTGCTTGTAAATCCAGTATTGTTTCCATAATTAGCCTCATCAAAAGGAGCCACTCCAACTTGAGAATTAGTTGATACCATTTGAGCATAATCTCCATCAATATATAAACCCCTTGAAAAAAAACCGGTCACTAAAAAAGTAAACTCTTTTGTAACTACTCTACTTAATATAAATAAATTAAGTAAAGGGTCAACATCACTAAAACTACTTTTATTTAAATTAGTAATATTATACCCATCTAAATCATCAGACATAACAATTTCTTGTAAATATTTTGACCTAGGACCCAAGTCCATAATTGTTGTTGGGAATTTAATAAATTTATCGTTTCGACTTCTACCAAACGATGGATTGTTAATTCCTATAAATGCACCATCTTGTCTTGTGTCACCTGCTAAAAATGGGCTTGACCTATAATAAAATTCGTTTGTTTTAGAATGCAATCTTACAGTGTCCTTACAATATCTACTATACGGGTAATTTGCACTAAAAAATACGCCATATTTTGTTAAATACGGATTTGTTGGACTTACTTTTTTAAAATTTGTAAATACTGGTGTAAATCTCCTATCGTTTTTAATTGGAAATGCAAATAAAGTACCATTTATCCAATTATTCCTAAAAACATGACCAAAAACATTTCGACATGCCGCATAATTTACATTTAATCTATTTCTCCATTCATATATAAGTGCAAAATCTTTACCATTTATTAAAGTATCAAAAATTTTTGTTATCGTTATATAACAACCATTCATTAGTATTTTATCAGTCACTTCAGTACCAACATTGTTATAAAAACATTTGTTATTTTGTGGTAAAACTCCAATAGTATTATTATCGGTAGTATAACAATCTAACGGAATTAACCCATCACAAGTTGTGGTTGCAAGTGCGTTAGTTGCAAAATTTTCTCCTGCATCGTCTTGTCCGGAAGCAAAACCAATAGGTGTTTTTGGAGTTCCTCCTAAAGAAAATGAAAGTCCGTTTTCATCAAGTAAATACGCGGTAAAATATTGATTAGTATGTAATGCAAAACTACTATTACCCCCATATGAACTATCTACTTTATTTTCAGTTGTTGATGTTGGTAACCTATCAGACCTCATAATTAATTTACTAGTATCTTCAGTTATTTTAATTTCAATAACATTATCTTTATTATAGGTTGGAGAATAATAATATCCATCGTAAGCCCATTTACCAACATTAGCTAAATATTCTGTTTGATTATTATAACAATTTAACCCTGTATTATACTTATTTTTAAGTAACATGACCCCGCCACCTTCTAAAAATTCATTTGAATAATACCCTCTATTTAACGGCTCTCTATTAATAAAAACAGAATAACTGTTTTTTATTGAAATCCCAAAAGCTGTATTATCTTTATATGTCACATTAAAACTTGAAGGGCTTCCGTAGTTAGTTCCCATATCAAAAATAGGTGTTCCAGTTTGAGTATGATATTTATTTGGGAGTAATAATGGTGAAGGAAACTCAGTTTTATTTAAAGTAAAAAATTTCATAGTAAAAACACCCTTCAATAGTGTTTGCCAAGAAATTGCAATTTCTTTTGTCATTCTATTAACTTTTAAAATAACATCACTTGGTGTTCCATTTGCAACACTATCAAACGTCACTTCAATTTGATTAATAGTTTTTAAAGTAATATTTGGCATAAAAATTATACCATAACCAGTATCATATTCATCAATAGATACATTAAATGTTTTATAATATATTTTGCCTTCACTATTAATCCAACACACAATTAATTCTTTAGAAAGAGGATTAAAATCTAAAGAAAATGATATTACAGTATCCGTTGTTAATATTTCACTACCATTAAAATTAGTTCCAACATTATCTGCACTTGTAGGTCCAAAAGTTTTTACTAAATTTCCATTAAAATCAAAGACACTAAAATATAAAGTAGAATCACTAGTTTTTCTATATCCACAAGCGTAAAGATTTACAATATCATCCATCCCAACACCATATGAACGAATTAAATCAGATTCGTTATATATTGTTATTTTTGTTATATCAACAGGGAATGTAGAAATAGGTAAAAACACACTTCCATTTACGAATGTGTCAGGACTAAGTTGACCTGTTACATATCTTTGAGCTCTATTTATAAACATTAACACTGGAATTCCTTCAGTTAATGCAGTTCCTCCAACAGGCATATCTGAATATGATGGAACAGGAAACATTAAAATAATACCGCTACTTATATAATCCACCTCAATATCAAAATCAATAAATGAAGTATTTCCACCACTATTTAAAAAACCAACATCGATAAGACTCTCCCCTAAAAAATTAACAGGTGACGTGAGAGTATTAGGAAGAGTCACATCAAAATCTTGATTCCAAAAAGATATGTTAAGTTTATTAAGTGATGGCAATTTATAAGAATCTAATTTAACAATTGCAACTTCTCCCCATTTAAAAGGTAAAATTTTAATTTTTGAAATTATAATATCAATATTTGGCGGTCTGTCATAATATAATAATTTTGTATTAACTAATAACGTATTTTCATCTCGTATTGCAATTCTAGCAATTGTTGAGGCTCTTGAATATTGTGGTTGTACAGTTGGTACAGTATCCCCACTATATGCAACTAAAGAATAACTTTTATGCGAATGTAACGAATCTGTAATATACGTATCACCAATACCAAAACCAATATTAGCCCAATAACCACTTGCAACAGCAGTTATTGTTCCATATGTTGCACCTGTAATATTCAGAAATCTTGCGTAAGTATTATTATAACTTTGAAGAATATCTGATGATGGTAATGCTTTATTATAAATTTTTACGATTGACAAATCACCATTCACAAAATTAACAGATGAACCTGAATTTACAATAGTTCCGGACCATTTTCTCATCAGTCTTATATCACCACCTGTTTGTGAAGCTAATGATGTAGTAACTGTTCCTCCAGATGCCGCCCCATTAATATATTGTCTTACTGTTGTACCATCATATGTACCAACAACTTGATACCAAACCCCTATAGCAGGAGCAAATCCTGGAGTTCTTTGCCATCCACCATTTTTATAAAATCCTACAGACAGATTATGAGAAGGAGTATCATTCGTACCAATACTAAAATTTAAATTTGAATTATCAAATTGATTTGTAATAATTGAAGTAAGTTTAGTTGACAATGAAGTTGTTAATCTAAACCAAACTTCAACGGTCCAATTAGATAAAGTTCCAATGTTAGGTATTGTTGCATATTCAAAAGACGTACCGGTCATTGTGGGACTATTAACAAATTGTAATTTTCCATTATAAGACGATGAATATGTTGGTGAATTAAATAATGTAGAATTATTTGCTCCAATTAAATCATTCCATATACTACCTGTTCCAGGATAAGACGCTAAATTTCCTGAATCAAGATTAATTAATAACCCCTCAGGTGGTTGAGTTAATGCATGATAAGTACGAACCTTATAATTATAAGGTGCGTTAATATTCATGTGAAAAGGAATTGGTTTAACAACGTAACCCCAATTGTTATAATTCCAAGCAGTATTTGCGTGGGTAATTATCCAAGTCGGATTACAATCAGCACATGGCCAACATGCTCCACTTTCAGCTGATGTGGCCATTGATAAATCTATCTCAATTTGACGTTTAAATTCTCTAACAAAATAATTAGTTTGGTTAGGTAAACAATTTGTATAACCATCATAATTTTGAATTGCTTCACTAAATGGTGGAGTATCAATTAAATTATCCGGTTTATAAAAATCATTATTTGGCGTATTTGTATTGCCATCCCTTACTCCCGATTGAGTAAGTTTATCAAAACTTGAATAATACATTGGTAAATTAGTCGTATATGAACTAAACGATGCGTTTCCGGAAAATGCAGGTTTAAATCTAAATGAATCGTGATAAAGTGTACCATCGGCTTCATTTAAATAAATATCAGGGTCTAAATTACTTGAAATACTATGACTAATACTATTAATATTACCTTTTATTGGGTGATTTAAAAAATAATTCCCCTCAATTATTAATTGTGAACGTTTCCCCCATTCTTCATCTGTATTATACCCGAATAACCATGATAAATCATATTTGTTTTTTTGTTTTGTTGAATTTGGGTCAACACCTCTAACACATATAACAACACCTTGTTTTTTACCATCAGAAATTGCCCCTAAAGAATTAACTGTGAACGCACTAGATGCTTGATAATCCCAATCCCCATACTCCGTTTTTAATATTTCAAACTTACTAGAATTTCCTAAATAACGACTGTTTAAAGTTACTTCTGTTTCGTTAGGGTTACACATACTTGAAAACGTCTCATAAGTCATTGCGGTAATAACCATAAAATATTCAATATCTGTAGCAAATTTTGCGTACATATCCCCTTGTTCTTGCGGTAAAAGATAATCAACCCCTAACTCTCCGCTACCGTTTGGATTTGCATATGTTATATTAATATTAGAATTAGTTCCCGTATTAATTGCTGTTCCTGTTACACTAAGACTACCATATTGATTTAACTCACTAAGACCATTTATATTATTATCACTTGAATCGTTAGTATTTTGAAACGATAATAATTGTCCAGGTTTAAGTTTTTTTAATTGGTCATTATTAAGTAATAAGGTTAACGTATTATCATAATGAAATTTATTAGGCCCACTATTTAAATCACTACCAAAAGTAACTTTAATACGATTAACCCCTAATCCATGATAATTATTATAATTTTCATCAAAATATTTTGATTTAAGATTAAACAAATTCATTCTTTCACTTATTGGTAAACTTAATGAAAATGATAATCTAGTATTAGTAACAGGATTTTGACTTAATATTGACCAATAATTATAATCAATATTTTGACCAAATTCAGTATATTGTGGTACTCTTGTTTTAGAAGTTGTAAGTAAAGTTTGGTTAGGTTCTATCCCAGAAAGTATTGTAGAAATTTTTGAATTTTGTGCTTTATAAAACATTGTAGTCGATGTCGTACCAATAGTAGGGGGGTCAGGGGGACCATTTACAGGTGCTATTAACAATGTTGCACTAGGAAGATTTGGTATATATTTAGTTACATCGTTAAAAATTAAACCTAATGTAATAGGAGCTAAAAAACTATTTTTATTTAATTGTTGACTTATTAATTTTTGAATTCCTATTTGGGGGTCATTTTCAACCGCATTCACATTATTATCAGGACTTGATTCATTAACATTACAGTCACAAAGCTCACAATCAGGATATGTTAACATTGGAATTTTGACTCTTTCAAAATATTTATACAGATTCCTTATCCGTTCCGCAAGAGCTTCTAACTGGTCGGCAGCAGTATTACACCAAGTAACATATGCCATATCATCAAAGGGATACCAACCGTCACTACAAAACATAATACATTTCCCGAGTACATTTAGTGCTCCAAATCCAAGTCCTCTTATTGAATCTATTATTACATGATTTATAAAATCACAAATTTTTCTTAAAACCCACGCTATAGAATCAAGTATCCAACCGATAAACATTCCAAGAATTTTAAGAAGTGTACCTACAATGTGAAAAATAATTACAATAACATTTATTATTATATATGCCACCAAAAGTAAAATTGAAAATAACAAAAATATAATGTCAAATCTATATTGACCATCGTTTACTGGAAATTTATTATTTTCACTTGCACATTCAGAATTAAGAATATGTTTAATAGCGATTTTTCTATTTAATAAAGCCCCACTATTATAACTGTCCATCATTTGGGAAACAGTATATACTTTATTATAAGTTAACTCATAAAAATAATCATCACATTTAATTGCCACTTCTGGGTCAGGATAATCATTCCAATCAGTACTAAACGAGTATGATTTTTCGGCCAAAGCGGCATTTTCACTATAATTTAAAAATTCTGAATTAATCACTTGAATTGCACCATTATTTTCAAAAAATGGGTCTTGGTCATCGGTCCAATATTCTCTAATATTAGGCACTAAAAAATACCCTCTTTTAATAGCCTCAGATAAAGTATCTCCTTGCGCCCATTTAATTTTAAAACGATATTTTCCTTTAGTAGGGATACCAACTTTTGGGTCTGGAGAAATTATTTGTTCTCCAAATTCATTAGTTATCACATAATCTAAATTCATTGGTACGTCTACCATCCAAGCACCGTTTTCATCAATTACTTGACCACCTTGTTCTATATCATATAACTCTAATCCCGGATAACCAGTGGTAGGGTCAATATACAAAGTTTGTCTTAAAGCTTGGATAATCCCTGGTCCGGCAATTAAACTACATTGGTCTCCTAAATTTAATTTTGGTTTACAATTTCTTTTTTGATAATCCACCTCATCACCAGTGATTAACGACCCCATAAATATTGAAGTTGGAGTTATTTGAATTTTAGTTTCTTTTGTTAAATCAAAATCAACTCTATTAACCCCCAAATTACAAATTTCAGGTTGTCCCCAAAGTGGTTGTACTTCTACGGATTTATTTAATGAAAAAATTTGTGGTAATTCGTTTAAATTTTCAGACGCTTTAAATTTAATCCCAGCCACTTGTCCTGGAGTCGCTATTCCCATTCTAATTAAATCTTGAGGAGCTAATGAAAATTCACCAATATCTGATAAATCAACATCCGCATGAATGGTATAAGTTCCAATTGGAACCCCAAAAATCATAAAATCACCACTAGTGTTTGTTGACGCACAATATTTATAATATTTATCGTAAACTTCAATTAAGGTTGGTGAAACTAATACATCTTCTCTATCAAAAAAAGTGCCTGTTGGATTATGAGCAGAATGTGATTTTTTATATGGTAATAAATTATACCTATAACCATCTGCATTTTGGTCGGTTATTTTTTCATAGGGATATAAATCATAAATTAACGGATTTAACTTATCTTGTTCTGAAACAGGTATAAATATTGATACTTTAACATTAGGTATTCCATACCCACCATTAACAGTTAATCTACCTACAATAACACCATAGTCAGCACAAGGCCTTGTATAAATTTGTTCTTGTAAAATTTTGAGTGATAAAATTTCTAAATATTCAAAGTCTTGGTCTAACTGAACACTAAGATAACTATCAACACCAACTTTAGTTCTTAATCTGTAAGAATTTGCCATGGATATTATAAAAAATCTTTCAATAATAAATACTTAAGTATCTATTTTCATTAAAAGATAGTCCAATATCTTACAAAATAAATTGTTATGAGAATTTAATATTTGTTAGGTTTTGAACTCTAACATTAATGTCTTTAGTTGGGTATCTAATTTGATATGTTTGACTTGATTCGGCAAATATTGTGTCACTTATCAATTCAATTTCTTTTGTAACCAAATCTTTATATCTTTGAGATGTTTGTGATGACGAATATAACCCTCCAACTTTATTAAAAAAACTTATATTTGATATTGATATTACACCATTTTGGTTTTGTATGTTTTTTCTAAGTTCTGACACATTTACATTTTGCCCCATTTGTCTATTCCCACTAGAAAAGAAATTTGATATTTGATTAGCAATTGATGAAATTACTACTCCTTGATTTTGAGTATTATCAAGAATAATGTCAATTAAAACACCTAAATCAATAACGTTTGCCGATTCAATTGAAATATAATCATTTATCATTCTATAATTAGATAAATAATTTGCTAAATTACTTTTAAGAGTGTTTGAAACAGTTTCAGTTAACATTCCACTATCGTCATAAGATAACATTTTTATTTTAATTTTATTATTTTCTTCAGTAATACTTACCTTTGCAGGTGCTCCAAATTGCGATGGCATTGTTCTTATTAATGATTCATAATCATTAATTGTTACCGCTCTATTTTGAGCCGAAAAATTATAACTGACTAAATTCCTTACCTCTTCTAAAGTAGGAGTATTAGCTCCACCAATAGCTGCGGTAACGTTAGTACAACCTAATGAATTAACAACACTTGTATTAACAGATGATGACGCCCCATTAACTGAAAAATTAACAGTTCCTATTTGGTTAATTACATTAACCCCAACATTTGTCGAAACCCCACCTCCAATTCTATATTGAATAAATAAAGTGGTATTTGATTTAAGTGTACTACCTAAAGCAAAATTATTTGAATATTTATATAAATCTAAACTGTGCCCATTTCTTGCAAACTCATTTAATTGTTCATCAGCAGATTGACTTCCACCTCCAAAAGTCATTTTTAAAAACCCTTCAGGTGTAAACTCAGTGATAAATTTAGTAGAAATTGATATGTATTTTCCAATTTTTATTCCAGGATTATCCGAAATTTTAGTTGGGTCTTCAACAAAAACTTTATCTTCAATTAACGCTTTTACCTCATACCACCTTCCATCAATCGTCATAAAATCTTGACTACTAGGTATGTTTGCAAATTGTGTTCCATCTTTTAAGATAACACTTGTAATACCTAAGACATTTTTTTCAGGTAAAAATAACTCAAAAAACGGTTTTACGTCATTTGATGTGATAACTCTTTTAAATACTTTTGTAAGCCCATTTACAACGGTTTCTCTTTTTTTAATTGTATAGTTAAGTAATTTACCATTTTCATCATAATTAGGGATTTTAATTCTATTAGGAAAACCATCACTTCCAGTTGCCGATGTAAAATCAACGTCATATACAGATTCAAATACCTGACCTGCTCCTATAACTTGAGAACCCCTTCTTAATATTCCACAATAACTTAAATCTTCATTATCTCCAAGAGGTGGTACAGTAATTGAAAAGTCAACTAACGCCACTGAAGGTCTTTGACCTGGTATTTTTAACCCATAGGTTCTGGCAATATTGTAAATTGAGGATGTTTGTTGAGCATATTGTAATACAGTTTCTTGAATACTTCTGTCAATATTAAATTGTAAATTATCGGTTACCGCCGCATTTAAATCCATTAACGCAGAAAATATAGACGCGTCATTAAAATTTTGAATTAAATCAGGGTAGTAAGCTTTAGTAAAATTAATTAACTCTTGTCTTATCCCTTGATAATCTCTCGTTACATATGATATTTTTTTGTTTGCCATTATATTACTAAATATTGATAATTACAAAATCACTAGATGCAAAACTATCGGATGTTACTTGATAGTCAATTCTTATTTTTGCGGTATGTTCTTTTTCTGCAATTCCGGGCACCGTAAATGTTTTTTCTCCGTTAGCATCAATATACGTACCTTTATTTTCTTCACCGTCAGACGCTGCCGTAATTGAAATATTTTGTAAAGTTAATTGTGGTAAATATTCGCCAACAGTTTCCCGTATTTCAAATTCAATTTGTGAAAATGTTTGAGCGTCAATAGGTTCAAAAATATATTCATATAGTCTAGTCCCAAAATTAGGCATATAATATCTAGTACCTTTTCTTGTTAATAACAAATGTATTAAATTACTTCTTATTTCTTCATCAGAAGTAAGTGTTAAATTTAAATAATCTCCGTATTGAGAGTCATTAAATGGGAAACTAACCCCATATGTTTTTCCAAACGCCATTAATGATAAATATAGTGTCGTCTTTTTTTATTCGAGAAAGAAGATATAAAATTAAACTATATTATGATGAACATCCAAAACATTCAAAATCAGAATCTAACCCTTTTTTACTGTTTGGAACGTAATCATACGTCATTGTTTTTACTGGAGTCGTTAAAGGTTTTTCTATTTTTGACATGTCCAACGCTAAATGTTTTGCTCCTGTTGAAATCGCTTTTGTTCTAACATAATAACATAAAGTTTTTAGTCCTTTTTCCCAAGAATGAAAATGTGATGACGTAATTTTAGATAAAGTCGGATTAGACATATAAATATTCATTGATTGTGATTGGTCAATAAATGGTGCTCTATCCGCTGACATATCAATAAGTTCCTTTTGTGAAATCTCCCAAATTGTTTTATATTTAGGAATTAAATGTTCAATTCTTTTTACTTTTTTATTGTAATTTTTATCTTCAACATCTAAATGATTATTAAAATTAATATTTTGTATAGACCCCTCATTTAATATGATTTCATTTTTTAATTCTTCGCTCCAAATACCAATTTTTTCAAAATCATTAATTAAATATTTGTTTACAATTGTAATTTCGCCACCAACAACTCTTCTATTAAATAACGCAGAGTGAGCTGGTTCAGTCATTTCAAATGAACCTGTTATTTTAGCCGAAGACGCGACCGGCATTTGAGCGGTTAATAAACTATTACAAACTCCAAATAATTTAACTTCTTCTTTAAGTTTGTCCCAATCCCATAATCCACTTAAATCATTTTTAGATAATCCCCACATATCAAATTGAAATTCACCTGATTCCATTGGAGACCCTTTAAAGAACTTATAAGGTTCTCTAATACCTTGTTTACATAAACTATTACTTTCGGTTATTGCCGCATAATAAATTGTTTCAAATATATTTTTATTTAATAATTTAGCTTCACTAGAAGTAAAAACATAATCCATTATGTAAAAAACGTCAGCCAAACCTTGAATTCCAATCGCAATTGCTCTTTGTTCTAACCCACCTTTTAATCCTTTATCTGTCGAATAACTATTTATATCAATTACATTATTTAACGCCCTTACAACTTTTCTTGTTTCGTTTAATAATAATTGATAATCAAATTTACCATCAATTACAAAATTCTTTAACACCATTGATGAAAGAGTACATATTGCGGTAGTTGTTTCATCCGTAAATTGATAAATTTCACAACATAAATTACTTTGTTTAATGGTCCCAATATTTTTATGATTACTTTTACGGTTAGCACTATCTTTGGCGGATAAATAAGGAACTCCAGTTTCAACTTGAGATTCAATTATTTTACTCCAAATATCTTGAGCTTTAACTTTTTTACCAATTCCTAAAGAAACCGCTTTATTATAGTTTTCTTCATACTCAGCATCATAACATTCTTGTAATGGTTTAATACCAGATTTAATTATTTCATTTGGACAAAACAAATACCAGTCTTGGTTATTTTTTACCGCTTTCATAAAATTATCAGGTATCCATAATGCAGTAAATAAATCTCTCGCTCTTAATTCTTCGGCACCAGTATTTTTCTTTATTTCCAACAAATCCATAATATCTTTATGCCAAGGCTCAATATAAATTGCCGCACTTCCTGGTCTTCTACCTTGTTGGTTAAAAAATCTTAAAGACTCGTTAACAATTTTTAAATATTTTAATAACCCACCAGCATATCCACCAGAAGAATTAATTCTACTTTCTTTACTTCTAATATTTGACATTGATAATCCAATACCGGCAGCGTCTGACGAATAAGTCGAAATATCATTTAATGTTTGTAATAACCCATTTCTTGAATCTGAATTGTTATAATGTAACACACATGACGCTAATTGAGGTACTTTTGTACCAGAATTAATCATAATTGGAGTTGCGGGAGAAATAAGTTGGTTTGATAACGAATTATAATATTCAATAGCCTCTTCATAAGTATTTGTAACCCATAATGAAACCCTCATGTACATATGTTGAGGTCTTTCTACAACTTTACCTTGAGGATTTTTTAATAAATACATTTCAGATAACGACCTCCAAGCAAAATAATCAAAGTTATAATCATTGTCATGATTAATAACAGAATCAATATTATTTTCTCCGTATTTTTCTATAATTTCAATTAATTTTTTATGAATTATATTATCGGAATACAATTCTTTCATAGTTTCACAAAAACTTGGATTTGTTTCTTTATGATAAGAAGAAATAGCAACTGATGACGCCAATCTAGAATAATCATGATGACTTCCGGTGTAAGACGCCGCGATTTCATATACAAGTTTATCTAATTCTTTAGTAGTTATAACCCCTTCTGTTGGTACCGAAGTAATTACTTTAATAAAAACTTCATCTGAATTAACACTTAAACCTTTTGAAGATTTTTTAATTCTATTATATATTTTTTGTGGGTTAAATGAAACATCGTCCCCATCTCGTTTTTTTATTTTTAATGACATAGTTCTCTTAATATAATAAATTAAAAATCAGAATCAAAGGTTAATGTCTCATTTAATTTTGCTTTTTGATATTCCATAGTTCTGGACTCAAAAAAGTTCCCTTTTGTTTCAATTGCAATTTGTTCCATAAATTTAAATGGTTGTTCAACATTAAATACTTTTTTACATCCAAATTTAACTAATAAACCATCAGTTACAAATTCAAGATATTGTTTCATTAAATTTGAATTCATCCCAATTAAAGAAACAGGTAAAGATTCCGTAATAAATTCTTTTTCTATTTCTAACGCAGAAAGTAAAATTTCTTTAATCTTATTTTCACTTGGTTTATTTTCAATATGGTTGTTTATTAAGTGTATAGCAAAATCACAATGTAAATTTTCATCTTTAAATATTAATGAATTAGCATTACAAAGACCTTGCATAACCCCTCTAGATTTTAACCAAAAAATAGAACAAAATGAACCGGAAAAGAAAATACCTTCAACCGCGGCGAACGCAATTAATCTTTCTTGAAATGTTGAATTTTTAATCCAACTTAAAGCCCAAGTTGATTTCTTTTGAACCGCAGGTAATCTATCAATTGCATGAAAACATTCATCTTTTTCATTAGGATTTGACACATACGTATCAATTAATAATGAATACATTAATGAATGTATATTTTCCATCATGATTTGAAACCCATAAAAGAATTTAGCCTCAGGATATTGAACTTCTTTTAAAAAGTTTTCTGCCAAATTTTCGTTGACAATCCCATCAGAAGCCGCAAAAAACGATAATATATTTTTTACAAAATATTTTTCATTTTCTGACAAGTTTTCCCAATCACGAATGTCATTTGACAAATCCACTTCTTCGGCGGTCCAAAAAGCGGCTTGGTGTTGTTTATAATATTCCCATATATCATTGTGTTGTATTGGGAAAATAACAAATCTATCTTTGTTTTCTTTTAGTATTTTTTCCATATTTTTTAAGTTTGTCTTTGTTTTCTTTTTTCCATTAAATCTTTAACTCTATCACGTTGTCTTTCTTCTTGTTTTTCTTCAAGTCCTAAGAAAGTAACAGAACTTTCAGTATCAATCTCAAGCATACCATTATCAAATTTACAATTTTCAAAAACAACACCATCATCACCAATCCTTGATTTTGTAATTGCGATTGTTGCTAATTTCATTTCTTTTTGTTGTAAACTCTTCGCAACAGTTATAATAACGTGACCCACTTGGGCCTTTTTAATTGACCCTCCCATTTGGTCAGTAGTAACTACTTCAGAAGAAATAGAACTACGATTTCCTTGAGTTGCTGTCCACCCAACTAAATCCATTTCATGACACATTGCTTCAAAAGCTCTCATTACAGACCCTTCAGACTTCCATTCGTCCCCCAAATTTTTATCTGGAACAACACAATCAATATAATCTAAAGTAACCATATCAATTTTAATACCGTCAGCAACCATTTTACGAATTTGGTTTTTAATCTGTAACATAGTCATTGTATCTGATGGTAATTTTTTTAAAATTAAATGATTTGGCATCGCCTCTTTTATTTCATTAACTTTAGTCATTACTTCTTCTTTTCTCAATGTCAACTCATCCGGATGTATTTTAGTCCACAATGTAATATGTTTTCTTTGAATAATTTTTGGATTATCTTCAAAAAATAATTGTAAAACATTATATCCTAAGTTAAATGCGTGATTTGTAATTTTAGTCATTAGAGTGGTTTTACCGACTCCTGTTGGCGCAAGTATAACACCTATCTCCCCTTTAGCTAAACCACCTTTAAGTAGTCTATCAATACCTGAAATACCCATTGGAATTGGGTGACGGTAATCTTCATTTAAAACATCATCCAAATTAGAAAACGCATCAAGTAATCCGTCTCCTTTTGTACCAACTTGTATTGCTTCTCTAATTAATTCTTCAGCCTTATCATAATTTTCAAACTCACCACCATCAATTATTTTTTGAACTTTAACCATGGCTTTTTGAAGTTCTTGTTGTTTACAAAACTTCATTCCTTTTTCTTGAACAAAACCTAAACCACTACTTGGAGCTTCTTTTATTTTTGTTAAAGTATCTAAAACTATTTTTGAAGCTAGTTCTTGTTGTAATTCAACTTTGGTTATTTGTTCTAATGTTTCAAATGACGGAGTATGTTCAAATTTAACATAATATTCTTTAATCATTTGAATTATGATTTTAAAATATTTGTTTTCAAAATAATCAGATTCAATAACATCAATTATTGACCTACCGAATTCTTTATCAATTATGATTTGATTTAAAAGTTGTAACTGAAAAACGCTACCTAAATATTCAAAATTTTTACCAGTTCCCATTTTTTAATTCTCCGTTTTAATAAATATTACACATCTAACTTAACTTCCGCATATTCAAAAGACAATTCGTTCGATGAAAAAATGTCAGTTAAACTTGTCAGTAGTCTTTTTATGTGCGGGCGTATATCTACGGTGTATCTTATCTTAGGCGGGTACACTTTAGCGTCAAACATTCTGTGACAAATTGTCATATCATTTATTTTAATATAAATGTTAAAACTTTCAGGACCATCAGTATATGACGTATTTAATAGTTCTGGATTATCTTTAATTTCTTCTTTGTTTTCTAAAAGATAAACAACCGATTTTAATTTAAACTCAGCGCTTACCAAGTCTTTAAATTCTTTCAGAAAAAGATAAAGGTCTTCTGAATATTTTGCATTTGGATTATAATCCCTTACATTAAAAAATCTTTGGACGATTATGTTTTGATTAACCGTCATTAAAAATTCTAATTTTGTTGAATCTAGTTCTTTCATATTGTGTTATTTTTTTGATATTTATTTTTTTCTTTTCTTGTTAATTTTAAAAATGGTTTTAAAAAATAAACCCACGTATCGTCTGTTTTAGGTAAAAATTTAAAAAGTCCATCATCCATCATCATCTTCATTAAATTTTTATAACCTCTACCATCAGGGTCTAATGTTTCTTTATAATATTCTTCAACAATTTGTTTAACTTCGTCAGTTATTAATGGTTCCGATAAATCAATAATTTTTGAGTTTGTTTCAAAAAATTTATTCCCATATATACCATTTTTTGTTCTACCAGACAATAAATTTTTAAGTGATTTGTTATTTTTATCTTCATTTAATAACGTTTCCGCCTTTATTAAAATATCATTAAAATTTATGGGTTTTTCAAGTATTTCGGGAAATAATTTAACTAATGTTTTTTCACCTAAATAATAAATTCCATCAATATTGTCAGATTTATCTCCTGATAATATCTTATATGTTTTAATATTTTCGTGAGGAAATTCATAATGTTTTATTCGAATTTTATCTCCGTTTTTATAGGTCACTTTACTCATTGGTGAGTATATAGAAACCTTTTCAGAAATTAATTGAGTTAAATCCTTATCTGAAGATACTATGGTTTTATTTTCGTCTTGAGAAATTAAACAATAATACGCAATTAAATCGTCAGCTTCATTATTATCCTGTTCAATTTGACGTATAAAAGTTTCTTCTAAATATTGTTTAATTCTACTTTTTTGTTCGTCAAAAGAATCATTTTCCATTTCATTAACCCCATGTCTGCGGTTTTCTTTATATTGAGGATATAAAATTTTTCTAGTTGATGAATTGTCGTCACCGTCCCACATAACAACTACTTTATCAAAGTTTTGTTCATCGATAAGTCTTCTAATAGTGTTTATAAAATACCATATTCCTCCAACATGTTTATCATTATGGTAAAAATCTTTTACTCCACAAACCCCAATTTTTAATAAATTGTTAGCGTCAATTAATAATGTTTTTGTCACTTCCTTTGTTTATATTCGTTACTATAAAATTTTGTTACTCTTTTTCAAATTATCTTCCGCCCATAATGGTTGAAGATTTTTATAATGACACAACTTATAAAGTTCGTCCTCTGTTTTTACCGATGATAATGGAATAATATGGTCAATATGCCACTCACTCCTGTTATCCCAACTCATACCATTAGTAAATTGAGTTTCTAAATATTCTTTTAGAAATTGGGGGGTACAACCTACAATATCAAAAGTTTTGTTTCTTTTGGTGACATTTTTGGATTTAAGAAATCTTCTTAACCGACTTCTTACCGAACGGGCAATATTATACATCGGGTCATTAGCTCTTCTATATCTATCTTTTTCGTTAATGGAATCTCGATTATTCTTATTATTTTCAGAACGAATATTTTTATAAAATACGCGATATTTTTCATCATATTTTTTTTTATCGTCTTTATTTTGTGAATAATAATTTTTACCATATTGTAGTTTAGTTTCCCTATTTAAATAATAATACTTTTTAGAATAGTTTTTTTTTGTGTCTTGATTTAATAAGTATCGTTCTTTTCTAACTTTACTGTCACACAATTTACAAATACTAATATATTTTTCCCAATCTTGTCTATAATAAAAATTACAAACATTTTTTTCTTCCTTACATTTAGTACAAACTTTAGTTTCCATTTTTAATATATTCTATTAATAATTTATTAACAAGAGAAGATAAGTTTATAGATTTATTTTTAAAATATTGTGGTAGTTCAGGGTCAACCGAAACACCAATTTTAACTTTTTTTTCTATTTCTTTTTTTTTCTTTCTTCCCATACTAATAAATATCTACAAATTATAAAAAAGTAGAATTATTACAACTTTTTTTATTCGTCAGAATTTTCTTCACTAGTTTCATCTAATATAATTTCCCCAGTACCGCTTAAAATAGCATTCCAATAACTAGAATATTGTTTTTTATATTTATCTAACGCCTCTTTTGTATCCGCAATATACCCTTGAGGGACTGCAATTATTTTACCATCCTTGAATGCAATTCCTGTTACGTGATTTTTTAATATAGAAACTTTTGTTCTAACAGCATAAGATATGGTTCTTCCATTTTTAGTTGCGGTAATATGATTTACACCAGAACTTTTTTGATTACCAAATAAAAATACTAAAGATGAGGATAAAAATAACGCCTGACCTCCTTTAGGTTGTATTGTTGCTTGTCCGAAAGGTGAATCGGGGAGTTGAACCCAAGGTTGTACAATTACCGACATAGTGTTTAGATATGGATAATCTTCTTTTTTTGATTTTGATATTCTTGAATGAATCCCTCTACCTATTTTATCAGCTAAAACTCTAGCGTCGTGCATAGTGCCGCCTCCCCCATCAAAAGTTTGTTTACAAGGTATAGAACCTATCGAATCAATAAAAAACGCTAAATTATAAAGTATTTCACCTTTTTCTTGAGCGTCCAACAACTCATTTATATAATCAGTTAATTGTTCTATATAATCAAACGAATCATTAAAAATAAATTGTCCATCCCACTCACCATTTTCATTTTGTTCCGCTTGTAATCCCAATTCAACACTATGTTCAAAACTCCATTTTTTTTCTGTTATGATAAACACCGGTAAGTGACCTTTTTTTTGAGCGTCTGCCGCGGCTAATATCATCGCGGTTGTTTTTGAAGAATTTGAATGTCCTAAAAACATATTAATCCCCCCCATTACAGGTCCAGGTAAACCACAAGCATCCATAAATGCGTCACCACAATTATAAAAACTTTCGGGTTTGTATTTTGTTTTTGTTGAGAATTTCTCTTTTATATTTGAAAGAGAATTGTCTTTTTTCTTAATCGCCATGGTTAAATATATTTATTAAAATGGTTAATTGCGTCAAGTTTGTCTTTAGCGTTTGCTAATTTTTCAACAAATTTATCCATTTCTTCTAAATGTTGTGGGTGTTCACCAATACCAACCGGATTTGTAAAATAAATAAGTAATGTTGTTTCAGCTTCACTAATTTGAGCTTCATATTTTTTTACAAGTGATTCATACATCATTTGTGATATTTTTTGTTCTGTTTTCATAATTAAAATTAAAAATTTACATAAAAAAAAGCGTGGATTAAATTAATTATAATCCACGCTTACTTAATTAAAACGGCATTTCTGAATCTGGTTCTGAATCAGATTGTGGGTCTTTATTTGTAGTTAAAGATTTTCCACCCATGGAAACAGTACTTTCTGTTGTATTACTATAAGCGTATTTTCCTGCTTCAGAATCCCAACGTGGAGTTTCACCTCTCGCAATTGATTCAAGATATTCAACAGGTTTTTTAGAATAAACATCATCCCAACCTAATTCATCGGTAATCCAACCACTAGAAATATCTTTACTTTTATGTAATGGAGTTGGGTCATCATGCATAATAGTTTGAATAACAGTATATGTTGCACCTTTTGGAGTTTTTGCTTTTGCTAATTCAAGGATAATGTCTCTACCATTTTCAGGGTCAGTAATATCACCTTTTGCTCTCCAAATAGGGATAATTTTATCTAAAACACCTTCATTTTTATAATTGTGTTTAAATCTCCAAAATTTAACTCCATCATTTTCATTATCACGGTCAATAAGTTTAACGATATAAAATTTGCGAGCTTTGTATTGTTTCGCTAATTCTTTATCAGACTCTTTACCAGTTGACATAAGTTCTTCATGAACTTCAGTTAAAGGAGAACGTTCGTTATCATTTTTTCCTGGGTCATAAAATTTTTGCCATTTACCATCTAATAAAATCTCATGAAACCAAACTTCTTTAAATGGTGAACTTCCATCGTTTGTTGGTAAAATTCTTAATTTACGCTGACCTTGTTTTTCATTATCTTTTAAGATAGCCGCGAAATATTTTTTCATTCTTTCATCTTGTGACATTTTAAAAGTGGAAGATGAACCGCTTTGTTTTGAGGTCTCATACTGAGCCAAAACTGAATCTAATGTGCTTTTTGTAGACATGTGTATATATATTTAAATTGTTTCACATAAAATATAGGCAATAAAAAACGTTATGTCAATTACCATTTAAATTAAAAACGACCCTAAGGTCGTTTTATTATTAAATATTATTAGTTGGTTCGTTGTTTTGAAAGTTCCTAAAACTTTTTTTGATTTCACTTGGTTGATAATTTTCAACTTCGTCTTGAGTTAGAATATATTGGTCTTTCCCAGATTTTTCAAAATCTTCTTGTTTGTCTTCAAAAAAATCGCTAAGTTTTTGATTATATGGTCCAGAATCTAATGTTCTTAATTGTATTTTTTCTTCAGGGGATTTAATTCTATATTTTTCAATTTTTGCCTCTAAACTGTTAAGTTTATTAACAATAGTATCCATATCAGATAATTTACTTTCTAAGTTAGTTAACTGACTAAATAAATTTTGAAAATACTCTTCTTGTTTTTCTTCAACATTTTTTTGTGACTTAACTAAGTCTGTAATATCAAGTTCTTCTTTTTTATCTGAATCACCATCAAGTTTTTCAACATCTGGGTCGTTTTTAACATCCACAGGAACTGGGGGTGTTGAAGCATCACCAGTTGGTGGCGTTTCTGGAGCCGGAGGCAATAAAGGTAATTCCTCACCTGTTGGAGCGGGAGCTCCCGGATTTGGGGGTAATGCCGCATCTTGCTCACTAATATAACTATTAATACTGTTATACCTTTTTAATTCTTCTAAAATTTTTATGTCTATTTTCATTTTGTTATCCGTTTAAAAGTTGTTTAACCCCTTGCAAAGTTTCAACTTGAATTTTTTTATTTTGTTTCATAGTGTTGTCAACTCTTTCAATTAAACCATCTTTCATTCTAACGGTATAACAATCTCCAGTGTCTAAATCACATACTTCTTTATATCCATTACCAGCATCTTTTTCAGTGGTACGAGCACTTTTACCTAAATAACTGTCCAAAATTAATTTTACATCCATAACTTTTTTTATTATAAATATTGCGACTTTTAAAAAAGTGTTATTGAAGTCATTATTGTTGGAGTAATAATTAAAGAACCACTTTACGTTTTTGTGACACTAAAAAGATTTATACCTTCACTAATTCTTTGTTGCATAATCTTTTTTTCTTCAATACCAATATTATTATAATTTTCCTGACCAACATTAAAATCGCTCTCTATATTAATTATCCAAAACTTTAAAGCTTCTTCAGATTTTAATTGTAATTTTTCATTTAAACTTAATTGATATAATCGTGTGCTCCATCTATTAACTAAAAAAGAGATAGGATTACTTACATTATCAAATACGGCATATGGTTTAACAATATTAGTATCATTTGTTAAACACACATAACTATTTTTATTGAAGAAATCTGAAGGTTGCGCCCAATCACTTGTTAAATCAATAGAGGCAAAATTATTATTTATTGATGAAAATCCAGTTTTATTACCTGATGTTAAATAAAAAGAACAAAATATAATTTGTTCTAATATCTCTTTTTCTCTAGTTGACAATGCGGCAATATTTACTATAGAAATTATCATAGTTTTAATTTCTTTAAAATTATAAATTGTTTTTACTTTATCACCACTATCTAATTGATAGTATTTTTCGTATCTAACATATAAACTTTCATTACAATCCGCAACCTCTGCAACGGTTAACCCCTTAGTCGCTTTTGATACTATATAAGAACTATTATTTTTAACATTACCACTACTTAATTTACTATCCAACGCATTTTGTTTTATAAGTTGTTCAGATTTAGTGATTAAAGATTGTTTTAATGTTTCTAAATAATCAGTTGGTAATGGTAAACTAGCAACAGGTTGTCTTACACCTTCAAAAGAAGTATCAAATTTACCTGGAGATATTGTATGATTAACACTAGTTATCATATATGGGCCTGAAAACATTGGAATGTGTCGAAGATTAAAATACATTGTTGGTTGAATCATAGCATTACCTAACATATTAACACTACATTTATAAGACCTAGTTTTATACAAATCATATAATCCAACACTTTGTGACGACGCTCCTCTTCCAGAACCTTGATTTCTTAATTCAAACGCCATTTTTAATGATTCTGCAGTTTCTAATTTAGCGTCTTGAGCTACTGTAAACCCATTAAAAATTGATTGATTTTGTGGGCCAAATTCCACATTAAAAGCCACAACTTTATTTGAAAGAGCCCAATCACTTTTATTTTGTTGATTTTCAGATAAAGGATTGTCACTAGCTCTTCTCATATCAAACGAATCATCTTTAAATCTAACAGAACTATTGTTACCTGTCTTTAAATATTCACTAGCTTTACCACCATAAAAACAAACCATTTTTGATGATGATTGTCTATAATCAACATTTGTAAAAGTCCCAAATAACGTATTACCAAACTCTAAAGTACCTTCAGTTTTTGGTATTGGGTTTTTAATAACATCTTGTACATTATAAAAATTAATATATGATGGTAAATTCATTATAACAAAATTAGAAGTCTCAATAATACTTTTAACTATAGTTAATAAACTATTTCTAGGTTCTATTTTTGTCAAATAATTATCTTTTATTTTAAAAATATCAACAATAACGTCATCCCCAACATTTTTACTAGCTCTATCAATCAATAATACATCCTCAAACAATGTTTTATTTTTAAAATCATTACCTGAAATCCATTTATCATTTATTGCTTTAAAACTATCATATAATTCGTATTTATTTTGTGTTCCTTGAATTGTAGAATTTTTTGTTATTAATGGTTCAATTTTTACCGTATCTAATTTTTTATTAATAATTGATGAAATATCGTTAATAATATCATCATGAAATGTTATTGATTTATCTAAATAGTCATCCATTGATTTTTTAAATGCCAAATTAGATTCAGATTGTTTTGTTGTTGGAATGTTAGAATAACTAGGGTTTGGTAATTTTACATAATTAACAACAAGATATTTTTGTAATGCGGCTCTAGGGTCAGAAAAATTTTTTCCGTAATATTCAATTATTACTTCATCCACAATCCCCCTAATAATTTCATCATCAGTAAGATTACCACCAACATTATTGATTAATGTTTTATTTGGTGAAATATATATTGTTTTACCACTTAAATCTCTTAATATTGGAACAATATTAAAATTAGTTGTCTTATATAAATTTAAAATTTCATCACCAATAATATTTGAAGATGATGGAGCTCCACTTGAAGGTGTTGGTGTCCCAATTGACAGTGTTGGCGTTACTGATGGTGTTGGAGTTACAGATGGAGCTCCATTTGAAGGTGTTGGAGTAACAGTTGGAGCTTGTTTTATTTCGGCGTACGCTATTAAATCTTTATCAATTGAAGAAATAGGAACTCCCGGCGTTTTTTCTGAAAAAGATTGGAACAATTTTTGAGAAGCGTATAATTTAATTATTGTTGCTAATTTTTTTATATTTGTACTTGTAAAAGCAACATTAAAATCAATAAAAAAATCAGTTATATAAGAACCATCATTACTATAGGTTAACTTTGGATTATTTGAAAACCCAACATACACTTCTAAATCTTTCCAGGCCTGCGAATAACTAGCTTTAGAGTCTATTAATAAAGGAACCGGATTTCCTTTAACAGGTAAAGCATTTGGCGTTGTTGTTGTATACAACTCCCAAGTAATTGGTTCAGTAATTAATTTATTTGAAAATGAATAAAAAAGTTTTTTATCAAAAAATGATGGGTTCCCGTTTACAAATAAAATATCATTTTTTAAAAAATTATTTAAAACAAGAGTAATGTTTTTAATTTGCGCGGTTTGTATTTTTTCTAATAACCCTTCATTTGTCATTCCCTTATAAAAAGTTTCATCATATGGAACCGTTAACATACTTTTAATTAAAACTTGAAAATTTATATTATTCAAAATTGGGTTTTCCGACAAAATTTTTGAATCAATATTTGTATCAGAAACACAAAAATTTAAAAATTCTTTTTCAAAACCATCTAATATATTTTTATCAAAAACTGAAAACATTTCTTCAAAATTTGAATAAGGTATATCTTGCCCATTTATTGAATAATTTTCTTGTTCAGGTTGACCAGAAAAAATATGTTTCATGTATTGATTTGGCGTTGGTCTTGTTATTTTTTCAACATCAAAATACCCAAATTGAGACGCTGCCCAAAATAATCTAATTGACCCATTATGTATTGAAGTATTTCCGGTTACACTTTGAATTAATTTATTATTATCGTTAATTATTTCATTATATGCTTGATTTTTAAAAGAACCGTGCGAAGGTAAGATGTAACTATTTAATTTATCATCACTATAAATAATAGAAGTCCATGGTGTTATTGAAAAATCTTCAAATTTAGAAATTATTGCATCGTTTATTAAAAAAGTTTTAAGTCCTGGACTTCCATCTATAGACATTTTTGATTGTATCTCTTCTGAAATTGAAGTACCTGTTGTACCAGTTGTTTTAATTTCAAACAAATCTTTCCCCGTTAAGAAAAAATTAAAATCGTTAATAAGTTTAGGGTAAAACCCAACGTTTATTGAGGTAAATTTAACGTTTCCAAAAGACATATTTTTTTCTAAAACAATGTCATAATTGTTATTAACGCCTGTTAAATAATACGTAAGTTCTGGATTTTTAGTTATTGGGTCATAATTATTAAGATAACTAAACCCAGACCAAGATTGGTTTAAAATATCATTACCGGTTTGAATATGTTTCTTATAACGATGCCAAATTGACCCTATTTTTAATATCCAAGAATACGGTAATTTATGAACACCAGCAAATTTTTTCAACGACGCAAAAATATAATCTAAATCTTCAATAGAAGATGGCCCAGCTAAACCTTCCGGAGTAAATGTTTTATATTTTTCTTTTAATGTTGACAATGGTAAACTATTTAAAAAAAGATAAGCGGCGGAAATAAATGGGGGGTCGATTGAGTTGTTTTTATAATTATTAATTCCTTCTTGTAAAGCATTTATAAAAAATGGGGTGTTTAAAATTGAAGTTGTTTGATTGTTTCCTACAAACCCGCTATAATTAAAATATCTAACATTACCTTCAGTTATAAATTGATTATTGAACTTTCTATCTTTATAAAATTCATTAAAAAAATTGTCATTAGACTTTAAAACTTGAGGCGTTATTGATTGTCCAGTCTCAGTTAAAAAATTAACAATTGGTCTTCTTGTTAAACTGGTAGTCTCAGAATTAAAATTAGTAATGGTTTTTAAAGTTTTGTGGTATTTTAATGTTGTTTTTGTTTCAAATCCATTTTTTTTTATATTTTTTCCATCCGCAAAATAATCTTTAACCCAATTTAAATCTATAAATGGTTGTAAATCTGTAAAGTCAAAATTATTACCACTATCCGAGCTAAGAAATTCATCTATTTCTACAACATTACTTAAAGAAGGTTTTGGTTGATATGCGGTGTTTGATAAAACATTAATATTTAAGATTGAAAATTGAGAGTTTTTTAAAATGTTCTGTATATATGGCGTTACAAATTCTCCCCTTATAAACGTTAACCAATTATCCCCACTTCCGTTATTTGAAGCTTGTCTTAAAACATCCTGAAAATTAGTACTACTTATATTATATTCCTTTAAAATGTTAACTAAAAATGGGCTGTTATTACCTAAGGCGGTAATTAAATTATTTGACTCAACTTCGGTAACAGAAAATAATAATTTGGAATAATTATCTGTATCTGCCTTTTTAGATACTCTAGATAATCTTGAGTAGTTAGCAGTTAAAAATATTCTTTCATATAATTCATATAAAAATCTAACAACTTCTTTATTTGAAAAAACTTGGTTATTAATTGGTATTTCAATAGTGTTAAAACTAAGTCTTTCAATATCAACATCTGAATTTACTGTTGGCGGTAAACCTTGTGATACTTCTTCAGTTTGCGTTAAAGCGTTAACAAATTCTTCAACAAACTCAACTTCAGGCCAAATACTATAATCATTCCCTTTAGTCTGAGTAATTAATTCTGGGTCCCCAGGATATTTATGATTATAAATACCTTGACCATTTTCTCCTTTAGATTTAACAATAAATGACGGCCAAGGATAAACTGGAGTGTCATTACCGTCAATTGCATCAGGATTTGCGCTTTTTGTAAAAGTATTTAAAACAGAATTAACTCTATCTTCATCCTTACTTTTTTCCCAAGCTTTAGTATGAACATCATCTAAAAGCCTTAAAAAAGCTTCTCCATTTGCAAAAAAAACAGATAAAACATTTCTTAAAGTTGGTTGAAATTTTATTCCTGTGTTTCCTCCACTTTTAACAAAATTTCCAAGAGCGGCGGTTATACTTTCTTCAATTTTATTTTTTTTATCTTCAAGTTCTTTTTTTATGTCTTTTATAATTGGAGTAAAAGTGTTTGGTGTTCCATCATCAAAAACAAAAAACATTTGTCTTATTTCGTTTTTTGTGTTTCCTTCGGCGTCTATAACTATTTCAATTTGTTTTGCTTTCAGTTTGAGAATTTCATTTTCATACGCCTTTTTTTGTGTTTCATTTGGTCCAGAATTACTCCCTGTCCTTTGTCTCCAAGTTTTTTCAATATTAATGTCTTCACCGTTATTAAAATTATAAACAAATTTTTCATAGGTTATCTTTGTAACATTTGAAATTTCTGAATCTTCTGAGTTTGATTTATTTCCATTACCATTATTAATAACATATTTTCCTCCAGTACCAAAAGTTTTATTTTTTAATAAAAGGTCATTAAATTTAATAATTATACCTTTTAATTTCTCTTTTACCTCATATTCTTTACCGTCTAGTAAAAAAGCATCATTTAATTGATAAAATATTGCTCCATTATTTAAAACAAAAAAAGCTTTTGTATCTAAATATTGTTTAGCCCATGACCCTTCAATAGACGCGTCACCAAGAAAAATTTTTCGATTATACTCATTAAGGGTATCGTTGTAAGCCCTAATATCTGATAACGGACCTAAATTTTGTTTACTAAAAGATTCTATAACATTTTTTGCAAAAGTATCTAAATACGCTTTAAGTTCCATTAAAGTGTATTCAGGTAAATTATTATTAATCAAACCTTTTATTTTATATTCACTATAAACCTCACTTAATTTTTGTTGCCCTAAAGTAAGTGTGTTATTTGTAACGTTTTTACTTCCGTCATTTGAATTTAAAGTAGATGTTGTAGTAACTGTGGTTTTATACATATGAGGTAACGCTAAAACGTGTCCCATCGTTATTTCACTTAATATTGTATATTTATAAGTTAAAAAATTTAAATCAATTACAAAATTTCCCGTTTCATGAGAATACCTTGATGTAAATTTTTGTAACATTATCTCATATCTAACGGCTTTTCCATAATAACCTTTTAAAGTTAAAAAAAATTTTGGGTATGGTAAATTAAAAAAGGCAGCATATGGTGAATTATCTCCAAGTTCAAATAATGCCCTTCCTTTTATGTCTTCTAAAACGACTGAAATTGTTGGTAGAAAAGATGTGTTTTGTTTAATTGTAATACTTTTTATTCCCAATAATCCATTATTAACAGAACCTGGTTTACCTCCCGAATTAATCGATTTTGATAAATAATATTCATCAGGTTTATTATCATTAACTTCGATTTTTGATGTTAACACAACTTGATTATTACCTTTACCCTCAATAGAATCTTTACCAGTTATTTCATCTGTCCAACTATTATCCAAAAAAGTTTTATCCTGTTGTTTTAAAAAATTAATTGTGGCTAATGAAACAATATTTGCACTATCATACGATTCACCTAAAACTAATTTAGTTCTAGGTATCATCTTACACTCAAGATTTGCATACATAACAAGATTTTCTTGTTTTACAAATCTATCACTTACAATTCCATTTTCATTTATAACCCTATTAGGGTCAACAACAACAATGTTATTATAATCAAATTCTACAAAAATGTTTTCTGAATTATCTTCCATAATAGAAAAAACGGTTTTCTAACGCCGCTTTATAGTCTTGTAATGAACTTACTAAAGGAAATGGAATTGTCAAGATAGAATTATTAGGTATTGCCCACTCTTGACTCCCAAATTGTGGATTTGCCATCATAATTAACCACCCAAAATACGGTGTCCCATAATAAAGTTGAGATACTTTATCCATTCTAGATTGTCCAGACTTATATATGTAACGTTTATCTGTTGATTTACTTTGTATTAAAACAAATGGTAATACCGTTTGTTCCCCATTAATTATAAAATCGGAATATCTATTATAATATTGTCTTGATGCCATTTTTAGTTAAATTTAATTTTACCGTCAAAAGTAGTTGTATCCACGTTAGGGTTTTGTGTTGCATATAAATCTTTTATTTTTTTCTTTTGGTCACTGTCCTCAGCAATTGGAACGGTTGTATATGTAAATTTTCTTATTGGCCCTTTTACATATGTATTTTGAGAAAGTTTATCAATAAACTCTTTTTTTACCGATTCTTTACGTTTTCCAAATTCTTTAATTTCATTATCAAATTTAGTAATATAAATTGTTGATACATTGTTTAACGAACTGTCAAAAGCTTGAATTTCTTTTTTATATTTTTTTACGTCCTTTAACAACACACCTAAAACATTTGCTCTAAATTCATTTTTTTTGTTTTTAAGAGTTTGAACAATGACACTATAAAATGCTTTAGCAATCGGCGGATTTTCATTTCTTGTTATTTTTAAATAAAGGCTGCCTATTCCTAACCCTTGGTCACCATAAAATTTTAAAACGTTTTTGCCAAAATTATCAAAATCAGATTTTAACTCATCTAACGTATTATTAATACCCTGTTTTGCTGGTTTAGTTATATCATCTGTACCCTCTAAATTATAAATCCGTATATTACCACCACCTATAATAATCCCATCTGTTTTTTCAGATATTAAATTTATTTTTCTTATATCTTGAACTAAAGACTCTTGTTGTGTAGATAAATTTTGAATAATTTGTTGGATTGAATTACTAAAATTACTTTGTACTTTGTCTTTTATATAGGTTTTCATATTATCTTTAATTATTTTTAAAGTAGTACCTGAAATATTTTGCATTTTTTCTAAAATTCCACCTATTATTGGATTTGACGATTTATCTATATCAGTATAAACACTTGTAAACAAGTCATTTATATTTGTACCAATCTCCGGTTTTGGTTTACCAAAAATTTTAGTTTTTTGTCCACCTGTTAAAACGGTTCCCTCAATAAACAATCTGTCTTTTCTAAATAATTCTAAAATATCAAGATTATAAGTTTTAACAATAATTTCTAACTGATTTAATAAATTTGTATAATATGTTTTAGTATCGTCAAATAATAAATCCATTATGTTTTTATATGAAATATCTCCATTTGACCCTACAGCATTTGATTTTGTTGTTAATATTTGCCCAATTGTAGTACCACCATTATTATTAATTTGGGAAGCTATGTTGTTAACATCAGTTTTTATTTCACCTTTAACAATTGAATTAAAAAACTCCATATCCATAGCGGAAGTGTCTTCAGTTGGTACCGCTCTTTCATCGTAAATTTCAGTGTTTGCGTAATAATTAAAAGATAACGCATTTTGAAGTTGTTCTATTGGTCTTTGTAATCCAGACCCACCAATAAAATTAAACGCCATTGTTATTTTGGCAATCATTGGTTGGACTCCTATTCCTTCGGGATTTAAATCAAATAAAAGCGGGTCATATTGAATACCGAATTGAGTTGGGACTATTTTGGTGTTATAAAAATCGCCAATTCTAAGAACTAAAATTGGTGGAGTCCCAAAAGAAGTGTTTAAAGCGTCATTAAATTTTGGCTTACCATCAGGGCCAATTACCGGAATTGTGTCACCAGGTCTTACGCATTGTTGTAAAAAAGTTAGTCTTGAATTTAATCCTTCAGGAGTCATTGAATGAAACGCAGGGTTAAAATGTTTAATTTTTTCTTTTATTGAGGCGTAAACCATTGGAGAATTCTCTTCAATCATTTCAAAATAACTAGCCTCGTTTAACAGCCCTCTTATTATTTTTTTTGCAATTCCTTCTTTAAGTTTTGAAGTTATTCCAATTACCTTTGGTAGAATTGGTGTTTTTTTAATCCCAATTTTTGACTTTTCAACAACATTTTCTTCTTTAATTGTTTTGGAATAGTCTTTCGCACTTATGTCAGAAATTACAACTCTACGACAAGCCATAGCACTAACCGAATAAACTTGAGCGTCCTTAGGCGTTTGTAAGTCAGTACATGTAATATTATTACCAAAGTCACCTGTACCTCCTTTTGGGGTTACATTTTTTTCAGATTCTCCTTTGGAGTCAAAAGTTATTTCTAAACTTCCGTCCAATAAAGCCTCTTGAAACGTTTTAGATGATGTTTTAAAATACGTCTCAATAGAGTCAACTCTGTTTTTGGACAACGTTAGATTGTACTTATCATCAGCAAGAGCCGATGCTGAACCAACAAAAGTGATTTTTACTTCTCCCTGTTTTTTAATTAAATAAGTTTCAAGGTCAGACATAAGATTTTTATCGGGGTTACCAATTGTCTTATCAATCTGTTTAAAATTATTAACAATTATGTTTTCAAAAAACTGTGTTGTGTTTTTATTAAAACCAGTAAAATTTTTAGAAAACGTTTCATATGTTCCACTTCTTCCCGTATACGTATTAAATAAAGTAAGATAATTTCCAGCACCAACATCATTATCAAAATAAAAACCAAGGGATTTGTAATCATTAAATGAATCGTTTGTTTTTGGACCAATCGTTGTTTCCTCTGTTTTTGTTTCTTTAACAATCTCAGTAATTTGTTCAACGCTAACTCCAGGTTTACTTAATATTTCTTGATACGTTACCAAATCTTTTGATTCTACATAAGGAAATCTTTTTGCTAATTCAATTATGTCAAATTTTGCACATCCAGCAAAAAAAGATTCAACAATTGAATTTACTCTTTCACTATCAGCGTTTTGAAGTTGTTTTTTAACTATAAGGTTTAAAATTGATGGATGGTCAACAATTATTTTCCAAGATAAAGTTCCAGTCCTTGTAGTTTCTTTATATGTATATATTGGCTCTGGTCTTCCAAGAAAACTTGTCGGAGTAAAACTTGGATTACTGGTTTCGCTAAAACTAATATCATAAGGTGGAAACCACATAACTCTACCCCCATTTTGTCCTTTTTCTTCAGCAGGTAATTGGTCATAAGTAAAACCATCTCTACTAGATGTTCTCCAAGCTAAATTTTCAATTGAAAACATGTATTTTTTAACCGATTTTTGTCCATTACTATTAACAACAATATTTGTAGACTCAGTCCCAGCCGCTCCATTCATTGGAGCAATATTTAAATTATATGTATTATCTAAAACCGAATTTGTAAAACGTCTGTTTTTTGTTGTTATACCATCTGTTTTTTGTAAATCAGCATATGTAAAATATGGAGTATCTTTAGCAAATACTCTACCATATTCAAACCCTTTTTGAATCCCGGTAGTGTTATCTTTGTATCTTAAAATCTTAGAACCTTTAGTTATTTCTTTATACCCATCATTAAAAACTTTACTTACTTGATTAATCGCATTACCAACATGTTTTAATCTAGTAATACCGTTAACGTTATCCGCAGAATCAATAAGTCTTTGAGTGTTATCTAAAATTGAACTTGATTTAAATTTTATGTTTGTTGATTCATTTTTAAAATAATCACTTGATATTTGATTAAATTGTTTATCAACAGGGCCAGGTCCTCCACCAATTGTTGGTGCAAAACCAGCTGCGTTTTTATATCTTGGAGAAACCCAGACAAATTCACCTCCAATACCCCCACCATCAGTTAATGATTTACCAGCTAAACCAAAATTAAGTCTACCTATATTACCTTCATATAAATTACTTAACTCCGTTGGACCATAAACTGGTGACGACACTTGACGCCCAAAAATGTTTATAGGTATTTGATTTCCTGGTGAAGTAATTAAACTAGGTTCGGCATTTGCGCTACCAACATAGTAACCACCAGTTGGGTCTCCAAGAAACTTTAAGGCGGTATTAATTGCTTTTAAAGTTGCCCCGACAATACCACCTGCGGTTCTATCTAACGATGGTTTATATCGATTTAAATCAATATTTGAAAATAAACTTGATTTTTGTCCGTCCCCAGTATTTGCTATAAAAATTTGTGAAGGATTTCTAATTGTATTTAACGCTCCGGATATAATCCCACCTGTTAATTGATTTAAAGAATTTAATATTAAAGAACCTTGTATTGCTGACGCACCAAGAAATAAATTAGGTGTAAAATAATCACCAGGAATTGGTGATGTTGGATAAAACTCACCGTTCAATCTTGTTTTTAAATTTGTTTGAAAACTACTTTGGTTTTCTGGAACAGTAATTGACCAATTTTTATAAATTAATTGTTGTTTACCAGTCGCTAATGAACTTGTTTGATTTGGGTCTTTTAATGATTGTAACGTATTTTTACCAAAATTGTTACGGGATAATTCAGCGTCAGCTCTAACTTTAAATAAACCTTGTAAATAACTTCCCCCTAACTTAGCAATAAATGAATCGCTAGATAATGCTCCATCACTACCATTTGGATTTTTATTATTAAATATTTCAGACGAAGTATATGTTGAAGGAACAAAACTTGGAGGCCCCCAATAATTTTCATAAAGTTTATTATTATTTTGAATGTCGGTTATTGTTACCATATTTTGATAACCACCCGTTGGACCATAAACATTTTCATTATATGATAAATCAATAAAGAACTCATTTAATAAGTCCATTTTTGTGTCTTTTGGGCTATATTCACCTTGATTTGAATTAATAGGTAATGGAGCTCCATTATATGTAATGTCAATGTTATAACCACCCTCAGGGCCATATTGATTTAAAGGAAATAATTTTTTTGCAAACGGGTCTTCCGCAATATAAGAATCCGGAGAATCGATAACTGGTGAATCAGTAAGAATTGTTTCGTAATTTAAATTTCCAACTGAAGGTGAAAAAACTCCAACAACTTTATACGCCGCAAGGTTTTTTCCAACTAATAAATCCCTAAATGTTTTTGTAGACGCAAAAGATAAAAAACTTTTACCCGGAGAACCAATTGAGTTCTGACCGTTTGTTACGCTATTTGGTATACCTTCAACCGCCATGTTTTTTTAATAATAAATAGGTTGAATTTAATTTTTTAATTGGGTCGACTACCATTAGTTACAACATCTTTTATACTTGTTGCAACAACTTGTTTTAATCCCATATCATCTTTAAATGCTTGAGTAACAACATCAACTATTTTTTGATTTAAATCAGGATTAATATTATCGTTTGATGTGCTTACTCTAACTTCAATAACTACTTTATTTTCATTTGATGTTTCATTTGTTGTTGAATTTTTAGTCATATTTTCCAACTCTTTTGTTGGTATATTTAATCCTTTAGATATCATTTGAATAATATCACCGTTTGTATTAATAGGATTAATATCTTTAATAGTTGAACTTGTTTCCATACCATTAGACATTGGTGAAATATCACCTTTAATCATTTTTGCAATATTATTAAGTCCAGTTCCAGCAATAATTGTATCTTTTTCAAAAAATTCAATATCCCCATCTTCGGTCCTAATAAAATCATCCCCCGTTTGTGTCTTAATATTTTTTGATATTTCTGATAAAACACTCCCAATGCCCACACCTAATAAAGTTAATTTATTAGTTAACTCACCAATTACAATATTAAATGGTTCAGGTAATTTTGCAGTTTCTATATCTAGTTGTTGACCACCTTTATTTATATCAAATAATGATTTTGGAAATGTTTCTAAATACTTATCACGTTCGGCCTTGGTTGGAAAAGTTTTTACACTAACATTATCTTTTTTTTCTGTAATTTTTCTAGTACTACCCCCCGCAAATTCTCTAAATATTTTTGCTAAGGATTCATTAATGTCCTGACCTATTTTTGCTGCGTTTATTGTTGATGACGCAACAGCCATACCTAACCCTTTACTCACACCAACAGTACCTATAGTTTTATTTAATAGTTCTAATTGAGTTAATTGCTCTTGAGCTAATTTTTCAACTGTTTTTGGTTCTAATTGTTTTAACATATCCTTATTTATTTCCCCATTTTCACTTATTTTTGCCATATAATCATCCAGATTTTCGTCAACACCATTAACGGCAATTACAAATTTTCCTTTGTCATTTAAACGTGTCATATTTGCAATTAACGTTTTTTGTTCTTCAGTTGCCATTTCAGGAAATTTAATACCAGCCATTTTACTTTCTAATTCAACGCCAGACCTAGCCATATTAGTTAATGATTCATAAGGTATTTTTAATTCAGCAGCAATTGCTCTAAGTTGTTCTCTACCACCTGGTAATATTTCCATTTGACCCGCCTCATTTAATTTAGTAAACCCCTTTGTCATTTCAGCAATTTGTCTTTGAAGTTCCGCAGGGTCATTTTGAGATAAATTCATTAATCTCATTGGGTCTAATAAATCAGATTGAACAACACCTAACCTTTGTAACGCTGCCGCCATATCAATTGCATTTTCCGGGCTTAACATTCTGTCTGCAAAGTCTAATGTTGATTTCATTTCAACCCTCATTTGAACGGCCTGCGCAGCCATTTTTGTTAAACCATCAACCCCACCTTGAAATGTGTATTTATCCATAGCGGACATGTTACTAGCCATTTCGTCACTTACTTTTTTACCATTGAGCCCAGACGCTCTTGCAACATCAAGAGTCTTACCCATTTTTTCTGAAATAGATTCTAAACTAAATCCAGCATTAGTAAATTTTTCCGCCAAGGTTTTAGCCTCTATACCAGTAACCTTTGCTGTTCCTTGTAAGTCTCCAAATAACTTATCATTATATAAAGCGTTTTTTCCGGTGACCTGACTTAAAGTCACCATCATGCCTTGAGCGAGTTCTATTGATTTTTGAGCATCATACCCAAGTTTTTGGATACCTTCTACTGAACCAGCAATATTTTTTCTGATAGCGTCAGCAGATTCTTCTCCAAGACCAAGTTGATTAGTTGTTTGAGCCGCTAAATCGTAAACGGTTTGAAAAGTTTTTTTAAGGGTTTTGGTACTTAAAGCGTCAGCAAGTTTTCCAAGGAAAGTGTTAAAAACATCATTTATGTCAGCTATTTCAGTTAAGACTGCCTTTTTTTTGTTACCTGGTGGCATGTTATTTTTAATTATAAATATCTAAAAACTATTTTTGAGACTCTAATAATTTATTCATTAAAAAAGTTTTTACATATGTAGGCATATTTAAAAATTCAGAATAACCAATATGTAGTAATTTTGCGAAATAAAAATATTGGTTTAATACAACCTCAATATGATTAGAAGAAAGGCCGAAAAAATTCAACCCCGAAGGTAATATTAATATCTACCATTTCTCCTGACGGGGTTTTAACTTTTCGTTTAAGGTCTAAACCTGGGTTATTGTTATTTAAAAATTTTCTTATGTGTTTAGAATCCATAATTGGAAGTTTTTCAACATATGTAGAAATAAAAATATTATCTTCATTACCATTAACACTAACAATTTCTTTATTAAGTCTTAATGTAATAGACGGAACTGTTCTTCCAACTGGGTATTGATTAATTATTGATTCTAATTCTCTTTGTTCACCATACGACATTAGTTTTAACTTAATAGTATCCCCACTTCTTGGAAGAACGGTAGTTAAATGTCCATTTTCGTCTGGAGTAACTTCAGTTTTTTTAATGTTTAATTCATCTAAAAGAATCGAAGATTCAAATTTTTTACTTGTTTTTGTGTCGGTTATTGAAAAGAAATATTCATGTCCAAATGAGGTGTTTCTTAAAAAAATTAATATCGCTTCAATATCACCATCTAAAAGTTCTTCAACTTTTAATTCTGGTTCATAAAGTTTACTTCTAATTAATGTTGTTATTATGTTAGCCGATGGGTTAGATAACGCTGACGCAATTATATTTTCATCTGAAGCGGTTAAATAACCAACCTTAACAACCTTTTTTTTTGATTTATAATAAATTCCACCTGACGGTAATGTTACCAAATCGTGGGGTAAATTCATATTTTGCGTTCCCGCATTAATTAATTCTTGGTCCATCTTTTTATTTTAAAAATAAACCTTTAAATAAATTAATCAATCTTTTTATTAACTTTTTTTACTTTTTTTTTATGTCTATTTTTAAATTCTTTTTCAGTTTCAAATATTTTTCCACAATTTGTACAAGTATATCCGGTGATTATGTTGTTTTCCATTTTATTTAGTTTTGTATTAGTACTTATTATTAATTTTTAAAAAAGAAAAACCCATATATTTTAGTATATGGATTTAAAATTTGGATGTAAAGGATATGTAAAATATTTAGTAAACTAATATACAACGGTCCATTCTTAATTCAGTAGTAATTGTTGCTAATTTATCAGAATCATACCCAAGGGCTCCAAAATCAGCACTAGTTAAAAAACAACCTTCTAAAATCCATTTTTCAACTACAACACCTGTTGGGTCCAACATTTCAAGGTCAACATTTTTTTTATATCCTGCGGCATAACCCATACGACCTGTAACGGATTCTGCACATAATCTAACCCATTCCATTAATGCTTGAGACGCTGAAGGACCTATAGGGTCTCTAAACGTAACCGAAATTGGTGACCATTCAAATCTACCAGCAACATAAGTTGATGTGTTTAAAAAAGGAATTGGGGTTGAGTTAATTTTTATGCTAGGTCTTTTTGCGGCTTCAACAAACCATTCGTTTATACCTAACGTTGAAGGAAAACGCATAATAAACCTGTTAGCTCTTTTTGGTTCATACGGTATGGGCATTTTCATTAATAAATCGGCCATGTTATTTTGTTTTAATTGTTTTTATTTCTTTTATTATAAATATACGGTTATAAAATTTTTCTATTTACTTTTGTTTTTTATTTTTTATCATAACAATATAAAATTACTGCAGTTTTTTAATTCCGCCATATGTTGAATATGTTTTAAGATTATTTTTTGGATTTTTATCAAAATGTCCTTTTATTTTTTCTACATTTTTTAAATCATCATCAGAAAAACCAATCATAGGTTCTCTTTCCATAAAAGAATTATTAACTTTTGTTATAAGTCCTCCATTTTTAATTAATTCTTTTAAATTACCAACATTATGTTTTACATATTGTAAAAATTCAGTTAAAGCTTCAATTTTACCTTGTTCTGGGGAAGACGCTTGATTTGAACCAAAACTAACTGGATAAAATTTACAAAGATTTAAATATTCATTAACTAATTGTTCTTTAGTTTCATTTTTATTAATTGGTTCGTTAGCAAGTTTTTTAAATTTTATAATGTTTTTTACCACTTCATCAGAATTAATTCCGTTATGATTTGACATTATATACATATAAACACCTTTTTTAAGAGTATTTGGGTTATGTCCTCTTGCGGTCACTATTGAAAAAATTGAAGCGTGATTAATAGCTTCTTTAAAATCTTCCCAAGCCGGACCTTCTTTAGCATTTAAAATATCTTTTAAAAACTTAGAATCCCCCTGAACTTGAAAATTTCTAAAAGAATTATCTGCAAATTCAACAATTTCTTGTCCCTCATACGTAAATGGAACTTTACCTATTTTACTTCGATATGTTGCAAAATCTTCAGTTGACATTCCAACTTCATCACCTTTTGAATTTTTTAGCATAATTTCGGTTGGCATTGTTACAATATTATCATCCCAATCAAATGAGTAATATTTTAAACTTGGTAGTCCTTCTTTATCAAAATTTTCATCAATTAAAAATTTAAAATTTTGATATTGTTTATTTGTTAATTTAAAGTTCATAATGGCTAATTAAAAAACAAGTTGACATTACATCAACTTGTTTTTAATAAAAATTTATATATTCTCAAACGATGCTCCAGTTGGAGTAATGTAAAAGGTTATGTCAATAAATTCAAGTGACTTAGTTGGTTTGATATAAATCTTACCAGTCAATTGATTTCTATCTAAATCAGCTGCGTCTGAAGAAACTGTTACACGAAAATCGTATAAACCTCTATCTCTTCTAATCGCGTCTAAAATTGGATTAACCGCGTCTAAGAAATCTTGTCTTACTTTAGCGTCATTTTGTTCAAATAATAATCTAACAGAAACTGCTGATATTAATTTACGAGCTTGTAATAACAATCTTCTTACGTTTATTCTATCAAGTGCGGATTCTCTAATTTGTAAAGTTTTATTTCCCCAAATAACAGTTCCAACATCAGAAAAAGTTGCAATTGGATTGATTCTACCTTTATATAAAGTATCTCTATCCTCTTGTGTTAATTTTTTTCTTGCTTTGATAGCGTTTACTAAACCACGTGTATAACCAGCCGCTGCGAACCAAGGGAACGCAATGTTATCGGTTAACGCTAAGTTTCTTGTAACCTCAGCGGTAGGTGGTAGGTAAATTTGAGTGTTATTAACACTATCTCTAGTTAAAACCCAAGGGTAATAAGTTGCGGTGTAGTTAGAGTCAATTCCAGTACCTTCTAAATTATCAACCGATTCTTGTGGGTAAATAATATCAGTTGGTTCTCCAACTGTAGGACTAAATAAATTATAATCTGGTGTTGTACAAATATATAATGAATCAGCTCTATCAAATTCAATCATTTGAATTGCTCCTTCAACTAAATCAGAATTATTTAAATAATCAATACCAGGAGTCACAAATAAATTAATATTAACCGCCTCAGGATTAGAAAATGTATTAATACCTAAAAGATAAGCATAATAGTCAGAATTACCATATTCAATTGTGTTGTCACCAACAGTAATTTGTTTAAACGCTCCCCAACCTGTTGCTGTAGGATATTTAATTGACGGACAAGCTCCTTTTAAATAACCACCTCGACCTAAAACAAATCTATCAGCGTTAGTTCTATATTCTCTGTAAATATCCCAACCGTCAAAACCTCCTATACAAAGTAAAGTAAATTTACGAGAAAATAATCTATAATATTGGTTTGACTCATTTACAGGGTCTGTTGTAAAAGATGATGCTCCAACAAAAAACAAAGGAGTTCCACTTGTAGTGTAATTACTAGATATTGTTAATGCACTTGCGTTAACATCCATATGATAACCTCTTGTTTTATACGCCCAATCGTCACCAGTGCTATCTGAACAAACACTAAGAGGTAATTGTTTACCTTTGTATTGTAAGAAATCAGTATCAACTCCAACTGAATCAGATATACCTAAATAAGTTCTTCTTACTTTATCACCGTTACTTCTGATTGCGTCATCAGCTCCTGATGCCAAACCAAATGGTGGATTGTAAACTACTTCCCCAGGAAAATCGTACTTTGTTTTATAAACTGGGAATGGAGGTCTTACACCAGCATATTCTCTATATTGGAAACCTTCAAATCCACAAGGTAACGCGTCAACCGGAGCGTCATCATTCATTTCAACCATTACTAATTTAGAATTTAATGTGTATTCTCCGTTTTTAGTTCCTATTTTTTTCCCAATAAATCCATTATCATTAGGGTTCATATTACAATTTGTAAATTTTTCTAACACAACTGGTGCTTCGTCACTATCAAAGAAATCTCTAATTAATACGTCAAAATTACCATTACCAAATGATATATTTGCAATTGAAATTTTAATTTCAGTGTTAGCAGCGTCACCATCAGCAATTGTTGTAAATTTAAATAAATTAGAAACTTTATTTCCTCTTAATTCAGAAACTACCCAAGGTGATGTTGGTGATTGATATTGTTCTAAATACCAACCAATACTTGTTGGGTCTGAACCTTGTCTTGCATCTGGTAAATAAGTTAAGTTAGAACTTACACCTCTAATATATCCTTTTCTATAACCATATGTTAATAATGCCCCAAATTGTTCTTCAACAAATAAAGGTACCGTAGTCCTCGGTTTTGAAAAATTAGACGCTCCAAAAACTTTTGATACATAATTAACATCAGAAATTTGAAAAGAAGTTTCAAAAAATAAATTATTACCGTCTTTATCAGTAATATTAACACCAAAAGTTGAAAAAGGATTTTTAGATGCTCCAGAATAAGAACTTGAAAAATCTAAAGTCATTCCAGTTTGTCCGGTAACTTGATATACTGCCCCAGTATCGGTAGAGTAAGTCGCTAACCCTCTTGACCTCATTGTTGCAATAACTAAATCATCATAATTTAAGTAAGGTGTTCCTGAATAAATGTATAATGTTCCATTAACAGTTCCACTAAAGTTAGTAATTATAATTCCGTTATTATTATTTCCAGTATTACCTGTCACACAAGGATTACAAGGGTCACTAATTTCAACATTTACTGTCCAACTTTCAGTTACCGTAGTATCTTCTGACACTAAAACGTATGTTTTTGTTAAACCGGTAAAATTAACGGTACTTCCGGTAGAGTATTGTGTTACAGAATTAAGAGTTACCCCTGTTGTACAAGCACTAAATGTAACCGTTAAAGCGGATAAATCATTAATAGTTGTTGCTGAAGGAAGACAAAATGAAATAGTATTTGTGTTGTGGTTAATATTACCACTATAAGTACTACCACTAAGAGCGGATGATGCTCCACTAACTGAAAACGAATAAAACGTAGCACAATTTGATGAAGTGGATGTTTGAGTTAAACCTGAAATATAATTATAAAACGAATAACCGCTATATGTACCATTACCATTATTATCAAATAATGCATAATACCAAGGGTCGTTATTTGGGTCATTAAAATTAGCATTTCCTGAATTAACATAATCTAAATTAAAGACATTTGTTGACGCTGTATAACCACTTAATGAATTATAATCGGTTTGAGGTATAACACCAAAATATTTTATAGAATAGTTCTCAGTATTGTTATTAGATATTACACCATAAATTTGATTTTTTAAATCTGAACTTAATGTTGATGTTGTACCGTTAAATTGTTGATAAGTAGAATTTAAGTCTTCATTTAATAACCAAGGAAATGTTTCTGTAAAATCTACCGAAGTAACATTATCATTATTCCCTGTAAAAGAAACTGAATAAGCGTATTCTTCATATTCAACACAACTTTCAACACAATCAACTGTTGATGAACTAAAACAGTTTTGACCAACAGTAGTTGTATCAACGTTTGCAACAGTCGTTATACTCCAAGATGGACCGGCGTCATAACCAGATAAACCCAAAACTCTCGTAACAAATAATTGGTTTGATTGTTGTAAATAAGATTTAGCTATATAAGCAGCTTCATATTTAGGGATTTGTGTGTTTATGAATTTTTCGGCGGATGTTCCACCAAAATACGTTGAAAATTCATCAAAATTTGTGATGAAAATAGGTTCAAAAGCGGGACCTTTTAATGTCTCACCAACAATACCTAAAGTTGTAACGCCAACACTTTGCGCAACAAAACTCAAATCAACTTCCGAGGTATATACTCCCGGGGACACGAATACTTTATTTGCCATTATTAATTTTTTTTAATTAGTTATTTATTTTCTAATAAATATTTCATTAAATAGCAAAAAACTTGACTTTATGATAAGTATTAATAAATTAGGTAGACTTTTTTCTGCCTTTTTTATCTTACCTTGCAAAACGAGTCAAAAATAAAGAATTTAAAAATTTCAAAAGACGCTCATGAAATTTTAAAAACCTATTGCAACAAAAAAGGAATTAAAATTTATAGATTTATTGAAAAATTAATTTTAGAAAAATGTAAAAATAAAAAAGATATTTATGGGGATAATTTAGATTAAAGAATTTTCGTATAAAATTTTAGATTCTAAACTACCATTTGTTTTTATAATAACAATTCTTAAAGTGTCTTTATTATTTATTTGTATCTCAGTTAAATCGGACCCATAATAATTATTGTTAATATACACATCAAAACTACTAATATTAATTTTTGATTTTATTAGAATATTTGTATTGTAATCATAAACTTGAGTTATAGTACTATTACCAATAATAAACAATATTTCTTTTGGTCCTATTATCACATCTTCTTTGTCTTTTTTACGATTAATAATTTTTCGATTATCTAACTCAAGTACTTTAAGAATTCTAGTGATTGCCGGGGAAACCTCAAATTCGTTTTCGTCTATTAAAAACCCCAACATTGTGAATTCATAACTTTGAATATAATACTTTCTTTTTTCAAGACCAGATTCAGACTCATCTGTTATGTTCCCCATAACAATTGGAATATAATGTCCTTTAATTTCAGCGTAGGCTTGTCTTGACGAAAACTTTTCTAAAACATTCTTATTAAAAGAATTAATTTCTCTCATTCTATTACATATTATTTTAACAGAATAAGTTATATCGACAGGAACTGGTTGTGGTATTTTATATACGTCCATACCATTTCGTGTACCATCCCAAGTAGGAACCTGAGCGTAAAAAAATTGTTTTCGATTGGGTATTGTGTAAAGTAGAGATGGATTTGTTCCGTATTTAACTTCAGGTATTCTAACTATAGTTATAAAAGGAGGTTCAACATTTTTATCAATATTTTGTAAATCCCAAGTTTCGGTAAATTGAACCCAATTTTGAGTTGTTATTAAGATATCAACCGTTGGAATAATTTTACCGTTAACAATTGTTTTAAGTTCGTTTTTTACAAAAGATAAAAACCCCCCATCTAAATCCGCATGTAATAAAGATTTTGGAAGGTAAGTTCCATCCATATTAATTTTTTCAACTAATTCTTCTCGTCTAGAAAATAACGTTCTTTGATTAGTTAAAGGTATATTTTTTTTTATTTTACTTGGTAACGCCATTACATATCTTTTTTAACCCAATTATAAAATAATTCAGATATTTCTTTTGGGTTTGTTATATTTTCATTTTTTAACATCATTCTAACTTGACTAATTAACCCAACAAAATGTTCTGGTGGTACATTTTTATAAAAACCCTCAAAATTTGCTTCGTTTGGTTTAATTATTCCAAATTTAACAAATTCTCTTAATTTTCTTTTTGCAAATTCATCGGCAACGGTTTCTATTTTTTTCATAAAAATTGCGGCTTCAATCAAACTAATATTACCTAAATAGCACTCATACATTTTTTCAGCACCGTATTTTTTAAATTGATATTGATGAGCGATTTCGTGAAATAATATAAATAAAAAATTTGGTAAACTATTGTTAAATATCGTTGAATTTAATATTACCCTATCATCTAAAGAAACTCCCATCCCCATTTTTAATGGTTCAACTGTTATCTTTTGACATTCAGAATTTTCTATAAATTTATTTATTTTTTCAATTTGGGTATCATCAATATTAAAATTATCTTTAATTTGTGACAAAAAAATGTCAATACCTAAAGTTTCTTCGGTAATTAAATTATATTGTATTTTATTAATTTTATATCTCATAAAAATCTATATTCAAATTCATTATAAGTTACCGTCTTAACAGGTAAATTAAAATAAAATTTAAACCATTCTTTCATTGGTTCCTTCCAATGATGACTAAACACAGAATTTAAATGTTCAGCGTATTTACCTTGAACTTCTAAAATTGGTGATTTATCTCTAAATGGTTTATGTGATTCGTCATTTTTATTGTAGTAATCAACATCAAAATAATAAAAAATAACATCTGAATCTTCATCGCCTTCCCAATCTCCATTGTAAAATATTAAAAAATTTTCGGTTTCTTCTGGTTCATTATATTCATTTTCAGCATCAACAGCACCATATGTCCAATTAATTTTATTACCCTCAAGATAATCATCGATATATTTACTGATTACATCGTGTAATTTATTTTCACTTATAATTGTTTTCATTATAATCCTCTAAATTCATTATCAACAACTGCTGACGCAGTTATTGTCCTATAAAATGGTTTGTATCCCGCATAATTATGTTTATTGTCAGATATTACTCTACCGTCATTATTAACCGTATAGTATCTTACGCGGTCTTCAGTTTCATAATAACCAATATAATCACCATAACTAATATCTATATTTAATTCATCAAGTTGTTTTTGATACACAGAAACAGTTAAATTTCCAGGTTCAAGTTGTTCTATTTTTGAAGTGCCGTAAGTTTTATTTTCTGGGGCCACTATTTTAACATACCCCTTAAATTCAACCGGAGGTAAAAATTTAATTCCATCGGAAACGGATTCGCCGTAAACATTATCTGTTTTAGTTTTCATTCGGTCAATCCTATATAAAACCAATGTAAAATTTAAATCACCATAAAGCCACTCAGAACCTACTGACGTGTCTAAATCAAAATCTTCTTGTGAAAAAAATTTACCTAACCTTGTTATTGGTACTTTGTTAACCATTATTGATAAATATTAGAATAAGCCTTATTTTTCATTTAATTGACATCAATAAAAAATAATACAATTGAACAAAAACCATTATCAATTCTAACTGATTATAATGGGGCTAATAATTATATTATTAATTTAAAAATAAAAAAAGAAAGTAATAATAAATTTTATTTAACCCCTTCTCAATCCGAATATTTAATTAATTATTCAAAAATAATTCCAAAAGTCGCAAAAAAATGGGTGGACATTGACCCTTATTTTGCAAAAAAAATTGCCGACGAAAAACTATTAACTTTTATACCTGAAAAAATTTGGGTTGAAAAATTACTTGTTGAAAAAGAAAAATCTTATCATATTTGGGGAAAAATTTTATCGGGAGATACAAATTACGATTTTTGGTTACCAAAAGGAGCTTTTATTAAAACCCACGTAATTAAAGATGTAAAAATTGATTATAATAAATACTCTAATAGGTTTCCACTTGAACATCAAAAAATAGCGATTGAAAAATTGGCAGGGTCGTCAAGGTTTATTCTTGCGGACGACATGGGGTTGGGTAAAACTCTAAGTGCGGTAATAGCCGCGTTGGAAACAAATGAAAAAAGAATTTTGGTAGTTTGTCCTGCAACGCTTAAAATAAATTGGAGAAGAGAATTTGAATTTTTTACAAAAAAAACAATTTTTATTGCGGAAAGTAAAACATTTTCTGACGACGCTGACATTGTGATTGTTAATTATGATATACTTAAAAATTTTCACAATCCAAAAAACATCAAGGAGTCTAAAATATACGATAAGTTTGATATAATAATTGCGGACGAATGTCATTATGTGTCTAACCCTCAATCAAAACGAACTAAAATATTTAACCATTTTGCAAAAAAATCAAAGTATCTATGGTTATTGTCAGGAACTCCAATGACTAATCGTCCAATTAATTATTTTAATTTACTTTCCCTTATTGATAGTCCAGTTGCTCAAAATTGGGTAGGTTATGCGGTTCGTTATTGCGAGGGGTACCAATTTAACGCCGGAGGTCGTAAAATATGGAATGTGTCTGGAGCATCTAATTTAGAAGAATTAAGAGAAAGAACATCAAGACAATTTTTAAGACGATTGAAGACGGAAGTTTTAGAGTTACCTGAAAAAATAATAACCCCAATTTATTTAAAATTAAAATCAAAATTGTACGAAAACTTAATGGGCGAATATTATGATTGGTACGATAATAAAAAAGAAGAGTCAACATCACTTACAATTCAATTTAGTAAATTAATGAAAGTAAGGCAAGTTATCGCCGAAGAAAAAATAAATAACACGATTGAATTAGCACAAAATATAATTGACCAAGACAAAAAAGTTATTATTTTTACAAATTTTACAGACACGTTAAATAGAATTGCTGACCATTTTGGTAAACAATCGGTTAGGTTAGATGGTTCAACCCCAAAATTAAAAAGACAAGAATCCGTGGACCAATTTCAAGAAAATGAAAAAGTAAAAGTCTTTGTTGGTAATATGAGAGCTGCCGGAGTTGGAATAACTTTAACATCGGCAGAAGCGGTTATTATTAACGATTTGTCTTTTGTTCCTGGGGAATTATCTCAAGCTGAAGACAGAGCTTATAGGTACGGTCAAAAAAACAACGTTTTAGTTTACTATCCAATATTTCATAATACTATTGAAGGGGGGATATATGATATTGTTGTAAATAAAAAACAAATCATTGATACTGTGATGGGTGATAATTTAGATAAAAGCGACGTTGTTGCTGAAATCATGAACAGAATACAAGAAAAAAGATAAGGTACCTGTTATTAACAATTACAGTCCCTTGTAATATTTATTGTAAATGGAAAAATTAAAATTAAAATCACAAAAGATTGAAAAACAAATCTTATTAGCCGAAAAACAAGACGTTAAAGAAACCCTTATTACCGAAATGAAAAAAATCGGTATTGAAAAATTACCCTATTCGTACACTTCTTTAAAAAAATTTATTGACTCTGAAACAATGTCAATACATTATAATCGTCATTATAAAAATTATGTTGAAAAATTAAACAAACTAATTTCTAAAAAAGATTATCCAGATATGGAACTCGAAGAAATTGTTAAATCTATTAGTCGATTTAATAAAGGGGTTAGAAATAATGCAGGTGGGGCGTTTAATCACGCTTTGTTTTGGAAAATGTTGTCTCCAACAACTCAAGAACCTAATGGTGAAGTATTAGAAAGAATTAAAAAAGATTTTGGAACTTATAAAAGTTTTGTTAATATGTTTCAAAACGCAGCAAAAGAAAGATTTGGTTCTGGATGGGTTTGGTTGGTTTTAACTAAAAATAACGTATTAAAAATACTTTCGACTGAAAACCAAGACAATCCGTTAATGAATGTTGTGAAAGATGGCGGATACCCAATATTAGGGTTAGATTTATGGGAACACGCGTATTATTTAAAATATCGAAATAAAAGAGACGAATACGTTACTAATTTTTGGAAATGTGTAAATTGGGAATTTGTTAATTCACTTTATAATTCAAGATTAAAGAAAAAAATTAATGAAACAGAAAATTTACGTAAACTTATTTCTGAAACAAAATCAAATACTTGTAGTTGGCCAGAGGTTGAAGCGATTAGGTTTATTTTTAATAACAATCCAAATATTAAATATATGTACAGAACGGCTATAGATATAATTTTATCTGAAGTTTTTCCTGAACATTATTATAAAGAAAATGAGTATGAACCAAACAGTTTATATGGAATTTATGATTTAGAACAACCTGGAAGGTCAGGAATAAATAAATTAAACACTAATTATAACACTTTTTGTACCTTACTTAAAGATATAAATCTTGTTATTACCCGTGAAAAAGGAAGTGACCCAATAAATAAAATAAATATTGTTGGTGTTAAACCATTTGAACAAATATTACAAACTAAAAAATTTATTGAATATTTAAACGAATATAAATTTCGAATCTTTTCAAGAAATTCAGAAACATTTAATAATTTAATGGTAATTTTAAAAGAAAAAGACTCTATTGGTGAAAAAAGAGAATCGTCAGTTGTCAAAAAACTTAAAGAAATTTATGGCGAAGACAACGTAATAAAAGTAGGTGAATTAGGTAGTAAAAGAGACACTAAAGATGGTGTGGATTGTGAAATAATTATAAATGGGGAGGTATTAACAGCTCAAATAAAACCATTTTTAAAAGCTGAAGATATCGGGGAAAATTTTAAAATGCACAATACTGGAAATGTAAAACCTTACAAAACAAATTTTATTATTTTTTCAACAATGAGTAATAAAATAATGGTATTTAAAAATGATGATATCACAATTAAAAATGGTAATTATATAATACCAAAGAAAAATTTAATTCATAATATTTATTAGTATGTTAAATATTAAATTGTCAAAAAAACAATTAAAAGTTTTAGTTGAAGATATAAATAACAATATCGATTACACATATCGACTTTGCAAACAATCAGTTGACAAAAAAATTAACTCCTCCCCTTGGTGCGAATTAAAAAATATAAGTTATCGAGCGTCAGATGTTTTAAACAAACAATTACAGGAAACTTTAAAAACCTTACTTGATTTTTTTCCTAGACATCATACAGGTATTTTACCTAACATTATTAAAATTTCACAACAAGACCAAAATAGAACTATTTCGTTTTTAAAAACAATTGCCGATTTTATAAACGACCCATTGTTTAGTGATGACCAAAGTAAAAAAACATTACAAAATTTTAAAAATCTTGATGAAATACCAAGTGATTTAGAAGACCTTTTAAAAGTTGTAAGAGCTAAAGAATATTCAAATTATGAAAATTCTTTTGTTGGGAACGAATTTACACTCAAACGAGGAATGTTAAAACTAGATTACAAATGTGGCGATTTAACTGAAACTAAAAATTTTTTTGAAATAATTAAAAAAATTAATCAAGATTCTAATTTAGCATCTGAATATTGTACAAAAATTATTGAATGTGTAAAATCTTCAATAAATAACATAAACATTCCGCAAAAAGGAGATTTAATTACTAATTCACCATTATACGTTATTGAAAATGGGGTTAATAAAAAGATTTTTGATGCCAATTCTTTTTTTGAAGTTAAAAAAATGGATGTCGAAATTGATAGTTACCTTTCAGAATTTTTTTCTATTTTTAAAAAAACAGATTTAAAAAGTTTAAAACCGGAGTATATTCAAACATATAATAAAGTAATGTCAGTATTATATATGTGGATTAAATCTAATGGAAATGAATTTTTAAATAATGTAAGAAAATCACTTAATGGAATAATTTATGATAAAAACATAATTGTTCCAACAGAAAATATTGAATTTTATTGGTCAAATAAAGGACAACGAGGTTGTGATGAATTAAGACTTTCTATACGATTTAGAATTAAACCTCAAATCACAAAAATTAATGGTTACAAATACATTAACGGGTCAAATATTCTTGAAAATTTTGTTTTTGATGTAAAACAAAAAGACACTGAGCAAATAATTTGTAAATAATCGAGAGTTTTCAATAACTTAAATATTTATACAATAAATACTTTATGTCAATTATCGCAGAACCGCAAAGAACGGAACTTTATACAAGATTGAGGCATTTACTTGGTGCTCCTCTTAGAAGTGTTGAATTAGAAGATGAGCAATTAGATTCTTTTTTACAATTATCGATTGATGATTATTCACAATATGTTCAAGACTGGTTAATTGACTCACAATGGGCATCTTTGGATAATCTTAATTTATCAACACAATCATTATCTAAAGCTTTTTTAACTAAAAGTTTAAATTATGAACAACGTTATTCCTACGCATATTCAAAAATAGTTGGGTTACAAGCCGGTGGAGATTCGGTCTTAAAAAAAGACTATATTGTTTTAGAAGCAAATCAACAAATTTATGAAATCCCAGCTGGGAGAGAAATTAATGAATTATTATGGTTTTCTCCATCGGAATTAAACAACGCAATGTTTGACCCTTGGTCTTTTGGGTCATTGGGAGCTGGTGGGGGATTAGGTGGTGGAGGTGGATTGGCTCAACCGGCCGGTATGGGTGGTGGGTATTTTATGATGCCGGCATTTGATATGTTGTTAAGAATGCAAGAGATTAACATTCAACGAAGAATTATTGCCGGAGACTTAACATATAGAATAACCGCATTACCTGATGGTAAAAAAGCAATTCATTTAATGAACACTCCAGGTGGTAAATTTGATTTTGGTAACGGAACTTTAACTAAAGGTAAAGTTTGGTATTGGTATTATGATGTTGGTCCAGACGATAGAGACAAATGTTTAAAAATGAATCCAGATATTATTAAATTACCATCAGACGTACCAATGGATAAAATTTACTGGGAAGAACTTAATAGTCCATCCCAAATTTGGATTCGTCGTTGGTTTTTTGCATACGCAAAAGAAGCTCTTGGAAGAATTCGTGGTAAATTTAGTGGTAATTTAAAAACGCCGGATAGTGAACTAACTATGGATTACGCATCGTTATTTACGGAAGCTAAAGATGAAAAACTTAAATTATTAGAAGAGTTAATTGGGGTTGAAGGTAGATTAACAAGACTAAGGCCAGAAAAAGTTATGGAAAGAGAGGCATTAATTGCAAAATCTTTAAACGACCAAATGAAATTTAGAGCGTTTCCAAGACAAATTTATGTAATTTAAAAAAATAAAAATATGAGTATAATTAAAAAAGGGAATTTTATAAGAAAAACAATTGGTGAAAAACAATTTAAAGTTGATTCTGCTGTAGATGAAGGTAAAAAATTTATAACTGAAGAAGTTTATAATACTAATGGTGAGTATCTGTTAGTGATAAAAAACGTTGACACATGTAGAGTTACTTTAGATTCGGACACAACTGACCATATTATAATTAAAGCGTTAACAGGGACCTATATTGTTCCAAAACAAGGGTTAATTGATGACCAATATGGTGAAATTTTTATTGATAAAGGAGCGTGTGTTGAATTTTATTCGTTAGAAAATCAATGGTTTATTGTATCTTCAGATGGACTTAAACTAGACGAAAACTAATTTAAAACTCCGAATAAAAAACTTTACCTCGGTCTACAAAATCCTCGGTATTTTCGTTAAATTCTAATTGAATATTATTATCAATAGGGTTAAAAATAAATTTACCAAAAGACCCTTCATTTATTTCCCACCCACTATAAAAATTACCTAAACTCTCATATAAAAAATTCTCAACATCATTATCGTAATTTACGTCTAACAATCCATTATTTTCATCATAAACTGACGTTTCTATATCACCACTATCTCCACCACCATTAAATTCAACATAAGCGATAGGAATACTTAATTCTGTTAACAGTTTCATAAATTTTACAACCCCTTCATTATCTTCAAAATCAGTAAAATCATATTCAGTTCCGGATTCTCTTGTGCCATAAACTCTTTCATTTAAAGTAATTAATATTTTACATTCTACCGCGTCAATATTAATGTCTAATTCGCCACTATTATCACAATCAGAAAAAGATTTTGAAGATAATTCATTATCTTCTATAATTTGATTAATAACAGAATCAATGGCATCGTAACTATCAAAAAAACGTCCAGTAGATGAAATCCAATTGTCATTTATATCGTCAATTGAACAATCAGAAATCCAACATGATTTATTAGTCTCGGTATGACCATATGATTGTACATAATAAGAAAATAATTTTAAAGTTTTTTTCTGAGCTGGGCTTAAATTATCAAAATCTTCTTTTGTCTTATCCATAAATATTTTATTTTTTTATAAATATTATAAATAACGTAAATATTGAAATTTAAACAAAATTTTGCCAACCTTCAGACGCAAAATCATAAATATAATCAGGAGAAACATTTATATTTTTCCAAAATGTTTGTTCATCATTAGTGATTTCTAATAAATCTTCAATAGTGTCTTGATTTTCAATTTTAAATGGGTGACCATTTATTAGTTCACATTGTTCTTTAGTAAATAACCCCATATCATCTGGATTATTAACTAACAATGAATGCCTAACAATATCTTTAAAAACCACTAATAATGGTTGTATTCGTTTATTAAAAGTGGCAATAGCTCTAGCAACATTATAATCGCCTTTCATTTCTGGATTATTTTCTAAAGTTTTTTGTTCTAACAAATAACAATTAATCTGTATTTCAGTTTTATCAGGAGGTGCCGGTTTACCGTTTTTAATTTCATATAATTCTCTTTGTTTTTTTGTCATTTTAAATGCAAAAACTTTTTGAACGTCCCCTTGAGAAGCTTTGTTTGCATTATTAACATAATAAACCACATCACCCAAATTAGGAGTTAATTTATTTTTAATGATTAATTCCATATGAGCCATCATACTCATAGCTCCTCCAGACTTACTTGTTTGTTTAGAACGTTTTACATAATCACTTATACTTAATTTAACTTTGGCTCGTTGAGCAATTTTCATTAATGGAATTTGTTTATTATATATAACTGACAAATATTCATAATACCAATCAACAAATTGTTTACCATTACCCTCAAGTAACATCCTAACACCTTTATCTAAAAAATCTTCAATATAAAGAGGTAATTTTTTTGATTTAATAGTATTACCAGTTAATTTAATTTTCCCTTCATGCTCTAAAGTGGCGTAATTTTTTCTTGCTAAATTTATACACGATTTCCAAGTACCGTCACAATCCAAACCCATTGCTCCTCTCATAAAAATATCGTTAAATTCGGCAACATCCGCATTATAACCAGTATATTCTTTGTCTTTTTTTACTAACCAATTAAGACCTTTACCAATGTATTTTCTATTATCTACCCCATCATTTGGTAATGAAAAATTCATACCATCTGTATCACAAACAAGTGGGGTATATCCTCTTTTCATAAAAAATTTTAACATTTGACGAAGATATTGTCTACCAGTACAAGTAATTTTTTCTCCACAATCCATATCCCCCCAATTAAAAACGTGAGGGGCGCTTAACGAACCAAAAAAAGCATTTATAAATATTTTTAGTGGTAATTGTTTACGTCCATATGATAATGATTTTTTATAATCAATAGATTTGTATTCGGAGGCTAAATTTTTATACATAATACGAGAATCCCTAAAATATCCTAACATTCCTTTCATTACCCCAGTTACATCGCATTTAGGAAAAACATCATGTACTAATTGTATTGAAGGGTAAAGTGAAGAATAGTCAAGTTTTAATACGTCTTTAGAATAACCAACTTTTAATAACCTTGATAACCCACCAACAAAATCACGTTTTCCTTGTTTTTTAGGTATTGCTAATTTGTGTTTATATGACCAAGCTAACATAATCATACGCCAAAGAGTTGCGGTTCCCATTGTTGATACTCTTTCATATGTTGTTGGTACTAGAGAAGCTAATAAAAACGTACCTTGGTTAAATTCATCATCCACTAATAAAGTTTCTTCTAAGTCATCATCAAGATATCTTTCAACAATATTATCTCCGGTTACTTTGATATACGTTCCCGGAAATCTTTTATCTAAATCATTAAATTCTGGTTTATCGGCCATTTTATATTTGCCATTGGTAACGTTTAACCAAAATTCATTTTTTTCTTTATACATTTTTCCAATTTCTTCGTGATTTATATAAACACGGTCAGGAGCTTCGGCATCAATATATTTTGTAATATATTTTAGACCCGCAGATTTTATACCAGAATTAATTGCTTGAGCTCTTCTTACAGAATGGATAATATCAATTACATTATATCCCCATATACCTACTTGATTGTATCGTTCAACCTCATTAGCTAATTTTAATAAGTTTTCGGTTTGTTTTATTTTATGGTTTGGATTTAAAGTTTTACAAACTTTTTTAATGTCAACATTAAGTGATTTACATCTTTCAAATATCCAAAACCAATCAAAATTTGCTGAATTATATCCACCAATAATACTTGGTTTAATTTCATCAATAATATTAAAAAACTCAATTAAACCTGATTTTTCCTCTTCTTCATTAGAACATTCAATAACTCTTTGTAAACCTTTATTGGTTTTTATACCAATCATGAAAATACGCCCATCTTTAGGCTCAAGGGAGGTTGTTTCTAAGTCAAATACTAATCTTGTGATATCGTTATACTCACTATACCCTTTAAATAATCGTTTTTCTTTTTGTATGAGATACTGTTCTACAGGAGGTAAAATAGTGATTAAATCTTTTGTGTTTTCCCCCCAAGGCTCAAGACCACCATCTTTAAAAAATTGAATTAATGAACGGTACCCTTTAAGAGATTTAACCATAAACTTTAATCCCGATTCCAATCTTTCGTCCCCTTTAGTTTCAAGTTTTTCAACCATGATACCGTATTTAGACATTGCTTCTTTTTGAATCGCTTTGGACGATTTATAAAAATTTAATTCTTTTAGGTCTCCGACCCAAGCAAATGCGGTAAAAGTGTCTTTTTTAATTGTTTTTCCTTGACCAGGGATTTCTTTGATTTTATAAATTGAATCTGACATATAATCAAATTCAATTGATACTATATGTTCTTCTGGGTCATTACCTTCTAAAAAAGACTTAATTTCTTCTTGACTAATCATATTATATTTTTTTAAAATGACATATTAGCTCTGATTTTAAATCAGATTTGTCTTGTTTCTATAAATATATTGGAAATCTTTAGTTAAGTCAAATAATAAAAAAAGACCCGAAGGTCTTTTTGTTTATAAAGGTAATCCTGAAATATATTCTGATGTTAGGTCAACCCAACCACCGTTAACGCTATATTTCCAAAATTGGTCAATGTTAACATACGATTCATATCCATAATCAGTATTAATAAACACACCACTAGCAAAAAATATTTCAAGAGAAGGTCTTGATGCTAAAATACTATTTGTTGCTCCAGATAAATTAGTTTTTAAATAATCAAATGCGTTTTCTTTAATTTTATTTGTCGCAAAAACCATTCTTTTATTATATATTTGTTCTGTTGTTCCTGTAAACCCTGTTAATGTACTACTAAACGGCCACAAAATATCAATTAATTTATAAAACTCATAATCACCGGAACCTGAATAAGTACTAAATGTTGGTGTACTAGCACTCCAAGTTGTTAATACCTCACCTATTGCTCCGGCTACGGCTCCACAAGTATTGTCAGTAATACTATCTGTTTTATCTTTTCTAAACATTCTACCCGCACGACCATCTATTGTAACACCAATGTGTGGAGTACTTGTAATAAATAAAGTTCCGCCACTTGTAATGTGACTAGCCCATGCTCCTAATCCAACAGTTCCAACAAATGGAAACCCAGCCAAACCTCCTGACATAAACGGACCAAGAAATGTGTTCATAGAATTTGGAAATTGTCCAATATTATCAACTCCCGTAAAAACAGGTCCATCAACATCATCAGAACATATACCTTCGGCATAAATTATATCATTAGCAGAATAACCTTTACTAGTAATAAAACCTTTTGTGTATTCCCCCCAAGATTCAGATAATGTTGAGGATGAATACGATAAACCACCTTCCGGATTAACAACACTTCTAACAGTAGTTGTATAACCAGATTGTAATGGTGCTGGTTCTGCAACATTAAAATTATAAATGTAATTATATTCTAATACATTAATATTGTAACTACCATACGGATATGAAGTTAAGTTATTAAATGGTATTGTTTTGATACCTAAATTTTGTAATGTTCCACCTGACGCTGGTGTAAAGGTAACCGCGGCGGTTTTACCTATTAAATTATTACTGATAAATCTTAAACCTATTGACATACTTATTTTTTTTGTTTTGTTTATAAATATCCGTAATTATAATAAAATTTCTAATCTGATATCATTATTTGGTATAATGTCATCGTCTAAATTATTATCAGGAATATAATATGATATAATATCATTATTTAGTATTATTTCATCGTCTAAATTATTATCAGGAATATTATATGATATAATATCATTATTTGGTATAGCAATCTCTGTTAAATCATTCGATGGAATATTTGTTGGTGTTGGTGTTGGATTGACTGGGTTAACACAACACGGAAAATCTGAAACATAACAAGATGTAAATTCTAAATCGTCAGCAATAAACGAATCTTGAATATTAATATATAATTTTTCTCTAGTTGGTGTAATTAAAACACCGTCACTATTTCTTAACATGAATTGACCTTCAAACCTTCCAGTTTTACTAGTGTCTTTTGAGGTAAATTGATAATATATATAATATTCTGGTTCAGCGTTTGGTTCATCAAAAGTTTTTTCTACAAACCCTGCAGGTCTAGATGAAATTTTTGGTATTCCACTTTCAATATCAGTCATTGAAAAGAATATTGATGAAACTTCAATTAACTTCATAAAGTTATTGTAATCACTTCTACCGTCTTTAACAATTTGCAATTTTAATAAGGGTAACGTTGAATTTTTTTTAATTATAAATTCCATCTAAATTTTATTTATAAATACCTGAGAAAACAAAAATATTAACATCCGATATTGGATGAATTTAATTAAAAAAAAGTAATAAAGATTAAATTAACATTCTTTTCTTAATTCCGCCGCGTAATGATGAAATCTATGATGCTCAGTAGGTGTTAATAATAATATTCCGGGATTTATTAGACCTTTTACTGTTTCTTGATAAGCGTAGGACATTAATGTTTGTTCAAACGGAGATTGGAATTTTGTTTCCAAATAACATCTAAAATTACCTTCTTTTGTTAAAAGAATTGGCCAGTTACATAAATAAATATCACCTGATGCGTATGATAATCCTTTATGTGATTTAATATTTTTGAATACCGTATTAGGAGCATTTGGGTCTAATCCTTGAACAGGTAATTTTGGTTTTTCAGGCCAATTTACCTCCCTAAATGATTGTGGGGTATTATACCAAGCAAATTGGATATCGTTAGACCCATAAAATTCAGTAAAGTTTAATTTTAAAAAATCAAAATTTTCTTTCTTTAAAATCTCTAATGATTTTTGATATAGGTTAGGAACATATCTATTGAAACCATTTCTACAAACCTCGCCTTTTTTTGAATAAAACTCCATGTCATCTTCGTAAAAATAATAGGCCGATAAATCTGTTGTATCAAAATGTTCGGCAATATAAACTCGGCCTCTAACAATACCAAGATTTTCACCAGTACCAATCCTTTCAAACCCATATTCCTCACAAAGTTCTTGATATCTTGGAGTTGTTGTTAAATCAGTAGAATTGTCCAGTAAAAATTTTTTAGGTTTAAGTATAAAATCTTTATCGTATTCTAACATTGATTTAACTAATGTCTCAAATTGATTTGGGCTATTAAAAGTAATAACATAAAGCCCTACTTTATTTACGTCTAAATTATTATTAACTAACATTTTACCTTCTGACTTAACTTTTAATTCATCATTTTTTAAATCTTCAAAAAACTTACCAATTAATCCGTTTTGTTCAATTTCAAAATAATTTATTATGTCTGGATGTTTATAACACATAATAGAAAAAAGACTTTCTTCAGTTCCCATGTACCCTTCATCTAATGTTGACGATAATAATCCATAATAAATTGAATTAATATCTGATATAGTATGTTTAGGACCACCAAAAAATCCACCTCTAGCGACTTTATCAACTTTATTACCGGCAATTGAATTTAATTTATTAAAATCAAATCCGTGAATTTCTGTTTCCGCTTGATATGGAAAAGTTATAAAAGAAAATTTTGAAATATACTTAGAAAGTTTATTTAAAACCTTATCATGTGTAAAGTAACCAGGGTGAACAGTATTTGTTAAACCGGCATCAATCCAAAACATGTATTCGGAATCAAATTTGTCTAAAATTTTAGCGTCATGAATTAAAAATATTTTACTCATGACTAATGGATTGTACATTTCTAATTTAGCTTGAGTAGACTCACCTAACCAACCCGATTTATTGTACCAATCAGGGTTTGTTCTAATAGTTTGTATTTTATCAAAATAATTGTTTGATTTAAACCAAGACACATCTCTTAAAATAAATTGAGTGTTTGATGGTGAACGTCTTTCCGATACAAATTTTTCTAATTCAGAATCCCCAAAAATTATTAAATTATTATCAATTTTTAATAATTGGTCAAACTTTTCTAAATAATGTGAAAATGTTCTAGACCAACCTTCAGTAAGTTCATCTCTTTTAATATTCCAAAGACCTGTAACTAATGTAATATTATCCATAATTATTTTAATTTACAAACCCAAACCGCTTGAGAAAATTTATTTTGATTATATGACTTAAGATTATTTTCAATCACAGATTGTTCAATATCTGACTCAGTAATTTCACACCAGTTCCAGATTTTATCTTTAATCTCGGTTTCATAAACTTCTTTACTAAACGAATAATCATGGGCTAAAATATAATCGCCTTCTTTAATTAATTTTGAAAATATTTTAAACTCACCAATTTTCCAACCTCCATCACAAAGAACAATTGTAACACCGTCTTGTTTTACAAAATCAACAACCTCTTGGTTAACACCACTCCAATCCTTATTAAAGATATTTTCAACTCTAACATCAATCCCTTTTTCTATCATTTGGTGGTACCAGGGTCTTTCAGAAATGTCATAAGACAAAATCTTGGTATTTAATTCTAATTCATCAGTAATAATTTTTAAAAATTCTGTAAACCCTCCTAAAGCAGTTCCAATTTCTAAAATTCTATTTGGTTTAACTTCCGAAATAAAATCATAAAAAACTTGGTAAGCGTTATGACTTTGTTGTGCCGTATGTCCTTTAAATGCGGACAAACTATCGTTTTGTTCAAGGTTAGTAAATCTTGTTATATTTTCTTGTATATTCATAATTAAAATCTTATATGTAAATTTCCTGATTTATCGTGGAATTCAAAACAGTTTGGAATAAACCCCCTAAAACTGTTCCAATCCCAATTCATTTCGGCCTCTAAAGCCGATACTCCAATGTCAAACCCATCTGGGTAATTTCTAATATTATTATGTATTGAATACCATAAAAATTCTTCCCATCTTCTAACAAAATATCTAAATTTCCAATTGTTTCTGAATACCATAAATTGTTCATTTACAACGTGAGCTTCATCCCATTTTGTATGTTCAAACACATGATAATCATATAACTTTCTATCAAAAAAACAATCATTCATATTTTTTTTATGGTCCCCAACTTTTGATGGTCGTTCAAATAAAAAATCTAAATTATTTTTTTCCATATGATTAAATAAATTAAATAATTTATCTTCACTGAAATTATCTATCATTCTCCAATCGGCGTCATTGTAAATAATATAATCATATCCTTTATCTAAACAATATTTCAAGGATAAAACTTTTAAATTTAAAAAAAATGAAAAACCTGGATTTCCGTCATCATATCGGTCAAGTTTAAAAAGGTCTAAATTTACTTTTGGACCCGCTTCGCAAATTTCATTAGTGGTAATGTTAAAATCTGCGGAACATTTTTCACTGTATTTAGTATAACATTCTGAGGCATTTTTTACATATGACTCTCCAACTGCTAGTGTGGTAAAAATATATTTCATTAGGTTTCAATAATTTTTTCTAAAAAATTTAGTGTGTAATCAAAGTCATAATAATCAGGTAATTTGTTGTCTACAAAAATTGGAGATTCAATATACTTTCTATATAATGTTTCGTTATTATCAATTTCTTTAACTAAAGATAAAAAGTCATTTAAATCAGTAAAGTCGTGTAAATTAATAAAACTTTCAGGATTAAAACCTTCTTCTAAAATATGTTTATTACCAAAAAATATTGGAATTGCCCCACTAAAGAACGCATGATATATTTTTTCTTGTAAAATATAATCTGTGTTTGTATAATGAATTGACATGTTAAACTTGTATTTTTGAAACAGACCTATCTTTTCTCTATAAGTTAAACCATCAATTCTACCAAGATACAAGTGATTTTGCCATTGGTACTTATTTAATGTCTCGTCACCATATAGTGTTTGTCTCCAAGGACCTGACGAACTAACCATTTTATATTCAGATAATTTATCAAAAACTTTGCTCCTAAAATCATTATTTGATGCTTGAGTTATTGAACAAAAACCTGTATTTCTTTTTGATATCACATTAAAATTTCTTTTTTCTGTTAACCAATTTAAAGGACTATCAACTAATCTTGATTCATCATACAAAGTCCAAACATCAAAAACACCAGATGGTTGTCTTAAGTATTTGTCATGTTCAAATTTATTATAACCTAGCGCCCATTGATTTTCATTTGCCAAAATTGGACTTCTAAAATCAGCAACTTCACCTGAAACATATAAAAATTTTTTATTTTTATCTGATTGATTATGGTTTGTTGGTAATTTACCTGTATACGTATCAATTTGATTTTCATTATAATTTAAATCAGAATGGATTACAATATCAGGATTTATTGGGTCAATAACTACATTATATTTTTTTGATAAAATAAATTTAAAATAATTCATCCAACTATGTTGACCAACATTTGGAAATCCTTGTCTAGTTATTCTAATTGTTTTCATTTAAAATTTGGGTCAATTTAAGAGTGTTATCAGTATATGGTCCATTATCATGTATAATATACGCTTCCAAATTTAAAAGTGAAACTTCCTTACCTATTATCTTAACACAATCTTTTGTGTCTAATGTGCTAAAAAAGAAATCACGTTCTTGGTCAATAATAATATCGTCATTAAGTAGATATTGAATTGTCCATCTACCTTGGTCATCAATACCTGTCTGGTATTCTTTTTCAATAATATCTTTTAAGTGAGATACGATTTTATCGGTGTATCCAAAATAAGTACCAGAATTTAAATACTTACTATCATTAATGGCTCGTTTGTTATCATATAGATGAGTATAGTTTGTTGGTGGCCATAAACCTTTTTCCGAGCCCATAATAAGACTACAATTTAAAGATTTAAACTTTTCTATAATACCTTCAGGAGATTTAATAAAGTTGGTGTCTGTGGCATCTAAAAATAGAATATAATCATATTTCCCAACAATGTTTGATTCAATATATTCTAACACTTTTACTGTTTTGTAAAAAAACAATTTATCATAATAAGAACCATTTGTTATTAACCCTGAATTTCTTACAACATGAATATCTTCAGGTGAAAAATACTTTAAAGCGTTCTTATAAAAAGATGGTTCATAATGTTCGGGGTAATCAAACAAAGAAGTTATTAAAGCAATATTTTTCATATTAATTAGTTGATATGTCTTTATAAAATTCATTTATTAAATCCGCGTCACTATAAAATATTTTATCTTCCGCAAAAAATTTATAAGGTATTTCGTTTTCCCAAAATATAACAAGTTCTTTACCTAATGAATTTTTTAATAATTCATTTGAATCTTCAAAAACTTCAATAAATGAAAATTTTGGATATATACAGATTTTATTATCTTTCACATCAATTATTTGTTTATGGTGAGCATTACCTCTATATTTATTATCCCACAAAAAAGAAAATTCGTCAAATTTAGAAGGGATTGCAATATATCCTTTATTAGATATTTTCGGTAATAAATCTAACAATTGAATTGGGGTTATAACGTCTTCTAAAGTGTGAGAACAAATACTATAGTCAAATTTACCGTTTTGTTCTACATAATTTAATAATTCAGACCAAGTATTTTTATTTTGAATATTAAAATCAAAAAATTTTACATCTTCTTTTTCAATTTTAACAATATCAGCAACAAATTTACATTCGGGGTACGACCAAAATTGTAAAGACGCTCCAATATCAATTGTTTTATATCCATTATCTGAAATTATTTTTTTTACGTCACCGATTAAGTCTTTAACCGAATTATTATATTGCCAATGTGTTATCATATTTTTTATTTAAGAAAAGTATATCTTGTTGAATTAAGTTGTAAGTCAAAGGGTGATTTATGTTACCAATAAGTTCAACAGGTTTAAAACCTATTTTATCCATATAATCATAAACAAATTCCTTTGTAGGGGCGTTTTTATTGTATTCAATTAAAGATATTTCCATTAAAATACCTTTAGATTCTTTAATAATATCTAATCCTCCGTTTATAATATCAATTTCTGAACCTTGAACATCAATCTTAATTAAATCAAATGTTTGTTTATTTAAAATTTTTGAAAGTATTTGTGTTTGTTTTTTTTCTATAAGAATTTGGTCGTCATCATAAAAAGAGGTATTTTCACGATAAATTGAATTACCAGTGCATCTTGGTTCATTTTTTCTAATATAAAAATCAACTTCTTTTTCATAATCACTTAATAAACAGATTGAATAATCAACATTTAAAATTTCCAATGCCGGTTCGCAATTTTCACTACCTTCTATTAAGTAATAATAAGCGTTGGGGAATATCAATTTACATTCATTATAAAATTGACCAACATTTGCGCCAATATCTAAAATTGAATTAGGGGTAAAATATTTTGTTATTAAATTTAAATTCATTTTTTATAAATTACCTGTTATTCTGTCACACCACCCTTTTGATTCTGAATGAGGCCAAACTACCCAATATTTTGGTTTTTGAGTTGTTGGAAACTCTCTCCATACTTTACAGTAATTATCTGGGTCGTTCATCATACGTTTAATTTCATTTATATCGGCATCTTTTCTAAAAATTGTTTCGTCTTTTTCAGTATGAAAAGCAACTACCCAAAAGTCATAATCTTTTTCAGGGACTTGATGAAATCCAATATCTATACAATGTTTAAAAATACTTGAAAAACTATTAATCCACTCTTCTTCTGTTTCGTAAATAGTTGGGTTTGGTGGGTAATTTTTATCTAACGTGTGTTGTTGTACCGCTCTTTTTGAAAATAATAAACCTGAATAAATTTCATAATCTTTTAAACTTCTTTCAGTCCCAAATCCATATTTACTAAAATCCATTGTAATTTCTTCACCATCCATACCAAAAAGTTGTCTGTTTTTTTTATGTGATGTACTATTTTTTATTCCCCATTCTTTATCATCGTCCCATTGTTTTGTTCTTCCTTTTCTTGTGTATTCATGCCAAATAGCAACTTTATGTGGGTGAAATAAATCGTATCCGTGAGTAAAAGCTCTAACAGCAATTGAAATTTCTTCACCATGAAAATAAAATTCTGGGTCATGTTGTACTTCCACAGAAAATTTTCCTAATGTGAAACAGAAATGAGCCGAATAAAATCTAGCAGGTACTGGTTCTTTTAAATCTTGCCATCCTGGGATTGATTCTGGTAAGAAAAACACCGCTCCTTCAGGAATAAATCTATCAAACGCCATTCTCCAAGGTTCTCTAACTCTTTGTTCAGGGTCATTTTCAGGATTAAAAGATGAAACATATCCAGTTAAAAGAGGTTTTTCAAACCCTTTTTTTTGCAATTGTTTAATCATTTTAATAAAAGTTTCGTCCCAATTTTTTTCAAATCTCATATGAGAATCGATTTGTAATGTATATTCTTCACCACCATAAAGTTGTTGAACTTGATTTCTTGCCCAACATACCCCTTTTGATTCGGAATATAATACATCCGTAACTCTAAATCTTTTATCGTTTTTATATTCATCTAACACATCAAATTTATCATCCGGATGATATTGCCTACAAATACCAATAATTAATTTTTTTGGATTTTTAGCATTTTCAATCATACTTTTTAAAGTAGGGATTAATTGAGGGTCTCTATAAGACGCAATTTGGACAAAGATGTTATTCATGTTTAATAATTTTATAAAAATAATAACTAAAAATAGAATAATGTGTACATTTTTAAAAAATTATTTTAAGATAATTTGGTTATAAAAACAACCATTAATTTGACTAAAGGTGTTGAGGTAGGTTATACAATTTGATACGAAAAATCGTTAGTTTTGCATGAATCTATTTCATACGAAAAATCGTCAGTTTCGCATGAGGCTATAAAACAATTTGGACAATCAGGGTTAAACATTCTAAATATAGTGTTACTTATTTTAAAATTATGTTTAATTTCTGGTGAAGAAAGAGGTTCAACGTACATTCTAAATTGTGAAATACCCCCATCAAAAGACCCTGCAAAATTTTGTTCAATTAATATATTAGTACTTAACCCACTTAAAGTTGTACCACTTAAATCCGAATTCGGTAAACATTCCGGGTCTTGAAAAAATGGTGAAGACAATCCGGTTAAATTTTCTCTAAGACCTTGAGTTCCTCCACCCCAAGAGATATTAAAAGGGACTCCAAGTTGTTTTTCTTTTTCAGTATTTAATGCTCTTGGTATAATTTCTTCAAAATCTTCAATCGTATGAAAAAGTTTACCGTTTACGTAAAATTTTAATTTTCCTTTTCTATATTTTTTATCAATCAACCATCTTTCATTTAGATTAACAATCTCAATTTTTTCTGGAATTTTACCATCTACCTCAGTATAAGGAACTGTTATTAATGATTGACTATTATTAACTAAAGATTCTAAAAATTCTTTTTTAGTAATATTATCTAAACCTCCTTTATATTTTAAATCACAAGTTTCAAACCAAGAATATCTTTCCCAAACAGCGTTAAATTGGAACCAATGTTCTTGTTCAAGAAAATAAGAATTAATTGATTCACAATAATCATAAATTCTATTTGTTGAACAATATTCATTAATAGTATATCCAGTACTATATGTTATTCCAGTTGTTGAACAAGTCCCTGTTGTAATACAATCACCAGTAAATCTTAAAACTTTAACACAAATTTTAGGGTTTTTAACGTCGCCTGATAATCTAAACGACATAGCATTTGATATGGAATCATATAGTGGGTCAGTTTCGCACGTATTTTCAATTGAAGTGAAACCAGTATAACATTGGTCACAAACGGGGCAATCCGGAGTATGTGTTGAACAAGTTGGAGTACATAAAGGGGTTGTAGTCGTACATGAGGTTGGGGTTGAACTAGGGGTTGGAGTTGGGGTCGGTGTTAAATCAACTTCAGACTCACATATATGTGTTTTACATTCCCATCCGCAAGTTTCGCACGGATTATTTTGACAATCACACCCACAATTGACTTCTATTGATTTATTAACGTCTCCATTACAAACTGGACACCCATAACTTAAATGAGAGTCATGAACCCCATCCTTAGACCTTTGAGGGTAAACAAATAAACATCTTGAGTTTGTTATATTTCTGTTACAACATGCACATGTTTCAAAATTTTCCATTCCTTCGGTTACTCTAGTATAACCTGTGTAACATTTTGGATTTCCACTAGCATAATGATAGAATTTATTTTCGGCTCTTGTTCCAAAATAAAAAAAAGTATTTTTATTTTCTGGGTAAATTTCATTTAATGTGGTTTGTCCGGTAGATGGGAAATATTCATCAATAAGTCTTGGTTTTAAAATCATTTCAACGGTCCAACCTTTATTGACTCTTTCCGGAAAAATTTCATAATCATGACCAAATAATTTATAAAACCCTTGATAAAACCCACCATATAAATCATGATAATGTCCTCCATAAGGGGTGGTTTTACTTACAACTTCATACAAAACAGTTTTATCAAAACCAGAAAAAGAACTATTTTGACTGGTATATCCTGTTATTTGAAATAATTTAAGTTTTTTATCATATGATAATCTATTAAACATTACTTCATCGGATAACACCCCTTTAGTAAACGTGATAGATTTCCCAGTTATTGAATTAACTAATCCGTTATCAATACCGGTTAACCCAATATCACATACGGTTGTTGATGTCATACAATTCAAATCATCATTATTAATGTTATAAAAATTTTTAGAAATTAAAACATTATTTAAATTGTACACACCATAAGTTAACGTTTGCATTTGACAGGACCCGCTATAATTAATATCAAAGTAAATTGGTAATTTATTACCGTATGTTTGAGCGATTAAATAAGGAGAAAAAACAACTTCTTGATTAAACCCAGTTTCATCTGAGGTTAATGACATGTCATATAGTTCCAATTTTAACTTTGGAAACAAATTTGAATTAACGTACTGATTGATATTTGAGTATGCCATTTTTTTTAAATAAATACTTAATAACGTAGTATTTATAATAAAAAATAATATGATTTCATATAACAAACTATACTTTAATGATGAAATTTCTTTTTTAATTAAAGAAAGACAAGATACTATTGACGTATTTTACGCCATAAGTAATATTTTAAATGAGACTAAAAAAGAAGTTTCAAAAAAAACATTTAGTAAAAAAAATGAAACTTCCGTAAAAAAAATGTTAAACGCTGCTTTAAAATCCGACAAAAAAACTTCTAAAAAAGAATTAGGTGATAAATTAGATAACATAGAAAAAAATGGAGAAATTGAAGAATTGGTAGATTCAGATGGAGCTTTAAAAGATTCTAGCGTTCCAATTTTAGATATGGCAATGCACCCGAAAAAAACTATGGACCAAACAGTTGTCATGGCAAGACCTATGAATGACCCTATAAAAAGAGGGTATCGTGTTTATTGGGGAGAAAGTGAAGATAAAAAAGACAATATTGTGTCAGAAGTCGATTATTCAGACGCGTTTGGTTATGAAGAGACTGAAGATATGGATTATAAAAATACTGTTAAAACATTGAAAAAAATGGGGGTTGATAACCCTAAACATAGGGCCGATGAATTTGGAAAATTGCCTAACGCTAAAAAAATAAAAGGTAAATTAAAACAAAGACTTTCGGAAAAAGAACAATTAGAAAACGCACAGAAAGAAAAAATGGTAAAAATGGTTGAAGATATAATTGTTAAAAAAGGAGATGAGTCCGATATTTCAAAAAAATCAAAACCATTAAATAAAATTATATTTCAAAATATTAAAGCCATAAAAAAATTAGCTGAAAAAGAAGGTGTTAGTATGTCTGAACTTATTAAAGCCCTAAAACAAAATGAATAAAGATTTATATGGACATAAAGTATCTATACCTGAAGAAGTTATAATTTATTTAGGTAAATGTAATGATTCGGCAGTTAATGCGGATAAAAATACTGAAGGTTACAAAAGAAATCAAGAACTTAGAAATTCTAAAGAAGTTACTTACCAACAATTAAAAAGAATGAAAAATTGGTTTGATAATTTTAAAGGAGATAATAATGATTTATCGTTTATATTAAATGGTGGGGATTATGTTAAAAAATGGGTTGAAAATACTTTACGTAACATGAGAGATGACATTAGTGGTACAAAAAAACATACTTCTGTTGTTTTACCAAATAGGTTTAATGATGAACACGATAAAGATAATATTAAGGATATGAATAGACCGTCAAAATCGCATGGAGATTCATTAAATTATTACGGTTTAAAAATTACTGAAAATCTTGAAAGAATAAACGAAATAATAAAAAAAATAACATAACATGGCACAAAAAGAATCGGTTGATTTATCACAACCAGTCAATAAATTATCAGCATATGCTGACGCTGAAAGAGCGAAATTAATTCCAAAAAACGATTACACGTATAAAAACGAATACTCCGCAGTTAATCCAGACGCTCTTGCAGATGGAGATGAAAGAGGTAAAGGTACTGGTGGTGATTTAGACATTCATAATTTTTCTGCGGGAGCAAAACAAGATATTCTTGAAAGAAAAAGTGAATTAACTACTAATTTATATCAACAAAATAAACCATATACCACTCCAGGGACATAATGAAACTTTACAATTCGGTAAAATCACTTATTTTAGAAATAGCGTCAATAGATTCAATTGTTGACGCAATAAAAAAAAGAAATAAAGTTATAATTTATTATAATGGTGATGAGCCGGGAGGAAGAGGATTAAGACAAATAGAACCTGTATGTTTTGGTTATAGTAAATCTGATAATCCTGTATTAAGAGCTTGGGACGAAGAAGGAGCATCGTATACATCGTATAATGGAAAACAACCTTTACCTGGATGGAGATTATTTAGAGTTGACAAAATAATGTCTTTTAAACCTTCAAATGAAAAGTTTAATCAGGTAAGACCAGGGTATAATCCAAGTGGTGATAAAGGAATGGTAAGAGTCATTATAAACACAAAATTTGACGACTAAATAGTATAATTTATGAATGAAAATGATTTAATTAATAAGTTATTAATTTCCAAAAAAATAATGGAAAAACATAACGAAATACCTAGAGCAGGTAATACAAATTTAGGATTAAGTTCACCGACAGTTGATGATTATCAAGCTCCGCAAGCAAAATATAATTTACCAGACAATGTAATGTTAGAAAGTACTCCAAAAAAACAAATTGATTCTTCTCAAGTAAATTCTAAAGACAAAATTTTAAATTCAAAATTACCAGATGAAATTAAACGGTTAATGATTGAACATCCTATACATCAACCTAAACAATCAACTTCAACTTTGTCTAACGATTTAATTGATAAAGCGGCAAGATTAATGAATGTTGACGCATCAGGTAAAAAAACAGTCCCATTATTACAAAAAGAACAATCTTCAGACTCAACTAATCTTAAAGAATTAATTAAAGAGAGTTTACGTGAAATCCTTTCGGAAGAAGGGTTACTAGTAGAATCCGTTAAAAAATCAAACGACATTTTTTCATTTAAAGTGGGTAAACATTTGTTTGAAGGAAAAGTAACTAAAATAAAAAAACTTTTATAACATTATTTTATAATTTTTTTAAAACCCTCCTACAGTAATTGTTGGGGGGTTTTTTAATATAATATTTTCCTTGGGTAATTAATAAAAATTGGAATTGCAATAAAAAAAAGATTGATTTAATAATAAATTATGGTTATAATTTAGAAGTAATTTGGGAGAATGACCTCAAATACGACAATAAAAAAATCATAACAATTTTAAATAAATATGACACAAAAAACAAATTCGCCCCTGAACGGTCGTCAAAAGATACGAGTATTAGTACTCCCGTCTGACCGTACAGGGGTAGGTTAAGGCAAATTTCGCTCTATTGACCCCCACATACACTTGCAAAATTTATACTCAGATGATTTCCATGTTGATATTGATTATGAACCAAAGATTAATGACGTTAACTATTGGAAACAATACCAAATTGTACATGCTCATAGAAGTATTGGCAACCAATACGATGAATGCCCTAAAATAATTAAATCGCTTAAAAGTTTAGGTATAATTGTAATAATTGACTTAGATGATTATTGGTTACCCACAAAAGAACACCCAATTCATAGTTTAATTGTACAACATAAAATACACGAAAAAATTATTGCAAATTTAAAAGAAGCTTCTTGGGTAACAACTACAACTGAATTATTTGCTGATGAAATTAAAAAAATAAATAAAAATGTTATTGTATTTCCAAACGCAATTAATCCAAATGAAAATCAATTTAAAGAAAAAACGTTGGATTCTAAAAAAATTAGAGTAGGTTGGCTTGGAGGTTCTTCTCATTTGCACGATATTGAATTATTAAACGGGTTTGTCCAAAAAATAGGGGATGAAATAAATAAAAATATACAATACGTTATTTGTGGTTTTGATTTAAGAGGGACGGTAACTGAAATTAACGCTCAAACAAAAGAAGAAAAAAAGAGAGACATTCGTCCAGATGAGACAGTTTGGGTAAAATATGAAAAAATCTTTACTGATAATTACAATATCATTCCAAATGATTATAAAAAGTTTTTGTTGGAATATAAAGATAAAGAATATATTTCACAAGAAGAGTTACCTTATTTACGTGTTTGGACAAAACCTGTTACATCATATGCTACAAATTATAGTAAGTTTGATATTTCATTATCCCCAATAAAAAACCATATTTTTAACAGAATGAAATCTCAATTAAAAGTAATTGAGGCTGGATTTTATAAGAAAGCATTAATCGCATCAAGTGTTGGACCTTACAATATTGATTTACAACATTGTCTTAAAGAGGGTCAATTTCATGATGGGAATGCGTTATTGGTAGATGAAAATAGAAATCATAGTGATTGGGCAAAATATATTAAAAAATTAGTACAAAACCCTAATCTTATTGAAGACATGGGAAATAGATTATACGAAACAGTTAAAGTTAAATACCATCTTGATACTGTTACAAAAAATAGAAGTGAATGGTATAAAACCTTAGTTAAATAAAAATGATAAAAATACCAATTACCAAAATTCTATTTCTTGATATTGAAACTGTTGGGGGATGTAAAGATTATGAAACTTGTAAGGAAAGTAATCCTAAAGTTGCCAAACAATTTATTAAATATATTGATTGGTTTAAAAAAAGATTTCCGGAAGATTCTTTATTAAGTTTAGATGAAATCTTTATTAAACGAACATCGTTAGTTCCTGAATTTGCAAAAATTATATGTGTTAGCGTTGCATTTGTAATAGATAATGGCGAAATTAAAAAACAAACATTTTCTGGGGATAATGAAAAAGAACTTCTAATTGGCGTTCAAAAATTATTAGATAGATGTGGCAAATTAGACTTTTTTCTATGTGGACATAATTTAAAGAATTTTGATATTCCAATGATGGCTAAACGTATGATTGTTAATGGGTTATTACCACCATCAATACTTCCATCTTACGATACAAAACCTTGGGAGATTAAAGCAATAGATACTAAAGAAATATGGCAATATGGAGCTTACACTGCAATTGGGTCTTTAGATTTAATGTGTGCTTGTATGGATGTTGAGTCATCAAAACAAGGAGATGTTACTGGAGATAAGGTACATGATTCTTATTGGAATAAAGACATGTTAAAAGAAATAACTGAATATTGCGAAAGAGATGTTGAAGTATTAATACAAGTAATAAAGAAATTAAAATTATTAAAGTAATTATGACCGAAGAAGAAAAAAAATTTATGGAAGATTTTCAAAAAAGAATTTTTGAAGAAGAAATTAATTCTGATTTAGACATTGAAAAATTATATAGTGAATTTGGAATTGATATGGAAAAATTAGAAAAAGATTTAATGGAAAGCCCATCTCAAAAAGTACAATTAGGTTATACTAAAATACACCCTGACGCTATTTCGCCTTCATATAATTATGAAAGTGATAGCGGGTTTGATTTGTATTCAACTGAAGATGTTACTGTAGATGGATTTGGAAGAGCGTTAATACCAACAGGTCTTTCTTTTGACATTCCAGAAGGGTTTGAAATTCAAGTAAGGTCAAAGAGTGGATTAGCAATAAATCAAGGTCTAATGTGTTTAAATTCTCCAGGCACTGTAGATTATGGTTACACTGGGGAAGTAAAAGTTATTATTTTTAATACAAATAAAACTCCATTTACTATAACAAAAGGAATGAAAATTGCTCAGTCCGTTATGACTAGAGTTGCAAATGGTAAATATGTTGATTTAAATGAAAAAAATAAAGTAGCAAATAAAGATAGAAATTCAAATGGGTTTGGGTCAACCGGATTATTTTAAAAATTATGCCAGAATTATTAACAGTCGGGTTTTCAACCAGAAATCACAATCCAAATTTTATTGGTTACCTTAAAAAAACTTCAGGGTTTAAAAAAATTAATGTTATTGAAAAAATAAACACCGGTGAAAAATCATTGAGTGAAATTTATAATGAAATTTTAAATGAATCAAAAACAGACATTGTTGTTTTATGTCATGATGATATTTTATTTGACACAACATCTTGGTATAGTAAAATATTAAAACATTTTGAAAAAAATGATTATGGTATTTTAGGTATGGCGGGAAGCACATCTTTAACCGATTCAGGTAGATGGTGGGACGAAAGAAAAAAAATGGTTGGGATTGTAAACCACGAAAACGATGGTAAAAAATGGGAATCAAAATATTCTGAATCATTTGAAAATGGAGTTTGTCAAACTTTAATGGTTGATGGTTTGTTTATGATAATCCATAAAAAAAGAATTAAAAAAACATTTGATGTGGATTTTAAAGGGTTCCATTTTTATGATTTTTCATTTTCTTTTTTAAATCATTTAGAGGGGGTTAAAGTAGGCGTTATTACTAATATAAGATTAACTCATAAATCAATAGGACAAACAAACGAACAATGGGAATCAAATAGAGGTTTATTTGTTGAAAAATTTAAAAATAATTTACCATTAAAATTACCTTTTGATGCAAATAGAAAAATTAAAGTTTTATTTTCTTGTTTATCATTTAAAACTTTTACCGGTTCGGAAGTTTACGTTTATGAATTAGCTAAAAATTTAAAAAAATTAAATTGTGACGTAACGGTTTTATCAGAAATTGGTGGACCATTAACTGAAATGGCAAAAAAAGACGGAATTAAAGTTTTACCATTTTCAAATCCTCCAGGGTTTAAGTTAGGAGACGGAAAATGGGGGTTTAATACTCCCGAAGGAGTTAAACCAAGTCAACCAGATAATATGTATAAAATATCTGAAGCGAATTTTGATATAATTCACGTTCAACATAAACCAGTAGCCGAAAAGATGTTTCAAATGTACCCGGAAATAAATAAAATTTATACCATACATTCTGAAGTTATAAGTTTAGAAGACCCGGTAAAAAATATAACTGTTAAAAAATATATTGCAATTAGACCAGAAATAAAAGATTACATTAAAACATTTGACATTCCTGAAAAAGATATTGAAGTTATTTATAACCCAGTCGATAATGAAAAATTTACAAATAAAAATATTTCTTCAGGGAATTATACATTATTTGTTGGTACTATAGATTATTTAAGGGAGAACACTATCAAAGATTTAGTTGAAAATACAAAAATAAATAATCAAGAACTTTGGTTAGTCGGAGAAAATAAATCAAATTATTTAGAGTTAATTTTAAAAAACTCCCATGTTAAACATTTTCCGCCAACATGGGACGTTCAAAAATATGTTAAAAACTCAAAAGAAACTGCCGGCATTCAGTTAGGTAGAACCACAATCGAAGGGTGGTTATGCGGAAAACCAAGTTGGATTTATAAAGTTGATAGTAATGGGGACATTATTGAAAAAAATAAATTTGAACCTCCATTAGATATTGAAAAATATCACTCGTTAAAAGTTGCAAATCAAATAAAAAACGAATATTTAAAAATTTTATGATAATTTTAACCACCACATATAATTGTGAAAACTATATTGAAAAATGTTTATTTAGTATAATGAGTCAAAAATTTACTGACTTTAAATGTTATATAACTGACGACCTTTCTACAGATAAAACAGTTACAATTATAAAAAATACAATTAAAGATGACTCAAGATTTATTTTAATTGAAAATACAAAAAAAATGTATCAACCTGGAAATTATGACCAAGTTATTAGGGGGTTAGATATTGATGGTGATGAAATTTGCGTTGAGGTTGATGGTGATGATTGGTTACCAAATTCAAATGTATTGGGATACGTAGATAATGTTTATAAAGACAAAAATATTTGGATGACAAGTGGTTCTTTTAAATATCATGACGGTAGACTTGGATTTTCAAAACCCCCAAGTCAATACGATAATGTAAGAAAACAAACATTTACCCTTTCACATATTAGAACTTGGAAATCTTGGTTGTGGAAAAAAATAGAACCTAAAGATTTAAAAAATGAAAATGGGGAATATTGGGACGTTGCCGGAGATTTATCTTTTATGTTTCCAATGTTTGAAATGTCAGGCAAAAAACATTATTTATTTATTCCTGAAACATTATACACCTACAATGAATTAAATCCTATTAATGACCATAAAGTCAATATGGATAAGGTTACAAAAACGGTAAATAAAATACGTAATATGTCTTCTTACAAAAAAATATCTAATGACGATACAAAAACTATTGATATGGTTACACCATATAGATTTGATGTAATAATTAAATATTTATATGCAAAATCTATTATTGAGGGGTTTAAAACCGACTTTTTTAAAGAAATGTATAAAGAACATTTGCGTCTTTGGAATGGGTTTAAAGAATATGATAATCCAAATAAAAATACGTTTGAATCGTTTGATAATGAATTTAAGTTAATTATTAATTCAATACAAAAAAAAGGATTTGACCCTGAAGTTTCAAAAATTCCAATTACTGAGGATAAGTACATTGTTAATGGAGCACATAGATTAGCCGCGGCTTTAGCATGTAATAAAGAAATTGTTACAAAATCAGCCAATATGCCAACTGACGGTCAAAAAGATTGTAGTTGGGATGGGTTATTTAAAGGATTAAATTTACCAGAAAAATACGCAAACCAGACGGCAATAGAATATTCCAAACTAAAAAATAACGTATATGTTGTTACTTTATTTCCATCAACTAAAGGAGATTTTAAGTCGGCAATTGAAATAATTAAAAATCATGGTAAATTAGTTTATTATAGACAAATTAATTTAAAAAATAATGGACCTCTTAATTTAATGAAAGAACTTTACGTTGGTGAAGAATGGGCCGGAGGTTATTTTAATAATTATAATGGATTTCGACTTAAAGAAAGTCTTTGTTTTACGTCAGAACATCCAACGTGGGTATTTTTAGCGGAATTTGATTCTATTGAAATAACAAGAATTGTTAAAAATAAAATTAGAGAAAAACATGGGGTTGGAAATCATTCGGTTCATATAAATGACACTCATGAACAAACATTACGTTTGTCAAAAATATTTTTTAATGATAATAGTATTAATCATTTAAATAATACCCCTCAATTTAATTATTTAAAATTTGAAAACACAATTTCTAGTTTTAAAAATTTAATTGAAAAAAATAATTTAGATATTGACGACTATTGTCTGGTTGGAAGTTCTCCTTTATCTGTATACGGACTAAGAGAAGGTGAAGACCTTGATTACTTACACATTAACCCATTTAATATTAAAGACGATAAAGATTTAATTCATAGTCATAATGAATATGGTAAAAATTTATATGATTTAAATTACGATGAAATCATATTAAACCCTGACAATCATTTTTATTCTAGAGGAGTTAAATTCGCATCTTTAAACGTTATTAAAAACATGAAACAAAAAAGAAACGAAATAAAAGACGTAATTGATGTTAATTTAATAAATTCAATAACATGAAAAAAATATATTTCGCAAACACAACTTGGAACGAAAGTCCCCAGTTAATTGAGAATTTTATTCATCAAACACCAGAAAATTTAGGTGTTTGGGAGAATATTATATACACTCTAAATAAAGATGAAAGCGATTATATTATTGTAATGGACGAAACTACAGAATCTGTTGACCCTAAAAAAGTTATTTTTTTTGGGCGTGAACCACATTATATAGGTCTTAGAAAATGGACTCAAGAAAGTTATGGTAATTATCACCACGAATTAGGTAATTCATGGTTGGCAATGACATGGTGGACTAAAATTCAATTCAATGATTTAGTTAATATGGAACCAATAAAGAATAAAGATTTAAGCGCAATTGATTCTGGTAAACGACATACTCCCTATCATAAATTTAGAGCCGATTTAATTACTTCTTTTTTAAAAAAACACCCAAAAGAAATAGATGGTTATGGACATATATGTAATAATGTTTTACCTTATAGAGACAAAACTAAAGGACTAATGGATTACAGATATAATTTAGTGTTAGAAAATGGCAAAACTGATTTTTATTTTAGTGAAAAATTTTGTGACCCTTTGTTGTTTCTTACAATGCCAATTTATAAAGGATGCAAAAAAATAGATAAATTTTTTCCAAAAGGGAGTTATATTGAATTTGACGATTCTAAAGGGATTGATTACGCTATCGATATGATTTTTGATTATTCAAAATCAAAGTATAGAGAAGAAAATATTGAATTATTAAAAGAAGCTAGAGATTTAACACTAAATAAATATAACATATGGAACACCATTTCATTGGCAGTTAATAATAAAAAAATCATATAATGGAAAAAATATATTCTAAAATAAATCCTGAAAAATTATTACATATAATTGTTCGTAAAGAAGACATTAAATCATTAAGAGAAGATATAATACCTGAAAATAACTTTTTACAATGTTCTACTTTAAATTTACATAAAGGAAAAACATTTAAACCACATAAACATATTTGGAAAGAAAAAAATCATAATGTTATTGCTCAAGAGAGTTGGGTCGTAATACAAGGTAGTGTGACGTGTTTTCTTTATGATTTAAATGACGAAATTATTTCAGAACCAATATTATATCCTGGTGATGCTAGTTTTACTTTAGAAGGAGGTCATAATTATTTAATTAATGAAGAGAATACTTTAGTTTATGAATATAAAACAGGACCTTATGAAGGTCAAAAAATGGATAAAACTTTTATAAAATAATCATGATTATAACTTTTTTCTGTGTAGGGGCAGTGATATTTGCGACCTACATGTATTTCACAATTTGGAATAATTATAATTCACAAACAAAGTCAAAAAGAAAAGATTATTCCAATCTTGGTGGTGAAAGTGTCGATTTACCAGAAAATATCCTGAAATTTACGGATTTTAAATACAAATACGAAGAAATTGTAAAACACACTTTTAATAATTCTTTTTTTAAAAATTATTCAGTAAATGGTATTGATAAATTAACAGAAGATAAGTGGAGAGAGACTTTTCCGGCAATATATGTTATTGGGCCTGAAAATAATATAAGTGATATTATTAAGGAGGCAACTAAGGAGGGGTTTATAAATTTGATAAAATTTTTACACCCTAAACTTATGAAAGAAACAATTAAAGAAATTAATGGATGTGACGAATTTACTTCTTGGATGACTAAAAAAACAAATTTAAATTGTTTTGGTTGTCACTTGTCACATGTTATAGTTGCTAAAGATATAATTGATAATAATTATGATTATGCTTTAGTTTTAGAAAACGATTGTAAATTTGAAGTGTCAATTTCAAATGAGATATTAAATGAAATAAAAGATTTATATAAAAATTATTCAAATGATTTAAATTATTTAAATTTAGGAAATTCTAAAAGTGGTGAATTGTTTACAAAGACTAAAAATTTAGAAATAGTGAACTCTCAAACTTTTTTTACTCACAGTTATATCATAAACAAATTAACTGCAAAATTTTTATATGAATCGGTTGACATAAGTAAACCCAAACCCGACCATAATTTTATGGGTGAAAGTTGGGACCATGAACAATTTTATAGGGCAGGAGCTGATGATTTTTTTAGTTGTTATGTGAATTCTTTTACTTTATCTAAAGGTTTTACATTTCAACAATTTATTGGTGATAACAGACATTTAAAAGCATTATGATGAAATTACATTTAGGTTGCGGGAAAAGGGATTTTGGTCCTGAATGGATTAGTATTGATGGAGGAGATTACCCTCATCTAAAATACCATGATATTACATTATTACCATTTGAAGATAATTCAGTTGACCTTATATACGCATCACACGTTTTAGAATATTTTGATAGAGAAGAAGTTGTTTTAATACTAAAAGAATGGCGTAGAGTTTTAAAACCGGAGGGTAATTTAAGAATTGCGGTTCCTAATTTTAAATCTATTTGTGAATTGTATCTACATAAAAATATACCTATTGAAAAATTTTTAGGTCCAATTTATGGAAAAATGAAAATGTTAAAAAATACAATTTATCATAAAACAACTTATGATTTTAATTCTTTAAAAAATTTATTAACTATATGTGGATTTTACGAAATAATTGAGTATGATTGGAGAAACACGGAACACAGTAATTTTGATGACCATTCTCAAGCTTATATCCCTCACATGGACAAAACAAACGGAACTTTAATAAGTTTAAATGTGACATCAAAAAAAAATAAGTTATAAAAAAATATGAGTGATTTTAATATTATAACAAAATTTGAAGAAGAAATGTCAATTTTTTTTGGCTCAAAATACGCAATCGCTGTTGACAGTTGCACACATGGTATTGAATTGTGTTTAAGACATTTTAATGTTAAAAATATTTCAATTCCAAAAAACACTTACATATCAGTCCCATTTTTATCTAATAAGTTAAATATTGCTCTTGAATGGCGAGATGAAATTTGGGAAGATTATTATTATATTACCCCAACTATTATTGACGCAGCAGTATTGTGGAAAAAAAATAGTTATGTCCCAGGGACGTTTATGTCATTAAGTTTTCAATATCAAAAACATCTTTCTTTAGGTAGAGGAGGTATGATTTTAACTGATAATGAAGATGTTGCAAAACAATTAAAAAAAATGTCGTATGATGGTAGACTCCCAAATATTCCTTGGAGAGACCAAGATATTGATACCTTTGGATTACATTATTATATGACCCCTGAAACCGCAAAATTAGGTTTAGAAAAATTAGAATTAGCGATAAATACAGAACCCCGCAAATGGAAATGTTCCGATTGGCCGGACTTAACACAAATGAAAATTTTTAATTATGAATTATAATATTTTTGATTCGGTTTGTTATACAAATTTGGACCCTGTTGTTCCATTTACAAAAGTTGCCGAATATGATACACTTAATGAAGTGAGAAACTTTTTATCTAACTCTAATGAATTAATTAAATATTTTGTGTGTGATAAAAATAATAACATATTATTTGATAGTTTTACAAAAATTTATGAGTCGCCGGACAATGGTAAGACCATTTATGAAAGAAATATTTTACAATTAAATAAAAAAATTAAATGATTAATAAAAAAGCTTTTATAACAGGTGTAAATGGTCAAGACGGAAGTTATTTGGCCGAATATTTACTTTCATTAGGGTATGAAGTCCATGGTATGATTAGAAGACATTCTATGGCAGAAAACCAAGATTCTAGAGTTACCCATCTAACAGATAAAATTGTAACTCATTATGGTGATTTATTAGATGAAAGTTCTATTGACACTATATTAAAAAAAATAAACCCAGACGAAATTTATAATATTGGGGCTCAAAGTCACGTTAGAATTAGTTTTGATATTCCACAATTTACAGTAAAAACAAACGCTCTGGGGGTATTAAATATGTTAGAATCATACCGAAGAGTTTGTCCTGACGCAAAATTTTATCAAGCAAGTTCATCGGAAATGTTTGGTAATAGTGTTGATGAAGATGGATTCCAAAGAGAAAGCACACCTATGACCCCAGTAAGCCCTTATGGTTGTTCAAAACTATTCGCATATTCGATTGTTAAAAATTACAGAAACTCATATAAGTTACACGCGACTAATGGTATATTATTTAATCATGAATCCCCAAGACGAGGTTCTAATTTTGTAACAAATAAAGTTGTTAAAACCGCAGTTCAAATTAAATTAGGTTTATCTAAGAACCTTGAACTTGGTAATATGGACACTTACAGAGATTGGGGACATTCTAAAGACTATGTTAAAGCAATGCATATGATTCTTAATCATGAAAAACCGGATGATTTTGTTGTATCTACAATGATTACTCATTCAGTAAGAGAAATGACTGATTACGTATTTAAAAAATTAGATTTAAATTATAAAGATTATGTTAGTGAAAATATAATTTTAAAAAGACCTGAAGAATTAAAATATTTAAAGGGGGATTCTACAAAAACTAGAACAATTTTGGGATGGAAACCTGAATATACTTTTGAAAGTATGTTAGACGAGATGATAGAATATTGGTTAGATAAATTTAATTAATTTAAAAAAATGGAAAAAAGAAATAGAAAAAAAGTAGTACAACAAAATACCGAAGACGTTACCGAAAAAAAAAGTAAAAAAGAACTAATTTGTTCAATAATAAAGAAAAAAACAAAAGAAAAATTTTTATCTGAAAATCAAAAAATTTATTATGATAATTTAAATAAAAATCAAATTACGCTATGTTCTGGACCGGCAGGTGTTGGAAAAAGTTACATTTCCATGAAATGCGCCATCGACTTATTATCAGACCCTGAAACCCCTTATGAGAAAATTATTATTGTTAGACCCGCAGTTGAAGCGGAAGAAAAACTTGGTAGTTTACCTGGAAATGTTGAAGAAAAGTTAGACCCATACATTTTTCCATCGTATTATTTGTTAAATAAAATTATTGGTAAAACCTCTAGAGAAAAATTAAAAGAGATTGAAGCAATAGAAGTTTTTGCGTTGGCATTTATGCGTGGAATGAACATTGATAATTCGATTTTAATTTTTGAAGAAGCTCAAAATTCTACTCCAAGTCAAATGAAATTATTATTAACTAGAATAGGGTATAACTCTAAGTTTTTTATATCTGGAGATTTAGAACAAACTGATAGATATAAAGATATAAAACAAAGTGGATTGTACGACGCAATACAAAAATTTCAAAATATGAATGACGTTGTTGTTTTTAACTTTGAAACTAAAGATATTGTGAGGAACCCATTAATTAGTAAAATACTTAAAAGATACGAAGAATGAGAATTGGTGTGGAACTTAATGGTGTTTTAAGAAATACTCTTGGTAAAATAGAACAAACTTACCAAAAATATATGATTGAAAAAATGGAAGGGGTTGATGATGAAAACTCATTTAAGTACGAGTTAAAATTACCTATAACTTCTTTAGAACTTTCAAATCACTTAATGTTTGAAAATGAAGGTGATTTATATTCATTTCTTTATGAAGAATTTCCTATGGAAATATTTGGACATTCACAATCAACAGAATATACCACATTTAATGATTTAAATGAACAATATGTTAATTTAAGAGATTCTCACGATTTATTAATAGTGTCTGATGAAATTGGAAAATCTAAACCATCGTCATTATTTTTTCTTTCTAAATTTGGATGTCAGTTGGAAAAAATAAAATTTTATAGTAATTCAACAATTAATTCAATGTGGAATGAAATAGATGTTTTACTTACTGCGAATCCTACCTTATTATTAAACCATCCTGAAGATAAACTTGTTATTAAATATGAAACAATTTATAATCAAGAAATAAACACAATTCATAAAATTAAAAAAATAAAAGAATTGGAAGAAATTATTAAACAAATTGCAACATGTTAAAAATATTAGGGGAACATTATTATTTAGACCTTGATGAAATTGAAGAATATATTAACATTCCTCAAACAACCGCAACAACTGAAAATCATATCAGTATTGTTAAATATGAAATAGTAAAAGTCCTTATGGATACAATATTAACTGAAAATGAACCTGTTGACGAAACGTTAGGGATAAAATCAAGCGGTAATATGACAATCTCATTTAAAGTTGCATTTAACACCTTATTAAATAAAAAATTATTAAACAAATACTAAACATATGAATACAGAACAAATTTCAAAAATTAAAACATCAATTGACAACTTGAAAGAAAAAAAATCAAGGATTTATTTTTTAGTTCAAGACACTAAAGGTAATGCTAAAGCATCAATGGCCTACATTTATAGATTAGCTCTTACTTTAAAAAATAATGGGTATAATGCAATTATTTTACACGAAAAAGTAGATTATACTGGAGTTTCAACTTGGTTGGGTGAAGAATACATGGAGAATTTACCACATAAACCAATTGAAGGTGAAAATTTAGAGGTATCACCTGAAGATTTAATTGTTATTCCAGAATTATTTGGTTTTGTAATGTCACAACTTACTAAAATGCCGTGTGGTAAAATAGTACTTTGTCAAGCATATGACCATATCTTAGAAACATTGCAACCTGGGGCCACATGGACTCAATTAGGTTTTTTAAAATGTATAACTACTTCAGATTATCAAAAAGATTTTGTTGAAGGTTTAATGAGAAATATGTCATTTGACATACTACCCCCTTATATTTCAGATTCTTTTGAAAAACAAATATTACCACCAAATCCAATAATTGCAATACATTCTAGAGAACAAAGAGAAAGTATAAATATTATTAAATCTTTTTATATTAAATTTCCACAATATAGATGGGTTACATTTAGAGATATGAGAGGGTTAAGCGAACAAGAATTTGCGTCTGTTTTAAAAGATTCGTTTTTGTCTGTTTGGATTGATGAAACAAGTTCTTATGGAACGTTTCCATTAGAATCCATGAAAGTTGGCGTACCTGTTATTGGTTTAACACCTAATTTAGTGCCTACTTGGATGAACGAAAATAATGGAGTTTGGGTAAACAATAAAATTCAAATTCTTGACTTTATTGCCGATTTTTTACAAAATTGGTTAGAAGATAACGTTAAACAAGATTTATATATTGAGATGTTAAAAACAGTTGAAAATTTACCATCAAAAACCAATTTTGAAACTAAAACAGTTGAACTTTTTAGTGGATACATAAACACAAGAGCTACTTCATTTGAAGAGCAATTATCTAAATTAGAAACCACAGAATAATATGACAAAGACTACCGAAAAAAAATTTACAATTTCTGTAATTTTACCAATTAAATCAGGTAAAGCGAACGGATTTACAGATTACTTTACTAAATGTATTGAATCTATTAAAACACAAGAATCTAAAATTAATGAATTAATTATTGTTCATACTGATGAAGATTATATTACTGAATATCTAAAAAGTTTTGATTTTGGAGACATAAATGTACAATCACTCCCTTGGACTGGAGAACCTAATTTTGCGGAACAAGTAAATTATGGTGTTGAACAATCCAAATCAGAATGGATTTCATTATTAGAATTTGATGATGAATATTCTAAAATATGGTTTAAAAATGTTGAAAAATATAGTTCAGTTTACCCAGATTGTGATGCTTTTTTACCAATTGTTGTTGACGTTGATGAAAAAAGTATGTTTGTTGGTTTTACAAATGAAGCTAGTTTTGCTTTAAATGTTTCATCTGAAATGGGAGTTTTAACAAATGAAACTTTACATCAATTTCAAAATTTTCAAATTGCCGGAATGGCGTTTAAAAAAGAAAAATATATAGAATATGGTAAAATTAAACCAAGTTTTAAATTAACTTTTGGATATGAATTCTTTTTAAGAATGACTTATAACATGTCAAAAATTATGACAATCCCAAGAATTGGTTATAAACACATGAATTTACGTGAAGGTTCTATTTTTTGGAATTATAAAAACGGTGAAAATGTTTTATCTGAAAATGAAGTTAAATTTTGGATTGAAAGTGCAAAAAAAGAATATTTTTTTAATAAAGATAGACAGATAAAATATGTACCAGAATCTATTTAATGTTAGAAAATATAACAGTCACCGGAAATACTGAAAATGAGGTAAAGAAAAAAGGGAGAAAACCAACCCAAGTTAATTATTTTGATGTTAAAGAAGAGTTGGCAGTTGTTGCATTTATAAATGCTAAAACATACGAAGAAAAAAATAAAATATATAACGAATCTTTACTAAAACCTTTAGATAAAATGATATCTTCAATTATAAGAAGATATAAACTATATAGAAGAGATATGAATTTTAATGAAATTCATACAGATACCCATTCATTTTTAATGACAAAAATGGATAAGTTTAAACCGGCAAAAGAAAAAAAAGCATATTCTTATTTTGGTACTATCTGTAAAAATTATCTCATGGGGCAAATTATTAAAGACCAAAAAGAATTTAATAGAAAAATATCTTACGAAGATATTTCATCTTCAATTGAAAATAATGAAAATTATTCTTATGAAATCGATTCTGATTTTTTTGATACCGAATCAATTATTAAAACTTTTTTATTAGAATTAGAAAATTTTATGAAAACTGAAAATTTAAATCCTAATGAAAAAAAATTAGGTTTAGCTCTTTTTGATTTATTTGAAAATTACGAGTCTATTTTTATTGGTAGTGGAAATAATAAATTTAATAAAAACATTGTTTTATTATCTCTTAGAGAAATGACTAATTTAAACACAAAGGAAATTAGAAGTTCTATAAGAAAATTTAGAAATCTATATTTTGAATTAGTAACTAAACTTATAAAACAATAATACAAATATTTATTGTTATGGGAAGACCTCAAAAAAAAGAAATTAATTTAACTAAAGATTCAATACTATCTCTTATGCAAGAAATATACAATGAATTAGTTGAACAAAGAAATACTGCAATTAGAATACAAAATAAAATGTTATCGTTAATGAAAGATTCTGAAGATATGCAAACTATTGGACCTATAATTAAAGAACAACAAAAAATAGTTAACGATTGTGTTGAAAAAAAATTAACTCTTTCTAAATTGCAATCATCAATTTGGGAAAAATCGTCTAAATCAACAGAATCATTTTCTATTACCGATATGGATATGGATGATGTTTTAATTAAAGATTTAATTGAAAAAGATTTAACAAACATAAATAAAACTTATAAAATGAAATAATTTAACATGGCAAAATCTAACGAATCTCTTGATTTAAAAGATTCTTACCTAAAAGCTCAGAATGAAATTAACGCCGTTAAAACATATGTTGCATTAAAAGACCAATATAATGAAGCGGCTCGCTCTGTTGGAAATTCATTTGAAGAAGCCTCTTCAAAACTTGCTGAAAGTATTAATGGTTTTTCGGAAAAAACAAAAACCGTTAAACAAAACGTTAAAAACCAATTTGAAGAATTACTTGATATTAATAAAATAACTGGCGGTTATGGTAATTCAACAAAATATATTACAAAATTATTAATAATTGCGTTAAAAAATATTAAACCAAAAATATTAGAAATTTTAGTTGAAGAAATAATTAACATTACTGGTTGCGACCAAAACAAACAAATTGGAAGTTCTCAATCGACTCTTACTCCTCCACCAATTCCTTTCCCTGTTCCTCCTATATCAGTAGGATATGCGGGTCAAGTTATTTATATTAATGTTCAATCTGTGGATATTGGAGGAATATTAAAAATTAACCCAAAGTCAAAAGTTGGTGCTATTATTTATGAACCAATACCACTTGAAGTACAAAGTAATCCTTTTGCAATGAATAAGGAACTGTTTGAGTTAATTCAAACTGGAGAAGCTTATTCAACAACATATAATACAAAATACGTTGGAAGTTCAGGTCAACCGTTATTTGATATACAATATGTTACGTCAAATGATGTTGGAGACCAAGGAAAATTTTTTAAAATAACAATTATTAACCGTATAGGAATTGAGGGGTTACAAGGATTTATACGAGATTATTATTCAACAATTGAACCTTATGAATTTCAATCAGTCATTTCAAGAATTTTTGATTCTGTGTTAAATTGTATTAAAATTGAAGCTAATATTGGAGTATCACAAACTAAAGATATGAGTGCGTTTAGTTTACTTATAGCAAGAATATTTGGGTTATGTTCGGACAGTGATAATGAAATAAGTGTAAGCGGTATTTCAAAAGCCGGAGAATTAGATGGGCCTATTAATGATTCATTTTTTAATTTATCTCCAATAGATTTAAGAAATATTGACCAGACAGTTAGTAATGTACAAAATAAAGTTGTTCAATTTGTAGATTGTGGTAACGTAAATATACCAGTTAATTCCGCACAAATTATTGAAAATTTAACACAATTAAACTTTGTTGACGGTGACGCTTTAATAAAAAAAGCGGAAAATTTAAGTAATGTAATATCAAATGACCCTCTATTAAAAGCCGTATCAGTTAATGCAAATATTAAGGCATCAATTGATACCGATTTTGTAAAACAAATGATTCAAGGATTAATTTCAGCATTATTTTCACCAAAAGTTATCTTAGGTTTAATCTTACCTTTAAAATTAGTAAATGTTGATATATCTTTTAAATCATATGTACAATTTATGAAAGACTTTAGTAAATTTGTTGTTAAGGTTATAGGAAGAATTGGCGCGTTATTAGTTAAAGAAATTGTAGATGTAATTAAAAAAGATTTATTTAATCTTTTACAAGTCATAATTCGTGATTTAGCAAAAGAAAAAGCGGATAAAAGAATTATAATAGTTTTAAAATTAATTCTAGTATTAAATACTTTATCATCGTTTATTAGTGATTATAGAAAATGTAAAAGTGTTATTGACGATATTCTTAAATTTATAAAGATAGCCTTAATGGGGACTCCATTTGACCTTCCATTACCATTATTATATGCTTGCGCGTTATTACCAGGATTTTCCGCAACAAGAGCAAATATAAATGTAATTAAAGAATTACAAAAATTTGGGTTTAATACTGGAACATTACCAAGCGGTGCTCCAAATAAAGACTTGTTATCAAAACAGGCAGTTGTTAAAGGATATTCTGACGAATTTTCTGAAAATAATAAAGTTTCAATTGGACTTCCTCCAATACCTGTTGGTCTTGTTGTATCGTCACCAATGCCAGTCCCATTTGGAAAATGTTTTTAAATTATATGAAAGAAGAATCTAAAAAAGCGTTAGAAATTATTAAAAATTACAAATCTTCACCAAATAAAGATTTAATATTTGTTTTAGAAAAATTACAAGAAGATTTTAACCAAACAAAAAACGCGATAATAAAACTTACTCATCATTTAGATAAAGTAGAAATAACTTATAATTTAATATTAACTGAATATAAAAAAAGAACAAATACTGAATAATGAATATTTCCGAACTAAATCACCATCAAATTATATTTCAAGCAAGGATTGAAGACTCTGAAGACCCTGCAATGTTAGGTAGAGTTAGAGCTGTTTTAACATCAAATGAAGACCAATTCGCAATTACTAAAGGCGTAGATTGGAATCCTGAAAAAGATAAATGGACAACTAAAGACCCTTTTATTTTTTTACCAATATTACCGTTTTTTTTATCTCAAACACCAAAAAAACATGAATTAATAAACGTTATATTTCAAAATAAACAATCACCATTAGACAATAAATTTTATATTCAAGGACCATTTTCATCTCCATTACGTACAAATTTTGAAGAATCTAACGGAGCTCAAGCATTATTAGCCTATGGTGATAGGATTAAAAAATCTCCAACTATTAGAAATCAAAATGGTAGTTATAACGTTGGAACTGAAGGAATTTATGTAAAACCAGGAGATGTTGGAATTATGGGTAGAGGAACTTCTGATTTAATTTTTAAAGAAAATGAAGTAATTCTTAGAGCAGGTAAAATTAAATCAATTAATGTTAAACCTCCATTAAAATTTCCAGAAATAAATAAAAATCGAGGGTTTTTACAATTGTCCTACTTTAATCAAAATAAAGTGTTAAAAGATACTAAAACAAAAACTAACATAGTAGAAACTCCATTAAAAATAAAAAAAATAATAATTTGGAATATTTTAAATTTAGAAAATATTAATCCAAATGAAGATGGTACAATTGGATTATTTAATGGTAGCGTTGGTCTTTATAATTTAACCCCCTCAGAAAAAACAACAACTAAAACATTTGACCAGGACACAATTAATGATTTAGAAGTTGGCAAGGATTTTTCAGGTCCAATTGAAGAAATTAATTTTACCGAAAAAACTTTAAATGAAACTACTTTAATTATTAATGATTTTATGGATAGTTTATTTACTAGGTCTGTAAAATTTAATGATTATCCGGTTAGAGACGTAAATAATTTTAAAGATGGGTTTCCATTTGCTATTACACCATCAAAAATAACTTATATGTCTGGGGCGTTTAATTATAGTCCAACGACCGCAGAACAAATATTTAAAAAAAGAAATTATAACGCCATATTTAATGAAATAAAAATTGATAATAATTTTAATGGTTTTTTTATTGTTTCGTCAAATAATAATAATGCCCCAGAATATGGTACACCATCCAGCCTTGAAAAAAATGACGTTAAGATATATGATTGGGAGGCAACCCCAAAAAGTTATGGGGTTTTAGGGTCTCAAAAAATTTATTTATTATCTCAAGATTCTAAAAGTAGCAGAGGGTTTATTGATTTACAAAACACAATATACGGTATTACTCAAGAAAATTTTTTAAATGGTGAAGATTCAATTGATTTAAAAACTTTTAGTACTGTAAGAGGTGAAGAATTAATGTCATTATTATCAAAAATAGTTTCTTATTTAATTGGACATCTTCATAATCCTGTTGAAAAACCTGACACAGTTTCAACTGGAAATGGTGTTACAGTCGAAGAATTACAAAAAGCTATTAATGCGGCAAATGAATTAATTCTTAATCAAAATATTAGGATTAACTAATATTTATTAAGAAAACAAAATGTCAATTAATAATTCTTATTTTAATAAAAATAACACACTTATTTCAAGGAGTTATACTAACACAGGTAGAAACCCTGTTACTGAAATTTTTTATGGTTCTTTACCAACGTCAGATTATCCAAATGGATATAGTCGTTTTATCTTTAATTTAGATTTAGACTTATTAAAATCCAAAGTTCAAGATGGTACAATTTTTACTGGTAATACCTCAACAATTACGCATACTTTACGGATGACAAACACCGTTGCATTTAATCCTGACACACTTAATACAACAACTTCACAAGCAAGACAAAGAGCAACATCTTTTGACTTAATTCTTTTTAGAATACCTAATGCTCAATATTGGGATGAAGGGGTTGGATATGATTTTGCTGATTTAAAATATAACTACGTAATCGATAAAAATTTTTCAAATAGACCCTCTAATTGGTATCAAACAACCACACTTAGCGCTTGGACTGAAAATGGGATTTATAGTAACGATAATACTGGAACTATAAATTATAGTGGGTTAACAATTGTTGACACTCAAACATTTGAATTTGGAAATGAAAATATATCGTTTGACATGTCAAATGAGATTGCGTCAATATTAAACGGTTCATTACCATTAATTTCAGGTTGGGG